>SDBS01001326.1_pt1 | contig 25087 bp, 26 predicted proteins | sample 2277091 | NCBI WGS metagenome assembly SDBS01 (sample SAMN10404972, study PRJNA504765) | marine sediment metagenome | isolation source: marine sediment core GS10_PC15, 163 cmbsf | place: Arctic Ocean: Southern Knipovich Ridge | collected 2010
GATCTTTTTTAATTTTGTCTGATAAATTCCCTAAATTATCTTTACTATATTGCCAACTATTCTTTCCGCCAACTTTTAGCAATCTTAAGACTTTTTTGATGCCCTCTATCATAATTGGAAATGTTTTTGCTTTATATTTTTGGAAGATATTGACTACAAATCTTAATTCATAGGCTGCAATCGCAATACATAGCATTAAAATTCGCATCCCAACACCAGCAAAAGGATACGTACCACCTATTGCTAAACGAGGTAGCACAAACCAAATAAGAACAAAAATGACAGCAATAACAATAAAGTTCACTTTAAATTTGCCTGGAATTTTGCTTATCATCTGCAATGGATTAAAAATATTGGCCATTCCTTAACTTCCTCATTCATTGATTGAATTTCGCGGCACAATTTGCCGCTGAATTACCTGACTAAACGCTGTCACCGCTGAAACTGTAGAAATTCCATCTAGTTTTTGTAATGTTGGCTCTGCAACTCGATGTAATTTAAAGTTAAACATCCCACCAACGATGACTAGAATAATTAATGTAATAAAACCAAACTTTTTCAGCTTGTTTTTCTTTTCTTTGCTGGATTTTGGTAACTTTATATTTTTCCAACTTGGCGATAAATTTCTTTCTGGTTTGCTTCTAGCATGTCGAATATGATAGAAAATTCGATTGCGTATTTCTTCACGGGCAGGCCTATTTTCATTTCCATAGAATTTCCCTTCAAAACCTAAACTCAACAAAAAGTATACCAATTCAACATGATCGATGTTTTTTCGTACATCTCGCAACATATCTTCTAATATGATATAAAACCGCTCCCCTCCCCACGTTTCTTTGTGAAAAAGACTCAGCAAACTACCTTGCACCCATACACTTTGTGTTCCCCATGGCCTGCTTAAAACCGCTTCATCAACCGCTGTACATAAACAATAACGTGCAGCAACAATCGTGCGAACTGGATAGTCAATATTTGTTAATTTTCTTTCAAATGTTTTAATCTCTTCGACAACTTGCGCTCGCAATGCAGCAACATTTGGATGATCGATGGTATGTCTTATTTGTGTGATCAAAGTAATTAATGGCGTTGCAACAGTAATCAAAGCATTTGATTCCGACATATCCATCGCGGGCATATTATGGTGTGGATTTGCAGGATAATTACCACGATTCGGATATGAGTTGCCGCCTTGTTGAAGATGCTGTTGAGGCAGTGTCGCTGGGTAATTATTGTCGTTGTACATCGTATTTATCCTTTAATTGCCCAAAGCTCTAACTTTAATCCAGGAATATTTGTTCCAACATGGAGCGCAATCCCACCCGATTTTTCCAAGTATTGCCATTGATCATGACGTTTATCTAAAGCGAAATAAGAAAAGTTTGAATGATATGGGATTTGTCTTGGCGCAACTGCAATAGATTGTATCGGTATCCCGGGCAGTGCTTTACTCACTAATGTCCGAATTTGTTCAACCGGCGCAATTTTTATTTGGCTTGGAAACATCGTTCTAATTGTTTCAGTCGGAAGATCGGCATAAACCGACAATACAAAACTGCAATGTTCGAGCAATTGTTTATCATGTAACTCACCAACCCATAATCCATGGTCTCTTGACTGAAGCGGAATCGATGTTGCATTCTGCTCAAGCACCATACTTAATGCATGTCGAACTTCATTAATGATGGGTTTGAATGTATTAAATAAATCATCATGTTTATAAACTGGCGGCTCAATAGGTCTTCTTTTATTATTTGTATATGTCGCCATCTCTCCCATGAGCTGAATAAGCGTATAGAATAATTGCTCTGGATGTAGTGGTTTTTTGTGGCATAGATAATGAAAAATTGGCTCGTACTTATTACTTAACTGTAATAACATAAAATCAACAATCTCGGCGGTGCCTGCTTGTTGTGTATCAGTAAGCCGACCCGCTAACATTTCTGCACGATGATTTAAAAGCCCATGCACTTCTGACATAAATTGAGATAATGCTTGCGCTTCTTGAACATCTAACCATGCCGTTAAAAATGTTTTATCAAACGTTATTTTATTATTACTGCGAGCTTCTTTGATGCGAGCAATTGGCAAACAAATATAACCACTTAAATCATCATGTTCAGTTAAGATTCGAGCAGCAACTGAGCCAACAGAAACTTCTGTCGACTCTGAGGTATCTGCAACCGTATCAAAAACTTCAGTTTGCATAACGTGATATCGACAAGGCTCTGTTGAATCATTTGATCCTGCCTCGGCAGTTCCGTTCTGCCGGATTGGCAAAGCCAAATACAACAAGGCATTATTCAACCCTTCTGGAATAACAAGAGGCGCAGGCACTTTATCATTTCTTGGCATGTTAAAGACTGTCCCATCAGGAAAAATACCGACTGCCGAAAGAATGCCAAGTTTCCCAACTGCAAGTAATTCAAAGTCCAAAACAAGCTCTGAAAATCCCCAAATATAATTGTTTTGAACACGATGACGATAATTAATGAGATATTCAAAATATCGATCATGCTGTTGAAAATGCTGAGGCTGTAAAAACATGCCCTCATGCCATATTGTTTTGCTTTCTGTATGCATGGGTTATTACCTTATCAAAGAAAGTTATTACTGTATCCAACTCGAACGTTGAAACCCTGTGATTGCAAATCAAGATATAGAACTGGGTGATATCCTTTTTTCTTCTTAATTTTTACAACCTTATGCCAAGTTGCATTGTTAATATTTCTGTAAGCTGCAACAATTCCTAAATATTGTGTATTAGGTGAAAGCGGTTGATTTACCTTTATGGAAGTATTTGGCCTTACTTCAATAGTATTTTTATCAATTAAATCGCCGCCCAATATTTTTCCACTATTACTTGTAAGCGCACTATAGTCTGCTTGTTGAAAAGCATATTTTGTTTTAAGCTGATAAATCGTTAAAACAACTGGTGATGAATGGCCATAAATATTTGGATTTAAATAATTCGCCGAACGAATACGTACGGATGTTTGTGTGCCAGAAGCACACGCTGTTAATAGTGAAATTAATGCTGCCATCAAACACAATTTGGTAACATCAAACAATATATTGAATTTCATTGTAAACTCCAAAAATTAAATCAAGAAAATTATTGCATACTGGATCCCGGATAAATGCTTCGCATTTTCCGGGATGCCCTGTTAATTCATCGCGACAAGACGCGAGAAATTAACAAGACACCTGATAAATACAAATTACTCAGTAAAGACTTTAAATAGTTTTTTGCAGGCATTAGAAACAGATGCTTGTTTTGTAGGGTTTTGAAAAGAAGATTGCATTGGGCGCTGATTTAAATCTTGAGGTGTCGAATAATCTGATGAATCAATAGCACGAGGTTCTTGAGAAAAATTATTGGGGGGGTATATAGGGGGATTGGAACCATCATAACTGATCGGTACTTGCTCGTCAAGATATTCGTCTAATATATCCATGGGCGATTGATCTAAGTATGAAGGCTTGCCTGATGTATAACTGCGCTGGGCAATTGTTGAACTCGCCTCATTAATTCCCAAATCATTTAAAACGTTTCCTTCTGATGCGACGTCTGTTTGACTTGAAAATGGTATTTCTGTCGATGAATCAGGATAAACCGACTGAGCTGGCTGATATGATTGTTGTGTATTTATCGTTAATGCATCTGACTCTAAACCTTGCTGTCCATAAAAAGAAACATCAGGTGCTGCATTGTGTGCTGGTCGATTTTGTATTGCTTGACTGCTACCAGCATTTGGATTATACAAAAAATCTAAGGGATCTTGTGGAGATGAAAATGAATTTTTATTTGAAGGTGAACAATTTGCAAACGGATCAACAAAACGATTACCTTTATAATTTGAATCTTGTGAAGTCGACCAAATATCCTCAACTTCAGAAATAGGCATCGCAACATCCTCGCCAGCATTCTTTTCTTCATATGCTACAACATGCTCTTGTTTAATGCGGACTTTTAAAAGCATCGCAGGTAAACGTATCACGTCATCATCCTTAAGAAGCACTGTTTCACCTTCACCCACTAACTCAAACCCTTGAGAGGTCGACTTAATCTCAAGTATTTCTTTTTCGATAATTCTTTGTTCAGGATGACTGGATAATTGATTTAGAATCAGATTGAGATCATCATCCGATGCATCTTTTTTTTCACTATCTTGCGCAACATCCATGTTCAACAAACTGACATCATCATTATTGAGCCACTCTTCCTGTTCCGTTTGATTTGAATCACTTATTTTATTAATTGGAATCAAGCTCAAAGTAAAATCAATGCGACTTTCTGACATAATTTATTCCTTTCTAACGACTATATGCGACGTAAAAATTGATCTCGACAACCATACATAATCACCTGATACTGATAATCATCTGAGGCGATATCTAAAGGCATTGCATTTCGAACCCAATGTTTGACCCACTGGAAATTAAAATATCCATTAAATAATTCTTCCATTAAAATACCACAACGATTACAACGCTCTTCTAAAACATCGTTTATAATTGTTGTTAACTCTTGACTATCTAACAATTTAAAAATACTTTTCATATTAACCTCTCATTTATCCAGATTCGGCAGATAAACCACCAAACATAGATTTAACTTATAAAATTCACTATAAACTGATAATTGTTATTTCTATCTAACTGCCCTGAAAACGCTGTGTATAGATTATTCTTAGTTAGCTCACAAATATCCTGATTACAGCGCCATTTCTGTAAAATTTCTTTTGTAGAAAAGTGCGCTTCATCACTAAAGGTGAGCCCCGTATTTCTAGCATCAATTGTTGAATGATTATTTAATGTAATGCTATAGCTCACACCAAATATTTTCCAGCCACAATATCCCGGCTTGTATTGATCAATTGCAAGCTTATATTCATAATGCCCTTTTGTGTTTGGATTAACATAAATGACATCACTCTGCTCTCTAGATGAATATACTTGCTTTAAAGGATTGATTGGCACTTGGCAATTAGCATTAGTTGAATAGTAAGTAGTCGTCCATTTGATTTGAATTTTATTTTTTAGATTTGGATCAATATCACCCTTGATTGTCATAAAATATTTTGGCGACAAATTAACTTTAGGTGCAAATTTACCAACATTGTTATATTTTTTTCCAGGCACTTGAGAGCCAAAGATGACAAAAGTTGTCAGCAGTAAAAATGATACCAAGGTTATCAACATGCTTTTTTTCATAATCGTATAAACATCCTAGTTAATCTTGCCATTTCCACCCATCGCTATATGCAAACCCCGTTTAATATAAAGCTTTTTTTTCTCAACAGGATTTTCATCGCGTTCTGCGGCAATAATGAGTGAATTTGAAACAGCATATCCTCTCATGTACTCGTCCGGCTCAACTTCTGGCTTGTCCGCTGGCGAGATACTACCTCCACTCCAAAAAACAGCCATTGCTGCCCAACTTATAGGTGTATATAATTCTAAAGCATCAGCAAATACTTTTGCTTTTCGACGAATTTCATCATTTGGATTCTTAACCCAGTCATTAACAACGCGCAGCGCATTTTGTGTATTAGCATTCTTTTCTTCCCTCTCCAATTCATCTGAACATATATATGCCCACCAAATAGCCTCTCTAGTGGGCAATCCAAATGTAATAAACTTTATTGCCTCATCATAAAGCTCGGACTGAATTAGAAAATTGATAATCTGCATATCACTTTTATTTTCATGAATTTGATCTGAAAAGCGCTCAGGCAATTCAACCTCCTCGATAAACTCGGACATTCGTTCATGATCAAATTTTTTTAATGTTTGCTTTTCCATAGCTATACTTTTCTCATTTAATTTTGCAGCGAGTGTTTTGAATTTTTACACCAATTTAAAATATATACCCATCGCCAGTGAAGATACGAAAATTATGACAAACAGTTTTGCGCGGTATGAAATGATTTTAAACAAGTAATAGTTATTCTTATTGCGCGTTTAAAATCATTTCATATCATGCAAAAATGGCAGTCAGAAATTCGCATCTTCACTGGCGACGGGTATAAGTAACATAATCACAAAATATGATAGTGTCACCAAATCACCCGCCACAAACCGTTAATTTTTCTCTTTCTTTGTTTTCGCTCGAAACAAAAACCCACCATCTCCACTAATGCTTGCTTGTATTGAATTAATTGTTTTTCGTTCAGCAATATGAGAAAGCACAAGCGATGATAGGTTCGGCAAAATATTTTTCGTAATCATATTGTCAACCTGTCGAGCTCCTAGCGCTTGCTGCTGACACTTCATCAAGATATTTCGAATAATTTCTTTATCAAACTTCAGTTCAATTTTATGCTCATCAAACAGCCTTGACTGAACTGTTGATAGCTTTAATTTTATAATATCTTTGAGCATTTCATCTGAGAGCGAAAAATAAGGAACCACTTTCACTCTTCCGAGAAATGCAGGTTTAAAATGTTGCGTTAATTCATCGTAGATTAGATCTGCTAACCCTTCGGAATCTGGCCTCTCTTCTGACTGGTCACTCAGTTTCGTAATCGCATCACTGCAAACATTAGATGTCATAATTATCACGCAATTTTTAAAGCTTATATCTCTGCCCTGACCATCGCGCAACATACCTTTGTCAAACACTTGATAGAATAACTCTTGCACGCCAGGATGAGCTTTTTCAATTTCATCTAACAAAATAACACTGTATGGATTGCGCCGAACGGCTTCAGTCAGTATTCCACCCTCTCCAAATCCAACATAACCCGGCGGAGAGCCAACCAACATTGACACTTTATGCTCTTCTTTAAATTCAGACATATTTATTGTCGTGACATTTTTTTCACATCCGTAAATTTGTTCTGCTAAGGCTAACGCAGTTTCGGTTTTTCCAACACCACTTGGCCCAACAAAAAGAAAGACACCAATCGGCTTTTCTGGATCAGATAATTTTGCACTCGATGTTCGCATTTTTAACGCAATATCAGTTAACGCATGATCTTGTCCAACAATGCGCGATTGTAAACTTTTTTCAAGATCAAGCATTCTCAAAATATCATTATTTTGCATTCGCCCTACCGGTATACCTGTCCAATCAGCAATAACGTTTGCAACTGCATCATAATCAACATACGGCTGAACCAAGGGATCATCACCTTGAATTATCTGTAGTTGCTTTGTTAAATTTTCTAACGCTTGACTTAAGTCATCTTTTTTATGTGAACGAACATTCTTCTTTGGTTTCTTTTGTTTGCGCGACTCAAGTTTAATCGTTGTTTCAACTAACTGCCGGCTTATTGTTTGCTCTGTTTTCCATCTATCAAATAAAGCTTTAAGATTCTTTTTGTCTCCCAAAATCTTCTTTTTTAAATCTTTGATTCGGTCATTGTGATTTATTCCTCGCTGTATTTCTTTCTGCAATGAAAGTAATTCTACGTTTTGATGCTCAATTAATTTTTCTAGCTTTTCTAGTCGAGCAGGCTTTGTGGTTTGTTGACTTGACGTGCGCGCGCACGCAGTATCCAACACACTGATTGACTTATCAGGTAATTGTCGACCTGAAATATAACGCTGGGATAATAAAGTCGCCGCTTGAAGAGCACAATCGAGAATTTTTATTCCATGGTGTTCTTCAAGCCCAAGAACTAGACTTCTCAACATACAGATAGCCACTTCAGCACTAGGTTCTTCGACTTTAACCACCTGGAATCGTCGCGTTAAAGCTGCATCTTTCTCAAAATAAAGTTTGTATTCAGCCCATGTTGTTGCTGCGATACATCTTAACTCTCCTCTTGCTAATGCTGGCTTTAATAAATTAGCCGCATCACCCTGACCAGCAGACGCGCCAGCACCAATCATCATATGCGCTTCATCGATAAAAAGAATTATAGGATAAGGCTGTGACTTTACCTCTTCAATTAATTTTTTTAATCTATTTTCAAACTCTCCTTTTACACCGGCACCAGCTTGAAGCAACCCTAAATCTAATGTGTGAATCACTACATTTTTAAGCTGATCCGGCACATCTTGATCAACAATACGTAATGCGAGCCCTTCAACAATTGCAGTTTTACCAACACCCGGCTCACCGGTTAAAATTGCATTATTTTGTCGTCGTCTCGACAAAATATCAATCATTTGATAGATTTCATCTTCACGACCAACAGCAGCATCAATTTTTCCTAAGCTCGCTTGCTCATTAAGATTTATTGTAAATTGATCAAGGGCTGTTGTCTTGATAGGTTTTTTTATTTGGTCGCTCTCATCTGAAATAATCAAACCATCCTGTTTACTCTTATGAACATCACTCATTATTTCGCGAACCGATTCTCCTGGTATTTTTTCGAACTCATTCGAAATGGCTAAGCAAAGCTGTCTTAATGTATGTTTTTGTAATAAGGCACACAAGATGATTCCCGAGTGGATTAACTCTTCATTTTCATCGAGCGACGAGATTAACCATGATTCATTAATTACATCGACAACTCGATCTGAGATTGCAGGTGAACGATCATTACCCACCTTAAGCATCTCCAAACTATGATTAATATCTTCAATTAATTTGTCATAATTACATCCGGCTTTAGATATTATTCCAACAAAGTTTGATTGTTCATTTTCCAGAATCGCTAATAACCAATGCTCTAATTCAATATTAAAATGTGTTCTCGACGCACATATTGCAGCCGCTCTCTCAAGTGCCGTATAACACGGTGTGTTTAATTTGCTAATTAATGTTTTAATTGTATTCATTATATTTTACCCATCATAAATGTCTCAATGTTTTATAATAAAGGCAGATCTCAATCTGTCTCTAGATCCATTCAACTGATTTCTTATATAAATTTATCGATGCATCGTCTTTTAAAGCGCTTTTTGTCTTTAACCAACTGTTCCAACCAAGACGTTTTATATTGCACTTTGATAAACCAAGCATCGGCACTTCTTTCTTTTTTAAAATTAAACTAAAGTGAAAATCATGCTCTATCCCCACAAATGATTTAACAATTTCTCTAAATTTCCGCAACATTTCTCCTGAAGGCAGTAAGCTCAAAAATTGCTTATAATCAAGTGGTCCAATCTCTATTTCAAAATGATTTTGTACATGACAAACGCGCTTGCCAATAATTGTATCGACCCCCAATTGATTATGGTGATTCGATTTTACGTCGGCTAATAAATACGTTCGCTCAGCGTCATGAATGTTTACCCATTTTGGAATATAGTTATAAATCGAAACCGGCACCTCAAAAAAATCAGTCAGCATCAACTTCAAAGATTCCAACGGCCTAGCACGATTTGACAATAGCCCTGAATAAAAAAGTGAAACTTCATCCGTAGAAATCGCATCAGAATTTAATTTGGCTTGTCCGCTGATAGCATGAATTTGTGACAAGCATCCTTGATTAATAGCGCTTGCACGATTTTGTTCATATGCTATAAAAAAGCGACCTTTTTCCCAAATTGTATAGAAATTTTCGATAAAACGGTGATGAAATATATCGAGAAAGGCTTGCAAACCAAAGTCTTTTTTTCCAATTCTTTCAAGCAATAATTCTGTATAGTGCTCGGGTAAGATTGCGTTTTGACCGGTTAATCCTAAAAAAGAAACAAGCAATTCAAATTGTTCGACTGACAAATCATTTGATTCAGAAAAATTAACACTAAGCAGATCAGAAATAGGATAGTTGAGGGATTGGTTGGATTTAAATAATAATTTACCATCTTTTTTTTGAAATTGCAAATACTTTTTTATCAATCTTACCGCTTGAAAAAATTCAAAAACTTGTGGACGATTAATTAATGGCGCTAACACGTTGGACGTGCGCCCAACTTTGGTTTCCATCGCGCAACCTCCCCTCGTTGTTTGCTTTTTAAAATAAATTTAACAAATGAATTGATAGAACAACTCTTTGTAAGATACTCACTCAAAACTTTCCCAAAAAGATAAGCATTATTATTAGTAAAATATTTTTCATCAATGGTAAGTGTATATTCGATTCCCCGACAAAAACCTTGCTTTAAATTAATAGGGTGACGCTCGGTTACTTGCTTTGTTTGAACACTTAATAACCCAGAACCTATAATGCTAGCGTTATATTCATTTTCCAAACAATATAGGGCTAAATTATCTTTTAAAACATTAAGAGCATCTTCATCTTGATCAAAACATAAGTGATTTAAAAAGACATGACTCATCAAATCTACTGAATCATTATCCGTATTTCTTTTAAATACAGGCGCTGTCATGGGCTTAACCTGCTTAATACTTTCGATGACTTCATGATTAATACGCCAAAAATGAAAATCTGAGCGCCCTTTCCCCATAGGCAACTGTGATGGCTTGTCACGATTTGTGCATAATAATTTTGGCGTTACAATCACGTGATCATTTAACTGCTCTAATGATCCAAAAGCACTAAAGCTAATAAAAACTTCAGCGCCTGGCGTATGATAGCTACCAAGCTCCCAACATTGTTTACGAGTTGTAAACCAATATAATTGATTTTCATGCTTGAGTGTTCTAAATTTATTTCCGAAATATGGTACGCATGTCATTTTTTCAACATGTGAATCTGAACTGATATCGACTGACGTTACTTGATATATTTCATTTGCATCTTGTTTGCTGTGTGCATCAGCCACGACATGATATTCAGATTGATGATGATCAATTTTAATGGGCTCACCAATTTGCTCAAACAAATTCACAATCGGCGTACAACCAAGCGCCAACGCCTCAACTGTGATTGCTTTTTCCAACTCAACCACTGATTGATCAAGCAAACAATGAATTTCAACCTCATCATTCATCTCATCAAATAAATATTGATTAAGACCAATCAAGTCAAAGTAGAAAAATTTCTCTGGATAAGCAAAATACTCGCTAAGTAGACGATAACCTGAAAAACTGTGCCCAGGAAATTCTAAGATTGATTCGTCATCGCTAAATCCAACCGACTTTATCATATTTTCTGGCAACGAAATTGTTTTGCCATTAGCGCCTTTAAAATTCAGAACGATTTCTTTTAAATTATTCATCAAAAGCTCACAAAGCAAATTTGATTGATGAGATTCTAAGCGTATAAAAAATCGCAAATGATCCGGCCTAACAGAAACCATATTTACATCAGAATTATTTACCTTTAAAGTAAAACTAAAACATGATTTTATTGTCTTTAGCGCATGATTTTTCGGCCGAATCGCACACTGACGCTTATAAGAAACAGTGGACAGGTGAATTGGCCAAACAGTAGCAGGATAACAGGTTGTAAAATAACACGTCTCGCCATCTGATGTGTCAGCTGAAATTCTCGTACCAGATGGGATAGTATAGGAAGCATCAAGCTGAAGCTTCGGTTGAAATTGGCAGGTTGAAAACGAAGGAATCGGCAAACCATAGTGTGGATATAAAATACCGATTAATACTGAAGTCATAAAATCCGTATTTTGATTAAGCTTGACACCAAGCCGTGCAGATAAAAAAGCAAACGACTCTAATAAACGCCCAACCATAGGATCTTCAACGCCACCTTGCCCCAAACGTAATCGACTAGCAATTTTAGGATAAGTTTTAGCGAAATTATCGCCCTGTATTCTAAGGTAACTTAATTCATCGTTGTAAATTCGCAAAAATTCATCTTTCATCCACATTACTCCAAACAAAATTTATGGCTTGAAACATCTAAACTTGATACAAAAACTGCTGGCACTGAAGTCGGCTTTAACAAAACTTCACACTCAATCCTTAATTTTAAAATGCGCTCTAAATCTGAGTCATTTTCAATTGGGACCACGTTAACCTTTTGGATTCGAGGTTCAAATCGACCGATAGTTTCTTTAATTGTTTGACATAATTTGATCTGAGCATTCTTATGTCCAAAATAATTTAATGTAAAATCTGATACGCCATAATTTAAAATTGAACTCTTGAGCTCATCATAATCATCACTCCAAACAACATAATTTAATCGCGTGTTTAGCAAGTTTTCTAAGTTACGACGAATTTGCTCATAGAATTCATTTAAGTGAATTTGCGCGTGATTCTTTTTCTCGCGCTGTAAGTCTGGCGAATCATCAATTAAGCGATATAATAATGGGGAATTTATTTTATGATTTTCTGTTGTCATCTTTTAATCCCTTTTTTACGCAACCTTAACATTCGTGACTAACTTCAAATATGATTGTATATCATCGAGCTGATAGTGCGGCTTCAAATGAATCGTACAAGAATATTTCCCTGGTGCTCCACGCTGTTCATTAACTTTTACATCAGCATCACTTAATGGATAACGCGCTCTTGCTTCTTCGGACATTCCCTGGCTTGCCGCACAATATTTCCTTATCCATAACAGTAAATAACGCTCACATTCTTCTGGATTAATAAATTTCCCAACTTTATCTCGCATAATTATTTTTATATAATGCGCAAAACGTGAAACACAAAAAATATAGTGCAACATGCTAGAAATTTTTGCATTAGCTTGACCAATTGTCGTCGAATATCGTTTTGGATGATGTAATGATTGGCTGCTATAAAAAACGCTTTTCTCAATCCATCGATGATCACGCAACGCAATAAAACCGGAATCATGAAAAATCTTTTCTTGTTTATCGGTGATTGCATATTCAACCGACATTTTTGGCATAACCCCTGCTTTGTCAGTATAAAAATAGTCTCTTTCTAGTTTTACAGACCCTCCTTGTCCCACAGAAGGATTATAACCACGAATATCAGCAAACCACCCACTTTCGATAAATGATTGTATCGCGACACAACCATAAGCATAACTTGCATTTCCCCACAAATAATCTGTATGTTTTGTCACGTTTTCTTCAAAAAATCGGTTAGTCATTTTGATTCCATTATTGTTATAAGGAACTCGCATTAATATTCGAGGCAAAACTAAGGCGACATATCTTATATCCTCATCTTCTCTCAGATTTTTCCATCGTTGATATTCAGTTTGCTGAAAAATATCATTAAGTTGAAAGGGCATTTGAAATTCTGTAAACGAATCAAGTCCAAACAAACTGGGATCAACCCCAGCAACAAAGGGCACAAAAGCCGCGGCACAAACTTCCGCAATTTTCCTCAACAAATCCACGCCATTTTGCATTCTCATTTTCGATCTATGTGAAAAATGATAATCCCCAATCAACACACCAAACGGTTGCCCACCAGGCTGATCAAATTCATTTGAATAGACTTTTTTAAATAATTGCGATTGATCAAACTCAATGGCTTGATCCATATCTTTACTCAACTCTCGATAAGAAATATCAAGAAAGCGAATCACAACATATTTACTCATTCCTGCAGTTTGAATCAACATAAATAAACCGCGCCAAACACTCTCTAAGCGCTGAAAATCTGGATGATGCAATATGCAATTAACTTGCCGATTAATTCGCTCGTTGATCATCGCTATTAAATGTTCGATTGTTTGGTTCTTCATGTGCGCCTTGTGTGAGAAAAATGGGTGACAGGTCTCGACCTGTCACTACAGTGGAAGTTATGGACAATTCAAAAAATGAGGCGCAAAGAATTAAAAATTGGATTTCTGGCTTGGATAAAAGTGGGGGGATGAGATCATTATACATAAAAATTCATTAAGAGCAACAGGCCTTTAAAAAAAACTCATATTGAATGTTGCACAATTAAAAAAATACTGATAAAGTTCAACATATCCCCACCCTCAGAACCACTCAAACCAATCGCACGCTATTTGTTCATCTTAAATTTCATAAAATTATATCCAGCAATATATCACGACTCATAAAACCCAATAAAACCCAATCAATAAAAATATTTAAATAATTTTGGCAATCGCGCCAAATCGACACAACGGCTTGATGAAATATGCGAGCGAACATCAATGGATGTTTACGTATACAAAAAATTGACAACCCATTGTAAGATAACTAACAAAGAGAGATTATGAACAATCGATTCTTAGACTTACAAATTAGCTCGATAACCGACACTCTCTTGCTTACAGAGCTGGATGGCATGGACTACCTATGCCATCCATTTTATTTTGAACTCACTGTCGTCTCTGAAAATACAGCTTTATCAGTAGACAAAATCATCGGGAAAACGGCAAGCATCCAAATTGGCTCCCAAGATCAAAATCCTCAGAACTATAATGGAATTATTTCTCGCATTATCAAGGGTGAACTTGGGTCTGATGGATTTCAAACTTATAAATTTGAAATGCAACCATGGCTAAGTTTTTTAAAAAATACTTCTGATTACTGCAACTTTCATGAATGCGCACATTGGCCAATCCCAGAAATAATCACTTATGTTTTTCAAAAAAATGGCATGATGGATTATGATTTATCAAAGCTACAAAAAAAATATGAGCCATTGAATTATTGCGTCCAATCTCAAGAAAGTGATTTTGATTTTATCACTCGGATATTAAATCAAGCAGGCATTTATTACTACTTTAAACATACTTCAAACAAACACATCATGGTTTTAGAGGATTCGGGCGCTCTTTCAAATAATTATCCAGCAGATGTTAAGACAGCTGATACAACTCACAGCGAACACTATATTTATGACTGGAAACAACTTTCATCAAGCGTGACACATAAACAAACACGCATAAATTACGACTTCAGCACTCCTTCTAATGCGATTATAGCAAGCGCAATGACAAATTTTACCACTCAGAAGCAATCCGAGGAATTTTATCATACCCATATTTCAATGGATGCATCGCCGTCACAACTCGAACATCTCGCCAAGCTAAATGCACAAAGCAATGAATTAAAATCGAATAAAACTGAAGGAAAAAGTGCTTACTTAAATTTTTATGCGGGTACTGTTTTTAATTTAACTGATAGCGATAAAGATAATGGAAAATATGTCATTTACGCGATAGCACATAAAGCAAAAGATACAACTGGAAGAGCAGGACATACAAGTGAGAATGGTTCTACCCATCAATATGAAAATGATTTTCAATGTTATCCGGCCAATAAAACTTATGTGCCAGAAGCGTCTGCTGTGAAAACACAAAAAAGCAAACCAACTATTAGCGGCGTCCAATCCGCGACAGTCGTCGGCCCAAAAAATAATGAGATTTATACTGATAAGTACGCACGTATAAAAGTACAATTTCATTGGGATCGTTATGGCAATAAAGATGAAAATAGCTCTTATTGGATCCGGACAAAACAAGCCTGGGCAAGCGATCAATATGGTACACAATTCATACCGCGAGTCGGACAAGAAGTGTTAGTAAACTTTGAAGGTGGCGACCCGGACAGACCCATCATTATTGGCTCAGCAATCAACGAAAATCACAAACCACCATTTGATCCTGTAAAAAACCCTACACAAAGTGGATTTAAATCTCATTCATTACAAAGTAATAATCCAGATGATGGCAATATATTACGCTTTGAAGATCAAGCAAGCAGCGAAGAAATTTATCTGCATGCTCAAAAAGATTTGAGCGTTAACGTCGGCGATGAAAGCAAAAAAACTATTCATGGAAAATTAACAACAACACTTCAAAAGGGAGACCTTATTTCCCTTATCAAAGACAACTTAACAATCCAAGCAAAAATCTCGATACAATTAGCCTGCGGCAGCAGTGAGATCAATATAACCGATAGCGACATCGCCATTCAAACTGGCGAGATTAATTTTAATCCAGCAGTTTCATCATAATCCCGCGTGCGAGGTGTCAGGCTTTACTAGTTTACCTTTTTACCCAAGGTGCCAAAAACTTTACAAAAAAAAACATGAATATAAAAATGCAATAAATATTTAACCAAACCTCTTTCTTTCAATCTCAATTTTCTCTTGTAAAATCTCATTTAAGCCCTCTTGCATTACACCTTTTTCATAAAGTCTTTCAATCAAACAATCAAGCGCTCTTTCAACATCCGCATCTAATGGCATCCTACCATCTTGATCTTCTGACATTTCGCCAATAACAAATTGGCGCGAAACCTTTCGAACGCATTTTATTAACATCTTTTCTTCTGTCGATTGTTTTTTCTTTTGACGTTTATTGGCAGGCATTTTAAAAAAGATTGGACTGTACGGTCTTTTGAACATTACCTACCTCTCACTTTCTGGAACAATAAAACAAGCTCAACTGTTGACATTATAGTTTACAGACCAAATCCTTGACATAACCACCTAACCATCATATGGTGTGGCCATCTCTCACCCATCTTTACCCAAACACTACTTTTTGGTTTTTCATTTTACAACTATCAAAATAATTTAGGACGCGCATATGCATTCCTAATATTCTTTAATTTGCAAACAAGGAGGTAAAATGCCTAAACATTCACAACATCCCCAAAGTTCTCCTCATGGTAACATGCTAAAGCTTTTAGAAAAAATAGGTCGCCACTCTTCTTTGGCTGTCCGCCTTGAAGCAGAACCCTTACCTCAAACTTTGACTGTACTTTATGACGACGATATCCATTTGGCAAACGCTTGACTTACTGCGAGCGCTACACGTATTCTGTATACTCAGAAGGAGGTCAACATGAATCACAAAAAAACTGAAAAACACTGGAGGAAAGATACTTTTTATCACCCGGAGTTAATGGGCGATAAAGAAGTAGAAATTCACTGGAATCAAAATGCAGACTATTACGCAAAAACTGTAAGAGAAAAGCAGGACCTTTACAGAGAGCTTGTTAACAATCCAGATTTCTTTGAGTTACTGGGAAATGTTGAAGGTCTGAAGATGCTCGATGTTGGCTGTGGCGAAGGGATAACGTCTCGCATGCTTGTAGATCGAGGGGCTAAAGTAACAGGTATTGATCTTAGCAAAAAAATGATTGAGCTTGCAAAACAGTATGAAACACCAGAATCTCTCGACATTCAATACATCTTAACTTCAGGCAGTGACCTTCGCCAATTTGATGACGCAACATTTGATGCTGCAGTTAGCACTATGTCGATGATGGATATGGCTGATTATGAAAACTGCGTGAAAGAAATCAGTCGCGTCATAAAACCTAATGGTTTTTTTCAATTTTCAATATTACATCCGTGTTTTTTTACACGCGCCTTCAGGTGGATACTCGACGACGAAGGCAAGCGAGACGGCTTAGTAACGGGAGATTATTTTTCGTTACACGCAGATTCTCATAAAACACCGATAGATCAATGGTACTATACTGCCACAACCCAAGAAGAAAGACAAAAATATGCGCCACTTCAAGTACCACGATTTCCAAAAACATTATCAGAATATTTTAATGTATTAACAAATGCTGGTTTTATTGTTGAATGTTTAAAAGAACCGTTTGCTGATGAAAAAACCGTTAACAAACATCCAGAAATAGCAGATACGCAGATTATTTCTTATTTCCTTATCTTTCGCTGTAGGAAAAACGGAAACGGTTTCAAGCCTTGACACCAAGTTGTTTTAGGCACAAAATTCGCAACCAAATCAAGTAATTTATAAACCGATGCTGGATAACCGCTGAGATACGAGTTAAAGGGAGAGACATATGCCGACTAAATATAGCACTAGAGCTGGAGGGCTTTGGGCTACAAATGAACATGGTAGTACTTTTCACCCTTCGCCATCTTATACTACTCCAATACCAACGCCTCAGTTCTCTACTGATACTAATACTAAGATAGCCGGTGTTGGTATGTGTCTTTTTCCCGTTGGATTGTATTCAGCTTTTGTAGCTTTATATAACTTGATTGAAGGTAACAACAAAACCTTTCCTCTTCTCACTATGACTTTGAGCATAGCATTATTTCTTCTTGGGTGCTTCTGTGTTTGCTATTCCTTGCGTGGAGATATTAAAGAGAAAAAAGAAAAAACAGTGAACACAAATGAAAAAAAGCCACTATTACAAGTCTGAATAAATTAAAAGTGTCAGGCCCGGCTAGTTTTTGGCACTTCTTTTTGAGTTTTCTTTGCTTGTTTGCGAGCACACAACATTTCTGCAATCAACTGAAACTCATCGCCCAAATCTTCGTACGCCTTTTTCGTTTTTTTATCTGATAATAAAAGCTTCTTTAATGTATCAAAGTCGCTTTTAACAGGATTATAGTTACTCATAATTTTTAATCTCTTTTAAAAGAAGAATATTGAGATTAGAATGCTAACAAACTATCTGATGATTTTGCAAGAAAAAATCATTACAAAAAAAGGTGAAACTATCCTAGAAATCTGCGAAAATCTCACTCTTCCACACGATAGTTTTGCGAAACTATGCAAATATCGATCGTGTGAAAAATCGGCTTTATAAGCAAATTTAAATTTATTTAAGGTGGTTTCTGACAACATGTTGACAGAAAAAGTAATTGGGCTACAAGTTATGACCCAATTGAAATAAATTTTTTGAACAGTTTGAATTTTTAATATCTCAAAGATTAGCGATAGATAATCCCAAAAAAAGAAAATTGTATATGGAAAGTAAATAATGGGCGCACAAATAAGTATTTCAAAGAAACATAACGTTCGCGATAAGATTTATATGATTCGTGGCTTGCAGGTTATGCTGGATCGTGATTTAGCGAAATTATATCAAGTTGAAACTCGTACGTTAAATCAAGCAGTTAAAAGAAACATTGATAGGTTTCCTTCTGATTTCATGTTTCAGTTGACACAACAAGAGTTGGAAAATTGGATGTCACAAATTGTGATTTCCAATAAAGAAAAAATGGGAATGAGGAAAAAACCTCATGCCTTTACAGAACAAGGTGTAGCAATGTTGGCCGGAGTATTAAAAAGCAAGGTAGCTATTACGACCAGTATACAGATTATTCAAGCCTTTGTTCAAATGAGAAAATTTATTGCAGATAATACCCTTGTTCTGCAACGAATAGATCGCCTTGAAAAACAAGAATTAATCACGGCGACTAAATTAGAACAAATTTTTCAGGCTATTGAAGATAAAAATATTAAGCCTCAAACAGGCATATTCTTTGAAGGCCAAGTTTTTGATGCATACGTATTTGTTTCCAAATTAATCAGACAAGCCAAAAAATCTATCATCTTGATTGATAATTATATCGATGAATCAATCTTAACATTGCTTACCAAAAGAAAAAAAAGCTGCACAGCTATGATTTACACTAAAAACATTTCTAAAAAACTACAGCTTGATCTAAAAAAACATAATGAGCAATATGCACCGATTGAAACTCGAGAGTTTAATAATTCTCACGATCGCTTTCTCATTCTAGATGAAACCGAAGTTTACCACATAGGCGCGTCGCTAAAAGACTTAGGCAAAAAATGGTTTGCATTTTCTAAGCTCGAAAAAAACAGTGTTCTCGAGATCTTTAAAAGGCTAAAAATCAAGTAGAGTTTTAGATTAATCATGCAGATGTAATTGTTATCGATGTCAGACCAAATAAAAATCCGATTTTATTTTTGAAAACAAGTCGTTACAAAAACCGTTTTATCTTGTCGGTCTAGATATTACTTCACAACGCGTCAAAAGCAAATTAATTTTCCTAATCCTTAATTATTTTATCGGCGTCAAGCCCGAATAGTTTCTTGAAGACTTTCTATAAAATCAATAAATAATAGAATTCACCTAATCTGATCCAACCAGACAAAATGAACTTTACAACTATTTGATTGATTTGCGTTTTTAAATGTTTCATCTCGTCTGACACGGATAACTTTTATTAAATTATCATTTGTCACCAGTTGAGCTTGAGAAAGCTCAGGATTTTTAACAAAATCGCATCCTAAAAAGTATTGATACATCAAAATCTAATGCTGTCGTTTTAAATCTCGATAGAAATTTTCATGAACACCTAATGCAAGCAATAATCGTTCCTCTGGCAACCACTCATACGCCAGCAACATCTCTTGACTATTTAACTTGAATTTATATACAAAAACCCCAACTAAATCTCCCTTTTTCTCTACGCCAAGCTGCGGATCTTTAATAATAGCTCGGATTGCATCATCAACCTTGGCTTTTTGCTGGGGATGCAGCTTCCTATATACCCGCTTAAAAGCTGGCATTTGCTTTATCAATATTGCAGACGGCTTCTTATTCAAAATCAAATGGCTCTGCTAAGGACCTATCAGTTCTTTTTGAAACCAGAGTATCTTTGACAAATTCTATTGGTAGATCAGGATTATCAAGCGCGCACTTACCTATTTCTGCCCAATATTCAATTTGATGCGGAATGGTTCGAAATTCAGCACTTGCTCTCTGCTTTGCTTCTTTATAAATTGTCTCATTGATTCTAATTGAAATACTCATCACTCACCTGCTATTGATTCAACTTACCACATTTGTAGTATAGCAGCCTTTATTCATAAAACAATACAAATTTAATCCCATAAACGTCACAGGCGACCTATAAAATTCGGACATTTTAAGTCGATTTAACTCATAATTAAATCTCAATTAAACCTTGCATATTCAACAAGTTAGGTAAAATTCCACCCAGTGGAATTTTCATATTTACTCTAAAAAATGTTCTTCTTTAGAAGACAGTCCCGACACTATCGAAGGATAGCTCGCGAGAATAAATTGGCAGAAAAATGGCATGGAAATGCCCTTCATAACCACCTGCTTTTGCACATATTTACTATACGCATTATTTTTCTTAATAAGATCTCGCTCCTTCTTAAATTCCACCTCTTTTACCTTCTCTGCTTTTCTTCGGCGGGTTAATTGTATTTCATTGCTTGGAAGTTGTGAAAACTCATTAGAAAGAAAGCAGACTAAATAGCCTCCCATATTTTTGATATTACTACTTAAATAAGACGAAGAGGATTCTATCTTTATCATTTCTTCTTCTAGTCGCTGAATGCCATATTGATTAATAAGCTTTTCCGCAGCGAATTTCTTAATCCCATAGGTCTCTTTTAATTTCAATAAAATAGCTGCTTGAGATGCATTGTTATTATCTTCACTTTTTGGTAATCCCTCATGGGCAAATTTTTTCTTTTTATCTCGTGGCTTAATCTTAAAACGAATGCTGATGTTTCCAGTGCCTTTCCAGTGCCGAGTTATGCATGGTTTCCAGTGCCTTTCCAGCGACATCTTATCGATGTCAGACCAAATAAAAATCCGATTTTATTTTTGAAAATAAGTAGTTACAAAAACCGTTTTATCTTGTCGATCTAGATATTACTTCACAATGTGTCAAAGCAAATTAATTTTTTCAACCTTTAATTATTTTATCGGTGTCGGGCCCGATTAGTTTTTCGAAGACTTTCTATAAAATCAACAAATGATAGAATGCACCTAATCTGGTCCGACCAGATAAAATGAAATTTATAACTATTTGATTGATTAACATTTTTGAAAGTTTCATCTCGTCTGACACGGATAGCGTTAAGCTGAATACGCATAACCCGGCACTGGAGGCCGCGGCATTCAAGAACAAAACATAGTTGAATATTATCTTGTAGGCCAATCTGGCTGTTTTCTTATGCTTGATTTTGAAGGCAACCCAAGCTGGTTTGTCGCAAAATCTGAAGATGAAATGGCATACTATTACCAATCAGCACATGACAACAATGCACCCACTAAAATTGTTGATGCGCTCAAAAACAACAAACACGTTTTATTTTTATATTCAAAAGAAGATGATGAAGCACCTCATGATAGCTGGGAAAATTATCTACATCCAGCAGAAGTTATTGAAGGAAATAAAAATAAGTATTACTTTACATATATTAAAGGCAAATCGATTTATGATGAACAGCTTGGGAAATTTAGATCTTATAAGGATTTTTTGGAAGAAGCATAAATATCTAACACAATTCACGATTGGGCAAAAGTAAACATGAATTTTGTTCATCATATAAGAAAGCTGTTTCTCGCTTTCAGGAATTAGTTTGGCATCGACAGTTTAGGCGCCATTATCGTTTTAATTTATTTGTTTTCTCACTTGCTAGCACAACATTCTGAGCAGTAATCCTCAGAATTCCCACATAAGGAATACTAAAATTATCATTTAACCTCACCATTTTACCTGCCTTAAGATCAAGCAATTTCAAAACAATATTTTTCCAAACTTTATTTTTCAGCGCTTCTTTGAACGCTGGTTTTTTATCTAAAAGCGCCTTAAATGCTTCCGAGATTTCTATTGCTTTATCTTCAAGTGCTCTTCCGACCAACGCTTCAATCTCAGCAATGTCATTAATCATATCGGCCAGAAATTTTACACAGAATGCAAAATACTGCTCACTAAACCCTCCAGCGTCTGGAGTAATTTCCATCCCCGTCTGAAGTAATCCGCTAGAATAAGGTTGCTTGAAAACTGCTAGACCAGCAGTACTATGTTGCATTTCATCTGAATCTTTATGAGGGACATCATGGTAAGTAACTATTATTTTTAGAGTACCTTTCATATCGATCTTCCATTTTAATGAAATAAGTTATTATTATCTTTAATGCATGAGTAGTTCAATACATGTATGTAGTAATGAGATGGGGATTTAGTATAATTATAAATCAAACCCCTCTCAAAGTCAATTCTGTGAAATTCGTGCAACAGCATCAGCTCATTTTAACAGCGTAAAACTTTAAAGGGTACGGCAAGTAATGGGTACAAGCCATACTTCTAGAACGAACCAGAATAAGTTAATCAGTGGTTTTGGTGGAAAATGAATGTGTGAGGTAAGTGCCCCAAAAACCACACCTGAGCCAAGCAGCCCGGCAAAACTTAAACAAGAAATGGTTAATGCATTGTAAGAAGATCTTTTAGCAACGGCATTTTGCGGATTGCCGGAAGAATTTGGCGAAGATATGGTGGAAAAATTGACGGGGTTTATGTTTTAATGAAATTTAATTTCTTATGAGCTAAACAGACCTTGATTAATTGCACAAAATTTTACAACCACCTTACCTTGTTAATATCTGTATGCAATTTTGACATTCTTCCTTTCTGAATGCTCTTGGGTTGTCATCTCCAGTGCCGGGGTTAGCAAAATCAACATAACTTTTTCCTGATAGTTACGTTGATTTTGCTAACCCCGGCACTGGAGTATTTAAAATGGCGCCATTGAGTTGTCCGGAAGTATTAACCACACAGAATCATAATGAGTAGATAGAAAAACGGAGAGCTCTTCTTGAATCGATTTGTCATCAAGCTCTAAATGTTCATTAGATTGATCAGAGCGAGGTTTAATGATACTTTTATATGGCTCATTGCCAACCCCATACAAAAACCAATCAAGGTCCACAAAAACGCCTTCTTTCCTTAGTTGCTCAAAAAGCTCTGTAACTGATTGCGTTATACTAACTATGCAATCGCCCAGGCTGAAGATGTGGTGTTAGATTGAGCTCAATTCTCACAGAAACAATACAATCATTTAAAGGGTGCGACCTTAAAGATTGCTTTGATGATAATATTTCTGAAGCCTCATCTAAATATTTATGAAACGTTTCTTGATCGTCAATATGAGCATACATAATAGCGAAATTATAAAGATTAAGCGCCTTTAAAAGCCCTGGCTCCCTACAAAGCACAATCGAAAGTTGTCTGGCGTGATCGACATTTTCATGTTGCTGATCGATGGCGTGAGCTTTGTTGCCATACATAAATTCAATTAATGATAACGCCAAATTTTCAAGATGCCACTGTCCGACAACACGTGGCCGTAACTGGTCACGACATGTGAGTGCTTTTCTATAACAATCAGCTGCCTTCATAAAATTACCATTAGCTAAACAAGCTAAGCCGAGTTGATTATACCCCTCAACATAATTTGGATGGATTTCTGCGACATTTATTTCACGCAATAGCCTGAGACGTTCTTCGCAATGTTGAACAGCTTCATCAGCAGTATTGCTTATTAGTGACAAACATTTATAACTTTGCTCAAGCAAGGCTAGAGATTGTCTGTCAGCTGGAAATTTGGTATTAACAGTTAACGTAAGGTTGTGAGCTCTCTGAATATGGCGCGCAGCATCAGAGAAATTGCAAACAAAAAGATGGTCTCGGCCCAGCTTTTGCAATTGACTAATGATGGTATCAACAGGCGCTGTACTATTCTCATGCTTGCCAAGCAGCGCTTCCATTGCTTTTAATTGTTCCTGGGTTTTAAAAAAACCACTTCTAGATAGAGGCAAAACATATTTCAAATGATCTCGGCATAGGAATAGATTGCGGCTGGAAGTTACTGGAAAACAATATTGTTCAAATCCAGGAAATAAGAATCTTCCTGCAAAAGCTGTTTGCACCGGCTTCCAAAAGTTTCTAACTTTAAACATGGTATAACCTCTAATGCTAATTAAATTAGAGTCTATTAAAGAAAACTAAATCCTGAATTGCGGCTCTTGAAGGTAAATTTATTCTTTTTTTTCTCTCTCGCTCATTGTAATACAAAAAACTTATTTTTTCAATTGTGACTCTTGCGATAATTCATCTTTTTCCTCCTCTATAAACTTTTGTAATTCAGCAACCTCTTCGAGGACTTCCGCTTTAGGCGCCCGCAAATTTACCATAGAAAAAACCCTTAAAGCACCCTCTGCATATGGATTATTGCCAGGCAAAACAACGTCAATACTTGAACATTCTTCCTCTATACCCTTGTCATTCAAAACAACAACTTTTGATTGTGTTGAATCATTTTGTGACACCACAGGATGTGGAAAACTATCTAGCCTCAATTCGATACTGTCAGATGCCAAATCTCCATATCCAACTGTTTGCGACACCACTGACAATTCTTTATTCATTGAATACTTGTGAAAGCTCATAAGAGGGATAGCTCTGTTAGAAGCATCAAAGCACAACGCATGAACACCTATGTGCATTTTCTTTCGATTAAACTCTACAACATTCTTAGTTTTTAATTCCTTCAGGGGGTCAATTAATTTATCTGTGCGAGGGTAAAATTCAATGTAAGGATCTTGAATAGCATAGACCTGCTTTGCATAAACAGTAATTATTGGTTTTTTTCCTGCTTCAATCACGAGGGCAGCATTTAAAAGGAGAGGTGCCCCATCTGAAAGCCCTACATTCGCACACAGTGGCTTAAATAGCTCATCTTCTCTTAATTTGTCCACAAGCACAGGGAAACTTGCAAAATGAAAATGTGCCCAAGCGGGAAATTTTTGCATAATAGGCAATAACTTGCCGATTATAACTTCTTTAAATAAAACATCAGGC
>SDBS01001327.1_pt1 | contig 25069 bp, 29 predicted proteins | sample 2277091 | NCBI WGS metagenome assembly SDBS01 (sample SAMN10404972, study PRJNA504765) | marine sediment metagenome | isolation source: marine sediment core GS10_PC15, 163 cmbsf | place: Arctic Ocean: Southern Knipovich Ridge | collected 2010
ACTCCTGCTCCAAGAGAGAATAAAAATACTGAAATTATTAATAAAGATATTGTTTTCATAATTTAGTTTATTGCTTTTTATATTTTTGCCGACCTTTCATTTTCATTTTACCAAAAAACCGCCCAAAAGGCGATATTAAAGCGTCTCGGTCTCTTTTAAGTAATAAGTTATCTTCCGCCAAAATAAATGTTTTTTATTCTCCCATCTTCTAAAATTTCTTTTCCACCCTCTAAAGCAATCTTTCCATCCTCTAAAATATAAGTTCTGTTTGCTATTTTCACTGCTTGTTTTGCATTTTGTTCAACAATAATTACTGAAATCCCTTCTTTATTAATCGCTAAAATCTTTTCAAACACTTCTTTCATTACTTTTGGTGCCAACCCCAAAGAGGGCTCATCTAATAAAAGCAGTTCCGGGTCTTGGATTAAAGCTCTTCCAATAGCAAGCATTTGTTGCTCCCCTCCAGATAAATTTAAAGCAAGTTCTTTTTCTCTTTCTTCTAAAAATGGAAACAGCTTATAAATTTTTGATATTTGATTTTTGATATTTGATTTTATAACGAAGGCCCCCATTTCAAGATTCTCTCGTACACTTAAAGTAGAAAAAACTTGCCTTCCCTGAGGAACATAAGAAACTCCTTCATAGATCAGTTGGTGGGTTGGAAGTTTTGTTATATTTTTGTCCTTAAAAATAATTTTCCCAGAATAAATTTGGCATAAATTAAAAATTGACTTAAGCAGAGTACTCTTCCCCGCCCCATTTGGACCAATTAAAGCAACAATTTCACCAGGTTTTACTTCAAAATCAACCCCACGTAAAATTTCCATCCCATTATATCCTGATTTTAGATTAGAAATTTTAAGCATAACAGATTTAAGGCCTAAGTTATTAGATTTAAGTTATTAGATAATCTTATCATAATTTTCCCAAACCAAAAAGCCGACGATTGTCGGCTTTTTGAAATTGTAATCTTTAATCTGCCAACTTTAATCTATTTTTCGTAAGGTACTTGTTTTCCATCTTTAACAGTTTTTATTATATAACTCGCAGTTGCTAAATCTCCGTTCTCATCAAGGGTGATTATACCAGAAACACCTTCATACTCTTCAACTTTATATAGTTCATCCTTAATTTTTTCGCTATCAGTTCCTACTTTTTTCATTATTTCAGCAATAATATTTACTGCATCATAAGCTTGGGGCGTGCATACTGTAAGCTCTTTTCCACCTGTTTTAGCTTCCATTGCCGTTTTAAATTCCTTAGTCAATGGTGAAAATGGCATTGTATACATTAAACCTTCTGCTGCTTCTCCTGCTTGCTCTGAAATTTTCGGATCGTCCCAAGCATCAGCGCCTAAAATCTTAGCCTCTATACCTAATTCCTTTATCTGTTTTAAACCAACTATTGACGCTTCTGTATAGCCAACAAAATATATAAGCTCGGGGCTAGTCTGTTTAATCTTTGTTAACTGAGTCCTTAAATCTCTATTTGTCTGTTCATAACTTTCTTCAATCAAAACAGCACCACCTAATTCTGGAAATGTTTTTTTAAATACTTCCGCTACTCCTACGCACCAATCACTTAAACAATACAACACAGCAACGTTTTTTATTCCTAAATCATTATAAATAAACTCTGCCGCTTTTATACCCTGAAAACTATCAGAAGGATAATCTCTAAATACATAATCACCTATATTTGTGATATCTGGATTAGAAGAACAGTAAGAGAATAATACAGTTTTTCCGTTCTCTGTTATAGGGGCTGCTGCTATGGTCTCGCTAGAACATAATCCTCCAATTATTACAGGAACTTTATCTATATTAACTAATTTATTGACAGCATTTGTTGCCTCCTTAGCATTACATCTGCTATCTTCAAAAATGACTTCAAGCTTTTTTCCATTTATTCCTCCTTTCTCGTTTATCTGCTCTACTGCTAATTCAACGGCTTCTCTTGCATTTTGACCTACTGTTGCTACATCTCCAACTAATGGTCCAATAAATCCAATCTTAATAACTCCTTCCTCTTTAGGTTTCCTACTAACCCCATACCAAATTCCTCCAATAACAATAATAGCTATAACAATCCATAAAATTGTTTTTGTTGATTTTGTCATAGTATTTAGTTAATTTAATTATTTCTTTAACTTTTTATTCCTCGTATGGCACGAATTGGTCGTTTTTGACCTGGATTAAATCATATGTTTTATTTATTACATCGCCATTTTGATTAAACTCAATTAAGCCTGACGCGCCTTCAAAATCTTTAATACTTAACAAACTATTTCTAACACAATTTATATCCGAAAAACCATTACACTCTGATTCAATTTCATTCAATAAATATAATATATCATATGCAGCATCTCCCGTAATTCCTGGCTCTATTTTATATTTTTTTTGGAAAACAGATAAAAAATGATCTCTGGTTTGATTAGAGGATGTGCTTGGTATCGTACCAATAAGTCCCTCTGTTCCTTCTCCGCCGATTTCAATCACAGATGCATCCCTGGTGCCCTCTCCGCCAAAAAATTGAGCTGAAATTCCTAATTCTTTTGCTTGTTTAAGTATTAATCCCATTTCTTTTGCAAAAGTAGCAAGAAATATCCCCTCAGGATTAATATCTTTAATCTTAGTTAATTGAGTTTTAACATCGGTCGCTCCCTGTGGGATGGCCTCAGCAACAACAATCTTCCCTCCATTTTGTTCATATACTTCAGTAAAAGCATCTTTTAATCCTACCCCATAATCATTATTAATAAAAATGATTGCAACATTTTTCAACTTTAAATTATTTATCACAAAATTAGCTAAAAATTCTCCTTGAAGTGAATCAGATGGCCAAGTTCTAAAAACATTTGAATATTCAGATATCCTAGGGTTAGAACTTCCAGAAGAAATTAAAAGAATATTTTGTTCTTCAGCTATTGGAGCCAACGCTAGAGTAACAGAACTACATACCGTCCCAACTACAACATTAATTTTATTCACAGAAATTAATTTTTGAAGTGCATCAATACCTTTTTTAGGATCACACTCACTATTTTCGTAAATTAATTCTATTTTCCTACCATTTATTCCCCCTTTGTTATTTAACTCTTCCATTGCTAAATCAAGTGATTTTTGAGTAGCAATGCCATATTCAGCCGCAGGACCAGTTAAAGGAGTGATAACCCCAATCTTAATAACTTCTTCCTCTTTTGGTTTTCTAGTTGCTACGTACCAGATCCCTCCGATGATAATAATCAGGACGACAATTAATAAAACGATTTTTGTTGTTTTGGGCATAGTTTTATTATTTCTTTAACTTTTTATTCCTCGTATGGCACGAATTGGTCGTTTTTGACAACGTAAACAGTGTATTCGCTGCCTGTTTTATCCCCGTCTTCGCTAAAACCAACCCTACCGCTAGCACCATTAAAACCTACCCTTATTAAGTTATTTTTTATGAACTCAACACTATCACCACCCCCCTCAATAGCCTTTAACAAAGCTAATGTCCCATCATAAGCATACATACTGTAAGCCGATGGTTTTTCCCCAAACTTAGATTGATAGTTATTATTAAAATTTACATAATCTTCCGGTTCTGCCATAAATATAACAAACACTTCCTCTGCACTAGAACCGCTTTCTTTTAAGATATTTTCATCTTTGAATGTCTCCGAAGCGATAATTTTTATAGCTAAATTTAATTCTTTGATTTGTTTTAGTATCAAAGGATATTCTTGATGAGCGACTAAAACCAGCGTATCTGCTCCGCTTTCTTTTATCTTTAATAACTGTGTTCTAAAATCAGTAGCTCCCGACTCAAACATCTCGCTAACTACATTATCCGTATTCTTGTTAGCATTAATAATATTTTTAATGCCCACACCATATGCATCATTTAAGTATAAGCCTCCAACCTTTTCTGATTTTAAATTATTATTAATGAAATCAACCATTTTTACTGCCTGATAAGTATCTGATGGGATAGAACGGAAAATATAATCACCGATTTCAGTCAAGCCCGGAGCAGAACCTAAGGTAATCATTAAAATCTTTTCATTACTCTGAGCAATAGGAGTAACTGCGGAGGTCACGCCACTTCCTTGGGCAGATAGAATGTAATCAACCTTATCAACGGTCACCAATTTATTCATCGCTGTGGCGGCATTACTTGCATCGCTATTATCATCTTCAACGACTAACTCAACTTTCTGATTATTAATTCCTCCCCCTTTATTAACTTCATCAACAGCTAATTCTATAGCTTTTTTCATTGGTATTCCATAATCTGCGTATTTGCCGCTAAAATGACCGATCACTCCAATCTTAATAACTCCTTCCTTTGGTTTCTCACTCATCCCATACCAAATTCCTCCGATGATAACAATGATTATAATAATCCATAAAATTGTTTTTGTTGTTTTAGACATAAATTTAGATTTTATTATTTTAAATATTTATTTAATCAATCTCTTTTATATATATTTTGTTCTTTTTTATTCTTAATAAAAGACCTATTCCCTCCTAAGAAAAAATCCTTTGCATTTTTTGTTTCCGCACTTGCATTGTATTTTTACTCCGTTAATTTCTGTTAGATTATAATTACAAGTTATCTCTTCCCCGACAGTAATATCTCTTTTTGCCTTCAATGTTGGAATTTTCTTTTTAATATCTAAAATTGTGTTTGGTTCACAAGAATGATTAACCCAGTTTAGAACCCTTTCATCTGATACAAACCTTCCATTGCCGATATATGCACACCTTGATTTTGGTTCTTTATAAATTGTTCTTAATGGAACTTTATAAAAAACTTCTCCTTTTTTAATTTTTCTAGTAGTAAATATACCAAAACCATGAATTTTACTCTTTTTCTTTCTAAGGAAAGAGGTATTTTTGTTCATACTCTTGGACATACTTTGTAATGATTCAGTAAAGAATAAACTGGCCGTTTTTGATGGTTTTTAAAAACACTGGTTTTGTTACATCGCCATTTTCATCAAAAGTCACGTTTCCCGAAACGCCCTCATATTTTTTACTTACTTCATATAATTTATTTTTAATATCTTCTTTTGTACCATTGCTTGCTAAAATTGCCCTAACCCCTAACATAACTGCATCATAGGATTCAGTAAGATAGGGTAATAGTTCTTTTTCTCCATACTTTGCACTATACTTTTCCATAAATTCTTTATATTTTGCTGTTTCGGGCGGATTCCCCGGCATTATATAAATCAACCCTTCAACAGCATCTTTTCCGATTTCAATTACTTGAGGATCTTCTGCGGTTTCAAGTGGTACAATAAACTGAACATTAAAATTTAATTCTTTTGCCTGTTTTGCCACAAAACCAATCTGATTCGGGCCACAACTTATTAACAAAACATCAGGATTAGTACTCTTAATCTTTGTCAGCACTGTTCTAAAATCAACATCTGTTTTAGTAGCTTTTTCCTCGCCAACAATTTGTCCCGATAAGCGAATAAATTCTTCCCTTACCCCACTGCTTATTTCAACGGTTGCCTGATTACTTACTTCGGTTATTATAGCCATTTTTCTTTTACCTAACCGATAAACCAATTGTGCTGCTTCTTTTGCTCTTAATATATCTGAAATGTATGTCCGGAAAATATATTCACCTGCCTGAGATACGGATGGCGCTGAAGACATAGGAGAAATCATAATAGTTTTTGCACTATTAGCAATTGGGGCAGCGGCAAGAGTTGTGTTACTACAACTGCCTCCTATAATTAAATCTACTTTATCAATATCCACAAATTTATGCATAATTGTTACGGTTTCTGCGGCATTACAAGATTTCTGGTCCTCTATTATTAAATCAATTCTTACGCCTTCCTTTCTCAAATCTTCAACTGCTAACTCTGCTCCTTTCGGAATTCCTTTTATAAGACTAGCGTAATCCCCCGTCAAATCAGCAAGAACCCCAATCTTAATAACTCCTTCCTCTGCTGGTTTTCTACTCACTCCATACCAAATCCCTCCAACGATAACGATGGCTATAATAATCCATAAAATTGTTTTTGATGTTTTTGTCATGGCTTTGTTTTTATTTTTAACTTTTAAATTTGTTCATTCTTCAAAGGGCACAAGTTTTTTGTTTACTACTGTATAATAACCGGGGAGAACAACTGCGATTCCTGATCGCTCCATACTGATAAACCCACTTTTTCCTTTTATTTTTATTTTTAGTAATTCTCCTTTCAGACATTCAGAGTTATCTGGTTGTCTCCCTATGTCTTGACATCTTTTCATTCCTTCTATCAATATTTTGGCAAGATCGTATCCGAAGATATAATAAATGTCCTGCGGTTCTTCGCCGTAGCCTATTGTAACATAAATTGTATTTTTTGATAGGTATTCTTCTACATTATTTATAACTTCCCTATCAACTCCATCGCTGTTAACAAAAATGTATTTCGGAGAATAATCTAATTCTACTGATTGCCTAATAAAATTGAGTATCTGGTTTGGGTAGGCAGTAATTATTAAATTTTCAATTTTAGCATTTCTTAGTTTTAAAATTATCGTCCTGAAATCTGTTTCTTTCATATCGAAACCGTAACTAACAAGATTGTCTAATTCATTAGAAATTTTTTCATACATTATGACGGTGGTGGGATTATTTACATACACTAACCCAATTTTACCGCTCTTCTCTTTGATAGCTTTTACAATAGCACTAGCCTCTTCTGAAGCGCCAGCATAAACTTTGAAAGCATATTCATTTTCCTCCGCATATGTAGGTGTCATTGCATTATACATTAAAATAATTTTATCTTCCCTTGAAAGTGGATTGAGAGCAGCAGTTACACCGCTAAATGAAGACATAACGATTTTAGCATTTTTCGCTTTAAGTAGTTGATACGCAGTTACTGCTTTGCTTGGGTCTGCTTCATTGTCTTCTATTATTAATTCGATATCCTTTCCAAAGATTTTTGTCGCATCGGTTTCCGAAAAAGCTTCTTCCACACCTTTTAAAATATCTTTTCCAATGTTTGCATAATTACCAGAAAGAGCGCTTGTAAATCCGACTTTAATCACCCCTTCCTCTTTCGATTTCCTACTCACTCCATACCAAATTCCTCCAATAATAATAATTACAATGACAATCCATAAAATTGTTTTTGATGTTTTTGTCATGGCTTTGTTTTTATTTTTATTGTGCCCCGACTTTTTTTTATATTCTACTAAATTGAAAAAAATCAAGGAAATATGTAGAAGAAAACTACTCTCCCAAATAAGCCTCTAACACTCTTGGGTTATTTCTTATTTTATTCGGCTCACCAGTAGCAATAACTTTGCCTTTTTCCATAACAACAACTTCATCGGCAATATTTAAAGTGAAGTTCATATCGTGTTCAATAAGTAAAATTGTTTCTCCCTGATTTTTCAGTTTTAGCAAAATTCTTGCTATTTCTTTTCTTAGAACAGGACTAACTCCGGTAATTGGTTCATCTAACATTAAGAACTTGTGAGGATTTAAAATTGTCCTTGCCAGTTCAATTAATCTTTTTTGGCCATAACTTAATTCTCTGGCAATGATATTCTCAAATTTTTCCATATCAACTAATTTCAACATTTCTTTAATTTTCTCTTCTTTTTCTTTTGTAATTTTATTTAAACCAAATAAATTTTTCCAGAATTTTGTATCTTCATTATCTAAAGCTAAAAAGAGATTTTCTTTAATTATCAGATTATCGAAAAGTCGTGATTGCTGGAAGAGTCTTGAAATACCTAAATTGGAAATTTTTTCTGGTTGTAAGTTTGTGATATTCTTCTCATCAAAAATGATTTCCCCCGAGTCTGCTTTTAGTATCCCAGAAACTAAATTAAAAACTGTTGATTTGCCAGCTCCATTTGGGCCTATTAAAGCAGTGATAGTTTTTTCTTTCACTTCGAAGTTGCAATCATCAACTGCTTTTACTCCTCCAAAATATTTTTTTAGATTTTTGGTTTTTAACATTTTAGCTTATTCTAATTCTACTTTTCCGTAAAATCCTTTTGGTTTATAAATTAGAATCAAAAGCAAAATTAAAGCATAAATGATTTGTCTTGCCGGACCCACTATTGAAGAGGGAAAACCAATAAATCTTAGAGGTTCAGGCAACAAAACTAAAATTATTGTCGCAATAACTGTTCCTTTCAATGAAGCCAAACCACCGATAATAACAATACATAAAACAGGAATTAACTGTAACAGAGTAAATGAAGAAGGATCAATAAAAGTTATGTAATAGGCATACAGGCTTCCTGCAATTCCCGCAAAAAATGCAGAAATTCCTAAAACATAACTTTTCATCTTAAAAGTATTTTTGCCTAAAACTTTTGTTGCCAGTTCGTCATCTCTTATTGCTTCTAAGACTTTACCAAAAGGCGAACCAATGATTTTTTTAATAACAAGATAAGAGATTAGCGCAATAACAAATGTTAAAATTAAAAAACTAAGATTACCAGAGAATTTAAAACCGAATAATACCGGTTTTGGAATTCCAGGTAAACCTAAAGGACCTCTTGTTAAAGTCATCCAATTTAAGGCAACTGCATAAATAATAAAACTAAAACCCAGAGTTGCTAAAGCAAGATAGTGCCCCTTAAGTTTGTTTGTGGGAATTGAAAGTAAAAAACCAAAAAGTGCGGCGACTATCCCGGCAAGCAAAAAACAAAACCAAAAGGGAAAACCTGCTAAAGCAAGTAAGGCAGAAGTATAAGCACCAATAGCATAGAAGGCAATATGGCCAAGATTTAAAAGTCCTGTAAAACCAACTGACAACTGTAAAGATATAGCAAGAATTACATAAATTCCTATTAAAATTAAAAGATGAATAAAATATGCTTCTATCATTTTTGAGCGCCTTTTTTAATTCCCAAAATTCCTTGATGTCTGAATAAAAGAAAGAGAAATAAAATTCCAAAAGCTATAGCGTCTTTGTAACCAGATGGTAAAAACCAAATTCCAAAGTTTTCAGCAAAACCTAATAAATAAGCACCGAGAATTGCCCCCGGAACATTTCCGATACCCCCGATTACTGCTGCTATAAAACCTTTAATCATTAAATTTGTTCCCATCATCGGTTCAAGATTTTGTTCCAAACCAACAAGAATTGCTGCTATTCCGGCAATAGCTGAACCGATAATAAAAGACCAATTGTAAATTCTTTCTGAAGAAATACCAACGATTTCAGCTACATCTTTATTGTCAGCAACAGCCCTCATTGCTTTCCCAATCTTTGCTCTTTTCATAAAGAAAAAAAGCAAACCAAATAGAATAAAAGAACTTATAACAATAACAATCTGCAAAGGAGTGATAATTGCTCCTAAAAATTCCAGCCCCTTTGCTATTTTGATATAACCTATTGTTTTTACATCTGCTCCAAATAAAAGCAGAATTAGTGACTCAAGTAAAATTAAAAGAGCAAAACTAGCAATAAGTAAAATAACAGGACTTGCTTTTCTTTTACGGAGTTGTTTATATACAGTAACATTTATCAATAAACCAAAAAGAGAAGCAAATATAATTGCCAAGATTGCAGATAGCCAGAAATTCAAACCTAATAAAGAAAAAAGAAAGTATAAAAAATAGGCGCTGAAAGCAACAGTAGCGCCATGAGCAAAGTGAATAAACTTACAAGTAGAAAAAATTAAAGAAAAGCCACAAGCAACTAAAGCATAAATTGCCCCGGCAATTAATCCATTAGTGAAAAGCTGCGAAAACATATTCTTTTATCTTAATAAAAAATTGCCTTTTTGGCAATTTTTGAAGCGGCTCGGTCTCTCGAACCGCGCTCAAGGTTGCTGGGCATCGTGGACGACGTTAGAACCAAGATTATGGAAGCTGGGAGGGATTTATATACCTAATTTAGCTCCTAACTTAAAAGAAAAAGCCCAAGAGACTAAACTCTGTGGGCTTTTATGAATGGGGTTATTCGCCTTCCCGAAGAACGCCAAGGATATCAGAAGCGTCGCCCCAGATCGCAGAAAGATTGCCGCTGATCTCAGAAACATCGCCACTGATGCCAGAGACATTGCCACTGATACCAGAGACATCGCCACTGATGTCATCAACGTTGTCAGTGATGTTATCGACGTTGCCCAAGATGCCAGAGACGTTGCCTTCGATGTTGGAGACATCGCCACTGATGCCAGTGGCGTTACCACTGATGCCAGAGGCGTCACCAACGATGGTAGAGGTGTCGCCTGTAAGATTTTCTGTATTCACAAGGCACGGTTTTTCCCTAACCTTCAGTTGTGCAAGAATCTTTTTTTTCATTGCGGCGTCCATAATATTATCCCTTTCTTTTTTTTGTTCTTGGTTATTCTATTGATAATGAGCTGTCTACACTATACACCCATCTTTTAGATTTGTCAAGGTTTTGGAAGAAAAAACCCGAGAAAATATCTCGGGAAAATAACTCCGGGGGACGGACAATATTAAAACCTGTTTTATTTAGCTTTTTTCTGCTCTATCAGATAGTTTTTAAACTCTTCAACCGTCATTCCCATTGCTTCTGCCTTTGCTTCATATTGCTCAATAATAGATTTTTTAGATTTATAATGATATTGACTAGTATAATCTTTATGATAATAACCTGCTTTTGACCAACCAACCATTATGCCAGCTTTAAACACTAAAGTAATTAATATAAGAACGAGCAGCGTAACAATAGCCCATACTAATATACCGTGGCAGCATAAAAATTTCTTATTTTCTTTGTTTAACATAAGTTTTTTATCTTAATTATTATTATATTAAAGAATTGGAATTGATTCCAAGTTTTGTGTAATAAACAAAATTTCCAAATAACATCTTACTCACTAATCTTGACTGCGGTTCCGTATGCAAGCATTTCAGATGCCCCTTTCATTACCATTGAAGTTGTAAATCTAACATTAAGAACTGCATCAGCCCCCAAGTCCAGCGCTTGATTAACCATCCTATTATATGCTTCATCTCTTGCACTTATTGTCATATCTGTATAAGTTTTTACTTCTCCGCCTACTATGCTTTTAAATCCTGCTCCAATGTCTCGTCCAATGTTTCTTGCCCTTACTGTACTACCTTTAACGACTCCAAGAATTTTAATAATTTTTTTATTAGGAATTTCGTTCCCAGTTGTAATAATTATATCTGACATTTTATTTTTTATTTATTTTTGTTAATTTTTGCGACTTTTAATTTTTTCAATATCATCTTCTTTTTTATTAAAAAAAATAAAAAAACCAATGATAAAAATGGGTATCCCGTAAATTAATACCCAGGGCTCTTTAAAAATACCAAGTATAGTTAAAAATAATCCGAAAAGCACTGCAAGAGTTCCTGTTATTGTTCTGCTTGTAGTGTTCATAACGATATTATAACACAAAAATTTTTTAAAAACGAACCCGGTTATTGCCAAGCGTTGAAAATAAAAACCCGAGAAAAAATCTCGGGAAAATAACTGGGCGGATGGGACGATTTTCGAACCAAGATTATGACAACTGAGAAGGTTTTTGTTCTGCTTTGATATTTTCTAATGATTTAATCTGTCAATTCAATTGTAGAAATTATCTTCATAACTAAATTTCTATCATCTTGGTTTACTTTATTCTTAACATACATCAAATAGATATGAATTAAATTTTCGCCCTTAAAGATGCTTATTCCCGTTTGGTATTCTTCAAAAGGAGAACTTAGTTTTGCTCTATGCCCGTTTATTATTAAATCTTCTGATCCTTCTTTTAATTCTCGGTCAGGTATAGCAACAACATAAATAGCTATATAAGAACTATCTGGGTCTACTAGGATATTTCCACCCTCATATCCTTGCTCTAATGGTTGAATAACACTAAATCTTTCAGGGTATTTGAATGAATAGCCAAATTCATCATTTGAATAAGTCTTCCAGTTTTCAGTATTAAAATCTTCATCATTTGAATAAGTCTTCCAGTTTTCAGTATTAAAATCTTCTATTATCTTTTCTCCACTAAAAAACATAAAATAGCTTCCAATTCCTAGTCCAATTATAATTACTAAAACTATTAACCAAATAATTATTTTTTTCATGTATATAGTTAATTTATTCTTCTATTCTACCACAAGAAAAAACCCGAGAAAAGAATCTCGGGAAAATAACTGGGCATCGTGGACGATGTTAGAGTTAGGATTATGACAACTGGGACTATTTTTATGCCAAATTTGTGTCAACAAGCCTAACTATTAAGATATGATCTTTTAGCTCTTTAATTAGATTTTACATAATTTGGTATTTTGTTTTTCATCAACGCTTAGTAACTTTCCGAAGGAGTGAAGCGTTGATGAAACAATCGCACTCCTTCAGAAAATCCCCGATTATCTATTTAGTAATAACAGGAGGATATTTATTTAGGAAATATCTAATAACTTCCTGGTTTGTTCCTGCTGTTTGAGGTTTACTAATCGTAGCACCATCATCTCTTAGTTCATATAAATATGTCTGGGTCATTATATAATCAAATTCTGTATTTGTAGACCAAAATAATTCCCAACGTTCTACTAATCTAAAAACATTTTCTTCTACTTCTTCTTTAATTAAATTTTCAGTAATATAATCAACAAGAGAAGATTTTGTTCCCTCTGTTAGATAAACAGGCATAAAATGTATTGCTTCCTGAGTATCCTCATTATAGTATTTCACCCTGGTTGATTTTGAACAAATAGTTTCACCACTTAATTTGTTACATTCTGATTCCCAATTCCTTTTACTATACTGGTGTAATGAAAATTCTCCGATATTCTCAGGAAAGTCAGGTAATTTATCAACACAAAATGAATCATCCCAATTCATTGTTTTACATCCTAAACCAATTAATTTCTTAATTTCAATATCTGGATTAAAATATATCACCAAAAAAACTGACGTTACTAATATCGCCATTATGACTATTATAGTTATTATTATCTTTTTCATATATCTTATTATATAACTATCATTTTATTATTTAAGGGTTCAACCTTTAGTTCTTATTCTATTCTTAAAAAGACATAGATCAAGGGCTAAAAAAAGGGAATAATTCTTATTCGCAGTTTTTTAATAATTGCTAAATCTTATGCCTTAAACTTGTCAATGTTTTTGAAACAAAAAACCCGAGAAAAGAACCTCGGGCTGCAAACTCCGGGGGTAGGATTCGAACCAAGGGCCTCTCGGTCTCTCGAACTGCGCTCAAGGTTGCTGCGGGGCTAGGACTCGAACCCGTCTCGGTCGCCCTGTCCCTATAGGCATCTCGGTCTCTCGAACTGCACTCAAGGTTGCTGGGCGGATGGGACGATTTTCGAACTTTTAGATGGGTGGATTTGATTAAGAATCCTATAATTGTCTTAAGACAAATAAAAGAACTGGCTGGATGATGTTAGAACCTAGTTGGTATAAAGAAAAAGGGCTTCAGCATAAGCTTAAGCCCTTGGATGACTTCGATGGGTTTTTCTAACAATCTTTAAGGTGTTCATAATCGGTTGGATAGCTTGGGTCATTTCGACGACAGTGATCAAATATAGAAATCATGAATAAACAGATAGCAACAATTACGAGAGCGACAATGAACATAATGCCCATAATAGTCCTAAAGGGGTCTATCTCCCACAGAATTTTAAAACGCTCTATAAAAGTTATTTCTTCCATTTCTATCTCCCTTCTTGTTAAAGGACAAATAATGGAAGAGGAGAACTAAAGGAGAAGGAGGTCGGGATGGGATACCCGACTATCAGTCCTTCAGAACCCCCCTTCCAAACCCCAGCGGTGGTATCTTTATATTAACGCCTTATATCTGTATGTCAATAAGAAAAAGCACCTACTAATCAAATTGATTTTCAGTGCTTTATAGGAAAAGGTTATTCTTGTAAGAGCCGTTGGAGTTCGCAATCCAGACTAAACCACTCGTCATCAGATAAAGCCACAGTGGCGTCAATATCTGGAACGGTTTCAGGAGGGCGTTCTTTTATGTTCCGAGCACCGAGATCATTAAGCTTTTCCCAGAAAGCCGCACGTTTCGGAGAACTCCCGCAAAACTGAATGAGGTTAACTCCAGCTCGTTGAAGTAGATCGTTTTTGAAGTCACGAACGGTATGCTCTGTCTTTGTTCCCATTATTTTTATTTCCTTTCCTTTTGGGTTTTTAGTGTGTTTACAAAATTCTGTCTGATTGTTTATGTGCTATCCATACTATACACCCATTATTTAAGATTGTCAATGTTTTAACAAAAAAAACCCGAGAAAAGCATCTCGGGCTAATAACTCCGGGGGACGGACGATGTTAGAACCTGTTTTATAAGTATAGACATTCAAATTTAAAATCTTCTAGCTTCGTTATGTGAGAGTTCCTGGAGTGGTATCTTAAAGTGACCATTTTTAGGGAATACTTGAAACCATACCATGTGTTCGTTGTTTCTATTATAAAGAAAGTTTATTTCTAATAACTTAATGTCTTTATCGCTCAGATGTTTATGTATCTTATCAAAATCTTGCACTTCCTTAAATCTTGAATTTCTTTCAGGTTTTATAGCAATGACGATAATTAAATCTCTATTGCCTTCATTGTTGTACTTGCCCTTAGATAGAATCGATCTATCAAGATAATCAATAACCTTACTAGTGCTCCATTCTTTATATTTTTCGGGGTACTGCTTTAATTGAAATTTAAATTCTTTATGGTCATCTTTAATTAAACAGTCTATCTCTGTATTGCTTTCCATATTTTCAAGCAATCCTTTATGGGTTTGTATCTCTTCTTTTTTGAATTTACGCTTTGCTTTAAAACAAATTACAGGATTAGAATCAAGAAAATAGAAGTCAGCAAGGGTAATGGCATGTGCAATTTCTTCATTTTCAGTTTTCTTAGTAAATTTTCTAATCTCCCCTTTAAAGTATTTTCCAACTTCTCCTTTATCGGTTTTCATCTGTTCAAACATCTCTGGTAGAGAGAATTTGTCTGAAAACTTTCTGATAAGAGTATCTATTAGAACTCTATTACGATTTCCCCAAAAGATTTGAACGAGCTTTTTTTGAGTAATACAAAATTGGTTTTCCATATTTAAAAAATATCTATTTGGTTCCAGAATATCTCTATTCATCAAAAATTTCAATAAAAAAACAGGGCTTTAGACCCTGTTTTCGCTACTAAACTCCCCAATTCAAAGCTTATTATAACCCTGGAAAATAGGAAGTATATAGCAACGATGAAATAGAAATTAGCGGAGATTAAGAGATTTTATAGGAGCTTGGAGTTAACTCCCACCATTTATTCAGAGCCAAGACTAAACTGGGAGAAAGTTTATCCTCGTCTCTTTTAATGTGTCCTTTTTTAATTTTTTTACCAGTTTGAAAAGAATATTTAGTTCTAATAATATCTCCATTCTTTCCATATAGCCACCAATTTTTGAATTCTTTTAAATTAAAAACATTAACCTCTCTGTCTAATAGACAAGCTGGAGGATCTTCACACACCGTTTCTCCATCTAATATAATTCTTTCGTTAAGATTAAAATTTAAATTAAACTGCGCTACTATTATTTTTTTATGGCCATCATTTTCAATATAGTCGATACCTTTATTATTGTTTTGGCTTTCAATAAATTTAATGTCTGTTCCTAAATTTAATTTTTTTTCATAATTCCATAATCTTATAAAGTGTTTTTTTGGATACTCTAGAACTTCTTTGGAAATTTTAGATTTTGTTTTAATGCGCAGTGGATATATCTTCTGATGGTTTTTTGAAGTGAAACAAACCTCTTCAATAAGCTCTCTAGCTCCTATTAATTCAGGGTTTGATTTTTCGTTAATATTATTATCGTCAACGCCTCCGAAAAATCCTGAGTGAGTCCCTGGGTTAACTGGAGCATTATCACTTCTTTTAACTAAAATTATGTATTTTTCTTTATTTTTTGTTTGTAGTAGTAAAATAACTCCCCCGCCTGAATATTCTTTATTTTTTTGATTTTTATTTTTTTTATCCATATTTTTTATTCTACCAAAAAACCGCCTTCAAAGAAAAGCTGGGCGGAGGCGCCAGCCTCTTTGCACAGCTTGGCGATTTTTTATCGTAGCTCCGGGGGACGAACGATGTTAGAACCTATTAATTTATGATATAAAAAGAATTAATCTACTGACATAAATTTTCCTCTATCTTCAGGAGGATAATAACAATTTTTGAACTTTTCCTGATAACCAGCAGGAATGACTCTTTTTAATATGTCTTTTATTGATTTATCAAGCCGTATATATACTCTTATTTTATTTATGATTAGACTACACCACAATCTAAAGAAATTAATAAAATTGGTTATTTTAGCAATTTCATAAATTTCTTTTCCGTCTAAAAAACAATCGAAATCAATTCTACCAACGGCTTTAAGTAATGAATAATTTAGATAGCCCATTTTTAAATAGTTTTCTTTTTTTCCTTCTCTATAAAGCCAAGCTTGGTATAGATAGTTTTTACCCATAGCATCTCTAAATTGGAGAATAAGATGTAATTGCTCTGGCATTTTACTGAATTGAGGAGAGAATAAACATTGACTTTTTGGCGGAAAAGCAGAATAACATGCACGGTCTCTAATTCCATAAAAATCAAACTCATCTTTTTTAAAGAGAGTGTTTTCAAAATTTATTTTTATTTCTTTTTTGTATTTCTTTTGTAATAAAGATTTATGCGGAACACTCTCTTCGTCATAGATTCCGATTAGCCATATATCAACATCGTAGGCAGGATAAAGGCTGTAATTTGTAAGTTTAAATTGCAACGAACTACCATGCAGTGATATTTGCGGGAAAAAAATTGGCATTAGATTGGCTTTAATAAATCTTTGATTGGTATTTAAAATAAGAAAAGTAATAACAACATAAATAGCAGTTAAAATAGCCAGAAATAAATTCGGATTTCGTTGGATTTCTTGAAATAAATTGCTAAGAATTACCATAATTAAATTTCTATTATATCTCTATCTTCAAAATACCTTTTTTAATAAAAAAATCAACTAAGATTTCTGAAAGAAAATTTTCTAAACGCAGAACACAGATTGACCGACAAGATGCGTTGGGCGAACAATATAGAAAAATCGCCTTCTTGGCGATTTTTGTTTACTCCGGCGGTAGGACTCGAACCCGGCTCGGTCGCCCTACATACATAGGCCTCCCGGTCTCTCGAACCGCGCTCAAGGTTGCTGCGGGGCTAGGACTCGAACCTAGATTAACTGGACCAAAACCAGCCGTCCTACCGATTAGACGACCCCGCAATGTTAAGTATTAATTATCTCGCAAGATTCAATAATTGCTAATTCCAGAGGTAGTTGGGGTATTGAAGAATACTTCATCTTATTTTCTGCCTCAATGAAAAATTTTAAAATATCTTGAATGTCATTTTCTTTAAATTTTTCGGTTTGGGTTTTAATCTTTTCAAGTTCTTTATCTGTTAAGCCGGAGGTTTCAGAAGTTAGAAAATCCGGATTTATTTTTAAAAGCAGTAACTGTCGTAGATAATAAATTAAGGTTTTCGCAACTTCCTGAAGGTCAACTCCTTTATCTATCATTGTATTTAAAAGCAGAATCGCATCTTTAGCATTTTTTTCGGCAATAAAATCAACAAACTTGGAAATTTGCCCTATCTCTACAATTCCTAACAGTTCTTTTATGTCCTCAGTTTTTATGGTAGTTGCTGCTCCGGAAAAACTTATACACTCGTCCATTAAACTTTCAGCGTCACGAAAGGAACCCCGGGAGTTTAAAGCAATAAGAGATAGTGCTGGCTTCTCAAACTTTATTTTCTCTTTTTGGGAAATAAACTCTAATTTTCTAATAATCTCAGGAACCTGTATTCTTCTGAAATCAAATCGCTGACATCGGGAAATTATAGTTGGTATCATTTTATGGGCTTCGGTAGTGGCTAAAATAAATATAGCATGAGCCGGCGGTTCTTCAAGGGTTTTCAAAAGAGCATTAGCAGCATCTTTGGTAAGTTGATGGCTCTCGTCAATAATAAAAACTTTATACTTTGATTTTACCGGAGCAAAACGAATCCCCTCTCTTAGTTCCCGTACATCGTCAACTCCCCGATGGGAAGCAGCATCAATTTCAATTAAATCTATTGAATTTCCCCCTATAATTTCAAGACAAGAAGAACATTTATTACAGGGTTCAAAAGAACCTGGGCTCTCGCAGTTGATTGCTTTGGCTAAAAGCCTGGCCATGGTGGTCTTACCCGAACCCTTCGGACCGGAAAATAAATAGGCATGGGAAATCATTCCTGAAGCAACCTCGTTGGTTAAGGTTTGAACCACGTGTTCCTGTCCAATAATTTCTTTAAAAGTTTGGGGTCGGTATTTACGATATAAAACTAAATTTGCCATATTTTTCACCTTTTAAAAACTATGAATTTGTAGCCGAGAAAGTTCCACATAAAAACACAAATAATAGCTGTAAATGCTCCAAGCATTGCCCAGGTTTCTGCTGCTAATCCAAATTGAGGACCTATAATATTAACCACAAAAGAAGCAATCCCCACGTTAAGGAAAAAACCAATTCCAGCTATTAAGAAAAACTTTCCAAATTCTTTAGTCTGCACCCTTGTTTCTTTTTTCTCAAATGTCCAAAATTTGTTCCAAAAATAAGAGTTAATCACAGAGCAACTAAAAGAAAAAGCTTTAAAAATCGAATATAACAAACCAGCAGTAACTCCAAAAATCGTCAATAAAAGAATTAATATCCCAAGGTCAATAAAAGTATTTAAGGCGCCAACTAAAACAAATTTAGCCAATTGAAAAAGGGCCGGAATTTTTCGTACCAAGAAGGAGGCAACAAAAACACCTAAAATTGAAAGAACGGGTAAAATTATAGGAAAATATCCTGCTAGTTTGATTATTGAAGAAGGCATTTCTGGCAAATATTTTGGTGCGTATTTTAAAACACTCAGAAAAATTAAGGCAACGACTTCTCCAATAACAAGCGAGGGTATAATATCAACTCTTTTCATTTTTATATTTTACTCCATTAGAAACCTAAAATCAAGAAAGGATGGCACAGGGTTAACAAGTTGCCAAAAATTTGGTAAAATACAAATGATGCCTATTAAATACTTAAAATCTTTTCTGGAAAAAATTGACCGACGCCGGGACAAACTTCTTTTTCCCTTAATCAAAAGTTATTGGCCCCGTTGTGTTACGCCAAACCATTTAAGTATTTTAAGAATTGTTATTGGAATAGCAATATGTGCTTTATTGCTTTCCGGTTTTACAAATAAAACCTGGATTGTTCCTTTTTTTTGTTTTGCTCTTTTATTAGACCTTTTTGATGGCTCGGTTGCTCGTGCCTTAAATAAAAAAACTGAAATTGGTGCTTTTCTTGACTCTTTTGGAGATAGAGTTTTAATTATTCCCATCGCTGTTTATAGTTTAGTTCGACATTATAAATGGTTGCTTTTATTTTTGATTTTACCAGAGGTTATTTGTTTTTTAGGCACAGTTTATTACAAAACGCAAAACAAGATGCTTAAAATTGAGGCTAATATTTTTGGTAAAACAAAAATGGTTTTAGAATCTGTTGCTTTTGGGATAATCCTTCTTAATTTACCATTCTCCCCTCCCAAGTTTTCGGTTATTTTGCTTTTTCTTGCTGTTGTTTTTGCTTTCTTTAGTTTTTTACCTCTTGTTTTGAATTTTTCAAAAAACAAAGAGTAATACAAGCACAAAATCCTTGACAAGATTTTTTGAATACGCAATAATGTTAATATTAAACGTTCCCTGAAGTTTGTCCTTTAACAATCAAGAAAGGAAATAGAGAGATGGCTAGTAAAAGAAAGATAATAAGAGTAGGTGCCCATCAATTATCCTGGGGTACCAGTCTTACCACAACAAGGCAAATTCTCGATCAAATGGAAACAGCTAAAGAATTGGGTTGTGGAGCATTTGAAGCTTTTCTTAGTGGTAATTTTGGACCACGAAAATCTCACGTTCTGGAAACCGTATCAACGACCGCCCAAAAAATCGGCCTTACCACAATTGGATGCGCTATTATCAGAAATGGAATAGATGGCGATCCCCTATCAACAGACGAAACACTCAGAAGAAAAGCTGTGAAAGCAATAAAACAATATATTCAGGATACTCGCTGTATTGGTAGTTCATTGCTTGTTGGCCCTTTGGCCAATGTCTTAGGTAAGCCAGAAGCCCAGCCTCCGACTCAAGCCGAACTCAAAGCGGGGGTCGAGACATTCCGACAGATAGCAGAAACTGCCCGTCGCAATAATATCAGAGTGGCTATTGAGCCTCTCCAATGGGGCGAGATGCCCTGGCCAAACACAGTCCAAGAAGTCCTTAAATTTATCAGTCGTGTTGAAAAACCGGCCGGTATTCCAAAAAGTGCGCTTGGGGTTCTATTTGACATCTTTCATGCCCTTCGGATGGAAGAGAATTACCTTGATGCTCTTAAAATGCTGCTGGATGCCGGGAAACTCTTTCATATACACGTTGCCGGCCCAGGCCGTACACCGCCTCGGATAAACCAGCACATTGATTGGAAAAAAATAATCGAGATGATCCAAAAAGCGAAGTGGAATGGGGATATAACTATTGAATCCTTTGGCCAAGAATGTGATCTTCCCTTGGCTGTTGTCGGACCAGGGAAACGACCTCCTGCCAGAGAAGTAATTGCAAGTGGTGTCGAAACTCTCCAAAAAGCCGGCCTTTAATCTACCGGCTAAAACAATCACAAACAAAGCCCGCAGCACTAAGATCTGCGGGCTTTTTGTTTAGGTCTTTTTTTTCACTTTTTAATTCTTTAAAATCTGTTAAAATAAAGCCAGTAGAGAAATTTTGAAAACTTTGTCGAAATTATTTAACTGGGCAAAACAATGCTTAAACTTTATAACACTCTATCTCGAAAAAAAGAGATTTTCAAACCTCTAAAAAAGGAGCGAGTTGGCATGTATACGTGCGGTTTAACAGTTTACAACTATGGACATATAGGCAACTATAGGTCTTTTATCTGTGCAGACATAATTAGACGATACCTTGAATATAAAGGGTATAGAGTGAAATATATCAAAAATATTACTGATGTTGGTCATTTAAGAGAAGAGGACTTAGAAGATAAAATGATCTTTGCAGCCAAAAAAGCGAAAAAGGGACCTGAAGAAATCGCCAGATTTTATACTGAAGCTTTTTTTGAAGACGAAAAGAAATTAAATATTAAAAAAGCCGATGTTTACCCAAAAGCAACCAAGCACATAAAAGATATGAAAAAAATAATTAAGATTTTACTAAAAAAAGGATATGCTTATGAGATTTCTGATGGAATTTATTTTCATGTGCCAAAATTTAAAAATTATGGAAAACTATCCGGTAATACTTTAGACAAACTTAAAAAAGGAGCAAGAATTGAACCCAATCCCGAAAAAAAACATCCCGCTGATTTTTCGCTTTGGAAAAAAGCATCTCCCGAACATTTAATGCAATGGCCCTCTATATGGGGTCGAGGTTTTCCCGGCTGGCATATTGAATGTTCCACTATGTCAATGAAATATTTAGGAAAAACCCTTGATATTCACACAGGGGGCGAAGATAATATCTTTCCCCATCATGAAAACGAAATTGCTCAATCAGAAGCTGTTACCAGTAAAAAATTTGTTAAATATTGGACTCACGTTCGCTTCCTGTTAGTTGAAGGTAAGAAAATGGCTAAATCCAAAGGAAATTTTTATACTCTCAGAGATCTTGAAAATAAAGGTTACTCGCCTTTGGCTTTCCGACTCTTGGTATTAAACGTTCATTACAGAACTCATTTGAATTTCACCTTTCGAGGATTAAAACAGGCCGAAGCTAATATTCAACGAGTTTATGGATTTATTGATAAATTGGAAGAATTAAAAAGTAAAAAAAGAACTATCCCCTCATCTAAGGGAAATGGATTAGATGCCGGAAGAGGAGCAAAAGCTTTGGTTTTAAAAACAAAAAAAGAATTTGAAAAAGCAATGGATGACGATTTTAATACTCCGGCTGCCCTATCTTCAATTTTTCATTTGATAAACCGGGGTAATTGGCTTTTTGATAGAAATAGGTTAACTTCTCAAGATGCTAAAGATATTTTAAAAGCTTTAAGAAAAATTGACAAAGCTTTTGCCTTTATATTTCGGGAGAGAAAAAAAGAGAAAATCCCTCAAAATGTTTTAAAATTAGTTAAATTGAGGGAAAAATACCGAAAAGAACAAAAATGGCAAAAAGCTGACGAGGTTAGAAGAGAAATTAAAAAATTAGAGTATCAGATTGAAGACACGGCAGAAGGACCGAAGGTGAAAAGTATTAAGTAGTAAGCAACAACTATAGATTTTATAAGCCGCCTTGCCAGGCGGTGTTTTTTTTGATACAAAGAAAATGATGGCTGATAATCTTTCTAAAAACGAACTGCCGGAAAAGCTTCCTCCTCAAAATATTGAAGCCGAACAAAGCTTGCTCGGTTGTTTAATGCTTGATAAAGACGCTATCGTTAAAGTGGTTGATTTTTTAAAGTCAGAAGATTTCTATAAAAACACTCACCAAGAAATTTATCGGGCAATGATTGAACTCTTTGAAAAAAGAGAGCCGATTGATATTTTATCTGTTTCCAGTCGTCTTAAGGAAAAAAATAAAATTAAAGAAGTCGGGGATTCAAGTTATTTAACTTCGCTTATAAATTCCGTCCCAACCGCTACTCATGTTTTAAACTATGCCAAAATAGTTCGCCAGAAAAAAGTTTTAAGAGATTTAATTGAGGCCTCTCATGAAATTGGTTTATCAGCCTTTAATGAGGCTGAAGATGTAAATGTTTTATTAGACCAAGCCGAGAAAAGAGTATTTGGTATCGGGCAAAGGTCTCTTACTCAAGGTTTTTTACCGGTTAAAGATATATTAGAAGATACTTTTGAAAGAATTGATGAACTTTCAAAACATAAAGGCGGTTTACGGGGACTTGCCACGGGATTTAGAGCCCTTGATAATATTTTAGCCGGTCTTCAAAAATCTGACCTTATAATTTTAGCTTCCAGGCCTTCCTTGGGAAAAAGCAGCATGGCCTTGGACATTGCCCGTCATGTTGCTATTTCTGAAAAAAAACCTGTAGGACTTTTTAGCTTAGAAATGTCAAAAGACCAAATAGCTGACAGATTAATTGCTGCTCAAGCCAATATTGACCTCTGGAAATTACGAACCGGAAGACTTTCCGATAAGGGTGAAGATAATGATTTTTCCAGAATCCAACAGGTCTTAGGAGTTTTATCTGAAGCCCCAATTTATATTGATGATGTAGCATCCTCAAACATTCTTCAGATGAGAGCTATGGCAAGACGACTTCAAAACGACAAGGGTTTAGGATTAATTATTGTTGACTATTTACAGCTTATGGGATCCACCAATCCCAATTCAAATATTGTCCAACAGGTAACTGAAATCTCTAGATCTTTAAAAGGTTTAGCAAAAGAACTTAATATTCCTGTTTTAGCACTTTCTCAATTATCAAGAGCCGTTGAACAAAGAGTTCCTCAAATTCCAAGATTAGCCGACTTACGTGAATCGGGCTCGCTTGAGCAGGATGCGGATGTAGTTTTATTTATATATCGCCAGGATCGCTATAAGCCCGATACCGAAAGAAAAAATATTGCTGATATTATTATTGCCAAACATAGAAACGGACCGGTCGGAAAAGTTGAATTATATTTTGATGAACAAAGGGTTAGTTTTAAAAACTTAGAAAAGGGGCAATACGAAGCTACTGAATAATTTAAAAAATTTCCTTTTGAAGAAAGAGAAGAGTAAAAACACTCTGTGGGCTTGACAAAATATTTATAATAACATATAATATAAACAGAGATAAGAGTAGTTTATTTTATAACTTAGAGCACCTTAACATAGAGAACAAGAAGGAGAGAAGAATATGCAAACACAAGAAAGAAACAGGCATTGGCCGTGTGGGTTCTCTGATGGACAGGCAGTCGTCCACCAAGGAAAAAATGCACATGTCGTAGCGGTGCCGATTGGTGCAGCACCTAACGGCGAGGTACCAATCATGTACGACGATGAAGGCGGCTGTTTCGTGACCGTGCCAGCCGACGATCTTTTTTGGCGGTAGAACGCCTAAAGCCTCTCAGGTTTACCCTAAGAGGCTTTTTATTATATAAAAAACACTACTAATAACAATTAATAGTGGGCTAGTGTACTCTGTGCAACATCGGATGTTAAACAGTTATTTGGCTTCTATTTTCGTAATTTCTACTTCGGTAAAAGGCTGACGATGCCCTTTTTTTACTTTATAGCGTTTTTTGGCTTTGTATTTAAAAATAATTACTTTTTTGGCCTTTCCCTGTTTTAAAACTTTTCCAACAACCTTTACCCCTTTAACCTTAGGAGTCCCGATTTCTAACTTTTTATTCTTTTCTAATAATAAAACATCGGAAAATATAATTTCTTTGCCTTCTTTAACATCTAATTTCTCAACTTTTATTTTATCGCCGGGTTTAACAAGATATTGTTTTCCTCCGGTCCTAATTACTGCCAACATAATTATGTAAATGGTTTACTATTTTTACTCTTCTAATAAAGGGGTCTCTACTTCTTTAATTTTTATTTTCGATTCTCCGCCTGCAATTTTTACTACGTCTTTGTCAACCTTTTTAAATTCTTTACTGGCTTTATTATAACTGCTTACTGTTGTTGTCAAATGATTCCCAAGTTTTTTCATATATTCACTATAAGTCCCTAAATGTCGGCCAAGTCTCTCTACTTCTTTAATTATCCCAAGTGCTTGTTCAGAAATTTTTTGTTTTCTAAGCCCCTGTAAAACGGTTTGTAAATAAGCCAGAAAAGATGTCGGAGAAACAACTATAACCTTTTTCTTCCCTGCATAGTTAATCAAATTATTAGTATCATCAGTAACCGCTCCCACCTTATTAATAAGCAAATCGTAGTAAACGGCTTCTGAAGGGATAAACATAAATGCGAAATCCATTGTATTTTCTTCGGGTTTCACATATTTTGCCGTTTCATCAATACGAGCCTTAAGGTCCGCGACAAAAGCAGTTTCATATTTTCTTTTT
>SDBS01001328.1_pt1 | contig 25064 bp, 18 predicted proteins | sample 2277091 | NCBI WGS metagenome assembly SDBS01 (sample SAMN10404972, study PRJNA504765) | marine sediment metagenome | isolation source: marine sediment core GS10_PC15, 163 cmbsf | place: Arctic Ocean: Southern Knipovich Ridge | collected 2010
TATAGATACAAACACCGGCTCAACTGAGCTGTTTGCCGAAACCATCTTCCCTCAGGGTGAGATCGTGAACGATCTGGAAAGCCCGGGATGGGCAGTCCTGAACAGAGATATTTTCCTCGGACCTAATGGCATGGTGAACGTAATCCTGCCAATGTTCAATAAGGACGGTAGACCTTTGTCCGAAGGTGGAGAAAATCAATGGACCACAGCTATACATCGATACAACATGGAGGGGGAATACCTGGATAGCTGGATTCTCGACGGAACGGTGGGAATTGCACTTATGCACAGAGGTTTCCTGTTCACAGCTGACAGATACTCCGACGGAGTAGTAATTGCACACGATGTTGTTCGCTTACCTAGCTGAACTGGTGATTTGCAGGCTCAGTTTCGCTGAACAGAATCGTTCGCATTACGTCCAGCCCGGTCCGCCAGGAAACACCAGGCTTCGCTCGGCACAACACAATGTGCCGGGTATTTTGTATATAGGGTGTTCGGGAGTGTATCGAATTACCAATGCTGTTTCATGAATTGGAATCATCATTTCCTTTACTGGACTCCGGCCCGTGAAGCCCGGCAATTCTCTGCCAGAGATTTGAATGTATCCTGGGCTTGTTCATTTTCATCTCGAACCATGCTACTTCAGGGAACCGGACATACAGCTCCATCCTCTTCAGTACATCTCGACCAGTCTGTTTGCCTGATTCGATTTTCTGAATGGTGTAGGGGGAGAAGTCAAATAGAGCAGCGAACTCCCTGTAGGAGAGTCCCAGTCTCTTGCGGAAAGCTATGGCATCTGCTGGACTGAAGCTCTTTTCGTAGACTGGCTCGAATATGAAGCAAGAGGGCCCTCTCTTTCCTATGGAGGTTAACAAGACAAACGGATCATCCTCTTGCACGTCGATACCTGTGACTGAACAGTAATCGGGGTATGCTGGATTATCTTTGGAGGGAATCCTGTCCAGGATGGAAGGAAAGAGCTTCTTCGAGAAGAAGCTGCGTTTGGTCAGAGGTAGCTCAGAACCCAGAGAGACCGCCTTCGAGTACTTCAAGTAGCCTTCGTTGTAGGTAAATCTGTAACCTGTCTGTCCACCCGCATCAGTATCTCGCTCCAGTCTTCCGACATACTTCCGTGTCCGTCGACCTTCAGCATAGACGTCTACAGCTGATACGTGTCTGTTATTCATTGCGTACCTGCCTCAGTCTCTTCTCTATCAGTCTAAGAAAAGCATTCTCCCTATCTTTGCTCAGGTGTTGCCAGCCACTGGCTTCTAAGAGCCGCGGCATACTTGCCCGCTTCCTGAATTCATCAATTACACTCTCATATCCAAGACGGGAAAATTCCTCGATGTAATCGGTCATCACGGGTTCGTCGCAGCTACTGGTAGCGATATGCCCTCTCGGACTGTGATCTGCTGGTAGCAGTGCTTCTGTCTCGATTCCGATATAGGATGGGTTATCATAGAAGGGAGCCAACCGATACTGTCCTGCCTTTTCGATCAGGCCCAGGTTTCGACCATGCCTGTCATGGTTGCCGATGAGAGAATCAAAAAGACACAGCGAAACGAACCTTTCTATATCAACTATCCTGCCGGTCTTCTCTCCAATAACATTGATCAGTGTTTCGCAGTCGAAGGATCCTCCATCTAGAAAGTGATAGATATGGTGCAGCGTTTCTATTCTGCCGGGTTGTATGAAATTACGAACCGTAAACGTTGGAACATCGAAAAATCGAATCAACTGGAAGTCAGGCACTTCGAGACCGAGAACACGGGCAACCTGGTTACACAGGTTCTCCACAACTGGTAACTCAGGATATTCCTCTTCCTTAACTTTCATAATGTACGGAGTATTCCCCAATCTTCCTGAGTACTTTCTGAACTTACCCTGGAAGAAGCTGGAAACTACTTCATCCTTATTCACATCGGAGTCTTCCTGACTCTTAGTGTCTGGCGAAACCCGCGCAATTTCAAGGAATTCATGTAGGTCATGCACCCCGAATGCTTCGCGGAAACACTGTGGATGCAAGCCATAGTGCTCCCCTTCACCAGAACCAAGTTCATTGCCGCAGTAGTAGCATTGCATGATTATGCTCCATTCCTTGGGAGCATAATAAGTGCATCTATATGTGTTGTCAAGATAGCACGCATATTTACTATAGCTAATATAGTACACTACGAATTGATTCCGTCTAGACTGATTCCAGCAATCTACATCCAGAACAGCTTCTTTCCTCTCTAAACAGAACTCAAAGCAACCAATCCAGCAGCTCTGATCGAATTCTCAATTCGTCCAGCATAGACCGCCGGGAGAAAACCGCAAGGCTGTTAACCTTGCGGTTTTACTCTTCAGAGATTACGCACAGCAGGACTGAAGCTCTTCTCCGGAATCAGCTGTTGTCAGAGCTGTCTCAGGGCAGCAGAAGCAGACTCGCTACGCAGCTTTCACCACCGATCCGTACCCGTGCATAGTAGATACCGGGAGATGCGGGGTGGTTATCCACCAGGCGTCCATCCCAGGCCATTGTCGTTCCACCCACTCCGGATACTTCAGTATCGAGCCTGCGAACGAGTCTGCCATGGATGTCGAATATATCGATGGTCACATCACTGTTGCCCGTATCCCCGCTCCATCCGAGCTGCAGGCTAACGGATCCGCTGAAGGGATTCGGCGATGTGCTGAGAGAGAGGCTATGTGGCGAGGGTGATTCGTGCTCGATTCCCTGACTGTCCCAGGCGCTGAAGTAGTAGCCGGCCCCGCCGGAGCTGTAGGTGCTGGCGACTACGAGGATGACTTCGTCACCCGGGTCTACCAGTCCCGCGATATACAGTACGCCCTCCTGACTGCTCTCGTCCAGATCCATTCTCTGAACATCGGTAAGGCCGCTTGCGTAGAGAGCAAGTCCCCACACTGCGTAGACATTGTCGTCCGAACCGTCGAAGGACAGAGCCAGGGTCTCGAATCCGTTGAAGTCCTGGAAGCGGTAGTAGTCGGTCGCCCAGTGATTCACCGTCTTGAAGATGTTGCTTACGGGATACGATGAATAGGTGCCGGCTACGCTGAACGGGGGCAGATCCTCACCGACGTAACCGAATCTCCCGTCAACCAGTGAAGTGTCATCCAGGAAATTGGCCACGGACCAGTCGGCAAAGACATCCTCGAAGAGCTCTGTGTAACCGAAGTCTCCAAGTACTTCGTTATATCCGGCTATGGAGTTGGCCGGCTCATGCACTACAGCATAGATCGACGGATGACCGCCGTACCGTTCGAAGAAGTAGAGTGTCCAGAGGTAGGTCTTGATGTAGTCGGCCCAGCTGCCGCCCCACTCTGTCAGGTTGTTGTCCGGATTGTTGTTGAATGCACTGATGTTATCCGGGTCGCCGAAGAACCACATTGCCAGCTCTGCAAGCCCCTCGTCCACCCAGGAATCCTCGTTGTCGTCGTATTTCCAGTGGATCATGTGCTCGAACTCGTGAGCGCTCACGGCGAGCATGTAGCTTCCACTCGGGCCTCCCTGACTCATCGTATTGAGGTAGAGAACCTCACACTCGTTGCTGTGGTACTCTGGGAATGTACCGTCCGGGTACATGTCGAACCAGAAGAAGAACCCGTCTGCCGGGATCACGAAGTCGAACCACATGAGATAGATCCGCGGGTCATTGTCCATCTCGTCAGGGGGTACTCCGAAGGCGAGGCTGTCGATCTCGTAGATGCCCTGAGTGGGATACGGACCGATGCTGATGTTCTCCCAGTAATTGAGAATAGCATCGACGTCGGCCTGATCGATGGATACCAGCCACTCAATGTCTCTGACTACCACGTAACCACGATCGGTCTTGCCTCTAACTGTACAGATATCCTGTTCGAAATGAGGTGGCATCGGGTCGTGAACCCATAGCCACCATAACCAGGAATCACCCACCTGCGGATCCGGTGGAGGCGATGTTGGGGGGGGCGGGGTGGTGATATACACGTCGGGACCGATACTGCCGGGAGACGGCAGTGGGACGTCGCGGATATATACAGGAATGTAGTCGAGGTCCTCTGCGTAAACGTCCCCTGCTGAAAGATGGATCAATGCGGATACGAGAATGACAAGAAACGTAAAGGGAACGGCAGTGATAAGTCCCCTGGTTCCTGAAAATGGTTTACATGTACGCAATATGATCCCGTTCCTCCCCAGGACCGCCAAGTGTATCCAGTCTGAGCGAGCAGGATGCAGGTGGCCCGGAAATGAGATTAGCCACGAGACGGTGACAGCCATCGCTACAGGATCTAACAGGCCGCACCGGATAAGAGTTCCTGTATGTATTCTGTTCTCTTCTGGGAAATCGTGCAAGGCTGGCCGGTATGTAAGCGCGATTCAGGAACCTCGTGATTGAAGGAAGAGCACCTGGATCAGGTCATGGATCGTTGTCCGGGTCCCACCATTCGTCGTCATAGAAGAGGTCCGTCACCTCAGCGGTGATGTTCCGGATGGTTTCCACCTCGGACCTGTCGAGTGATGTCTTCCACCCGCTTACAGTGGCGCGTGAGTCCCGCTTCAAGACCATGATCTCCGAGCCGGGATCCCTGGTGTTCTGCCTGTTGCAGTAGGCGCTGATATTGGACTCCACGTCTTTTCGCCAGGGAAGGCCAAGTTCGGAATAGAGTTCTCTGAACTGGTTTTCGTAGTCGAGGCTCAGGTCCTCATGTCGCAGGAAGATCCAGTCGGGATGTTCCCTGCGATACCTGTCGACCTCGGAGTAGAGGAGGTTCCAGAAGTACGCCGTATCTTCGAGACTGAATCCGGGTCTTTTCTCTCTGCTCCCGACGTGTCTCACCGCATCTGACACTATGGACTCCGGGAGTCTCTCGACAACGGCAGGTTGTTCGAGAAGCGTTTCCGGATTCATGGGCCAGTTTACCCGCTTGATGCTTGCGACGTATGCCGCGGGATGTCTTATCAGCACGACTACTCTGGAGTCGAACTCGTCGGCAATCCACTCTGCAGAGATCATTGCATTCGGATCCTTGAAGAGGATCTGTCTCGTGTTGGTGAGAAGACCAGTTGCGTTCCGGATGGCTCGAAGGAGCGCAGCCGCTTTTCCAGCTCGCTTTTCTCCTGAATCGGTACCGGAAGGAAGCGCAGCCAGGATCCTTCTCCTGAGATAATTCGAGGTTTCTCTCACCTCAGAATCGACCACGGCATGGAAGTGATTGTCGAAAGGACACGGCTTTGCGAATCTCGGAGTGTCCAGTTCATGGTTGAAGGGCTCATATACCCAGAGAATCTTCCCCGAGAATGAGAGCATCCTTCCAACCCAGGTGGTTCCTGTTCGATTTGCGCCGGTTACCAGAATTACTTTCAACATTCTCCGCCTGGAGGTCGAATCAACCACTGCTTCAGGCGACAATATCACCACTTCTCCGTCAGAGTCCAGCCTGTAAGGCAGTTCTGGCGGCTACACCTATTGTCATAACGAGCACGGGCATGTATTGAGATCATGTACAAGCAACACGTCAACTTCTGAGCGGCGGTGTTGAAATGAAACAGGCAATCTGGTTGCTTCTTCCAGTCTTAGTTCTTTCAGGCACGATTGTGGCTGAACCTGTTCTCTCCTTTGACCGGCTGGACGAATCAAGTGCCGCGGCTTCCTGGCTCCGGGAGTTCGAGACTGTATTCCCTGGCCTGGATGAGAGTTCATTCCATTACGATGCCACGTACAGTCTCCGTGCCAATCGCCAGGATGGGGTCAGACTCTGGCGAGAAGACGATTCCGAGGAAGATATCGCTGTCATCAAGTCGGTTGCGGAGGTTTCCCCGGACGGGCTTCAGGCTGTGACGATCTACCGTGCTCAGCTGTACAACACCGGTTCGGGTTGGGAGCCGTGTAGCGAGCCTGATTCCTATATCGTTATTCTGCCTGTTGAGACATGGTCGGGAGAAGTACTTAGGGTGACAGGGACTCTGGCCTGCTATTACGCTGCAGGATGGATCAGCGGCAGCAGCTTCATCGTTGTGGGAGAGGCGGAGAATCAAACCGATTTCAAGTACTACCTCAACATCTGGGAATTCGACCTCGGAGAGAATATCAGATTCCGGTTCGTTGGTCCTGTTATTCCGGAAGATCCAACGGGATATCTGCTCCGGCAATCGTGGTACGAGTTACATTACCCGCATATTCACTGGGCGTGGGAATAGTCACCAGTACTCTTCTGCGCAGGTTTCTTCTCGCCGGTCAGCACTCCTCAATGCTGTTACAAACTGTTACTTCTCGATCACAGGGTTGATGCATCCTCCATTCAGATTATGGCAGAATGGAAGGAGGAGAAGTCATGAAGAGGTTACTTGTAGCGACGGCTGTTCTCGGTCTCGTCATCGGTGGCTGCGTCCAGGATCCCGTGCTCACCGATGAAGACTACATCTACGATCTCGTTTCATCCAGCAGCATGGCATCGATGGGTGCGCTTGACAACAAGGGCGAAAACGGTGGAGGCAAGGATGTGGGCCTGCCCGAGGCATGGTGGCGTGAACTGATCGGAGAAGGGTCACTCACCGTCTTCTTCGAGAACGACCCGGAAGCAGGTGTCTGTACCGTCACGGTAACCCGGAACCTTGACGCCATCTTCCTGATCGATGTCGAACACGACGGCATCATCGATCCCGGTACCAAGACAATTGCCGATTTCAGAACTCGAAGACTCATAGTCGAGCGCACTGGCGAGGGCAGCGGTCCTCATGGCGGATGGGAGCTGGTTGCGCTCACCCCTGCAACCTATGGTCTGAGGGACGAATCCAGCCAGGAGGTATTCATCAGTTCGATGAAGCTCTACCGCGACGACGAGCTCATCTGGGAGTGCTCCAATCCCGACCAGTTCTACCTGGTCGACGGTGAGATCCCGACTGTGAGCGAAGGGGACTTCCTGCGCTTCGAAGCAGAGGCCATCCACCTTAACCCGCAGTTCCAGCCCGAGTTCTTCCTCTTCGTGCACGGACCCTGCCCGACATGGCCCCGTCATCTACTTTACGACAACGGGCTCTTCGGTGACCGAGTGGCGGAAGATGGTGTATTCACATACGAGTGGTATGCAGAGGGCTCGCAGGTGTATCACAGGTGGGGCATTGCGGCTGATGTGATCGATACCGACACCATGGAAGATTCCGAAGAGGAAGACTACGACTCAGGTGCCTGGGGTATGCCCCTGCACCGTGGTTAGAGGAGGAGACATACAATGAAGACAAGAGGTAAAGCAGTGCTCACAGCTCTCGGACTGACGGTCCTTGTAGCTGCCCTCTCATTCGCCCAGCCCGGAGGGTTCATGGGCGGAGGAGGAGGAGGACGTTCCGGCATGGGGGGTGGTCCGGGAATGGGCGGAGGTCCCCCCATGGAGGGTGAGCTCGGCGGACTGGCGCGTGTCCTAAACGTTCTCGACCTGACCGACGACCAGCGGGAAGAGATCGGAACGATCATGGAAGACTCCCGGGAAAGAATCCAGGGCGTCCGTGAATCAGTCGAGGGGATCGATCCGCGGCGGGAACTCATGGAGCTCTTCCTTCAGGAGGACATCTCCATCTCTGATGCGCGGGCAGTCTTCGATGACATCGACTACATACAGGATCAGGTCCGGGACATCATGCTCGAGGCTTTTATCGAGATCCACGATGTGCTCACGGCTGATCAGCTCGAAGAGCTCGGGCGACTGATCGAGGCGCACTCGAACCAGCAGCAGTTCCAGGGAAGACCGGGATTCTGATTCCCCGCAGCACCCCCTGAAGGGGGAGAGGCTCCGGCCTCTCCCCCTTTACTATTAGTGTTGCTATTTCTGCCGCGCGATGAGATAGTGAAGTCTGTCCATACTGAAGCAAACCCTCCGGACAAAATGCTCATGAAAACCCGAGGAAGGATGGTGCACAGATGACCGGGTTCCCCAGCGACATAGAAATAGCATCAGCAGCGAAGCCTCGACCAATAACGGAGATTGCCGCAGGGCTCGGACTGAACGTATCCGACCTCGACCTCTACGGCAGCGACAAGGCGAAGATCCATCTGGATGTCCTCGACAGGCCACACGATCAGGGCAAGCTCGTACTCGTGTCCGCCATTACACCGACACCTGCAGGCGAGGGGAAGACGACGACCACCATTGGCATTACCCAGGGACTTTCGCTGATGGGTGAATCCGTCTGCTGTGCCCTGCGAGAGCCATCGCTTGGCCCCGTGTTCGGGATGAAGGGTGGTGCGGCCGGGGGAGGCTATGCCCAGGTGATTCCCATGGAGGACATAAACCTTCATTTCACGGGTGATCTCCATGCGATAACCGCGGCACACAACCTTCTCTCTTCCGCAATAGACAACCATCTCTACTGGGGCAATCCGTCGAGACTGGATTCGAGGACAGTTCGGTTCAGGCGGGTAATGGACATGAACGACAGGTCGCTCCGTGACATCGTCATCGGCCTTGGTGGCCGGACCCAGGGAGTTCCCCGCGAGACCGGGTTCGACATCACTGCTGCAAGCGAGATCATGGCGATCCTCTGCCTTTCCGAGAACCTGGATGACCTCCGAGAGCGGATCAGCCGCATCTTCATCGGGCTGACCTACGACAAGGAGAAGGTCCTTGCCAGTGAGATGGGTGTCTGCGGAGCGATGGCGATGCTCCTGAAAGATGCAATCAAGCCCAATCTGGTGCAAACCCTCGAGGGCTCGCCGGCTGTGATTCACGGGGGACCCTTCGCGAACATTGCCCATGGGTGCAATTCGATCCTGGCGACGCGCATGGCCATGGAATTCGCGGACTGGGCGATAACCGAGGCCGGATTCGGATTCGATCTGGGAGCTGAGAAATTCTTCGACATCAAGTGTCAGTACGGTAACCTGTGCCCGAGTCTTGTGGTTCTCGTCGCTACATGCAGAGCTCTCAAGATGCATGGTGGCGTGAAGAAGAAACAGCTGTCAGCTCCAGATCCTGAGGCAGTTGAGAGAGGCCTTCCCAACATGGAGAAGCACCTGGAGAACATCACCAGGTTCGGACTCCCCGCTGTTGTGTGCCTGAACAGGTTCTTGAGCGATACGGAGGAAGAGGCAGCGGTAGTCCTCCACCGGTGCGAAGAGCTGGGAGTTCCCGCTGCATTGGGCGAGGGATTCGAAAAGGGCGGGAAGGGCATGACCGACATAGCCTCCCTTGTCGTGCAGCATGCGGCCGACTGCTCCGGGACCTTCAAACCCCTCTACGACTGGAGCCTTCCCGTGAAAGAGAAGATCGGGATTGTAGCGCGGGAGATCTACGGCGCGGAACACATAGAGTACACCGCAGAGGCACAGAAGGACCTCCGTACGATTCACAGGTTCGGGTACGACGGACTTCCGGTCTGCATAGCAAAGACGCAGAAATCCCTCTCGGACAACCCTAAACTTCTAGGCCGCCCCAAGGACTTCATAGTTACGGTCCGCGACATAGTCATCTCATCGGGGGCAGGGTTCCTTGTGCCCATTACCGGTAAAATCCTCAGGATGCCCGGGCTTCCCTCGACTCCCGCAGCAGAGAAGATGAGCGTGGACGAGCACGGGAACGTGCACGGTCTTTTCTAGATAAGAAAAGGGACGGCTTCCGCCGCCCCTCTGTTCGATGTGAGCTGTCTACCTTATCAGCACAACTCTGGCAGACGCGCAGCCCGAATCTGTAGAGAGCACGACCGTGTAGCAGCCCGTTGGCAGGTCGACACCCGAGTCATCGGTTCCATCAAACCCGATCGAACCCTCACCCTCCGGAAGGAAACCGCTATGCAGCCTCTTCACCAATCGTCCTGAAAGGTCAAAGACGGAGATTGTCGCGTTTCCCCCCGTAGTGGAGTAAGGGATCATGCAACTGGAGGAGAATGGATTTGGAGCTGGTGGAGCAATCGAATGTACTCCGGAAAGCCTTGGTGTCGTAGATTCTACACCATTCTGACCTGCGGCGAACAGCAGAGCAGGATCCCCGAGAAGATTGTTCTCCTGGATTACCCAGAAGTCGTACGCCGACGTGGCGATTACGGTGAGTTCATCCTTCGCCAGTGCGTTGGCGACTCCGATTTCATTCCGGTTGTAAGTGAAGAGCATATCCGCAAAGAAGATCTCGAGTTCCTCGGAGGGTCCCATGCTCGGGGGCGACCCCCAGCCGTAGTTCGAGTTGAACATCACGGCAGCAGCGCCTCCGTCCGGATGGTTCATGAGGTTCTCGGCTATGCATGAAGACTGAATCCGTCCGGACAGGCAGGCCATCGAGTGGAACACCGGAAGCATGTCTCCATTTGTCATGTCCTGGTAGTTGCCGTTTGTGATGATATCATTCAAAGGGCCGTAGTACCAATAGACACCGGCCTGGCTGCCGTGCCCCTGGGGCGTCATGTAGGAGACGCCTTCGTTGATCAGCTCTATCTGGTTGTTGGGGTGGCCCGACTCGTTCTCGTAGAGCTTGTGCACTGTCCAGCCGGACGGGAGCCGCTTTGCGAGTGAGTCACACACGAAGCTGCCCCAGTACCCTACATCCGGCCATAGCCCGGCACCTGCAAAGAGGGCTGTAGTACGCCAGTCACCCAGAGGAGCACCGGTTTCGTAGGTGATTGTTTTCTCGACCATGACCTCAATGTCTCCGGACAGGTCGGAACTGAACCTTCCGACATAGATGTCCGAGTAGTAGTCGATACCGTCGTCGATTTCTCCGTACTGGCCGTTGTAGTTACCATCCCAGTTGTAGTCCAGATCACTGTAGTAGAGATCAACAGTAGAAAGGAGGGTGCTGGAGCCGGCCTGAAGGTAGGAGATCCTCGTCGTCTCACCGAAATTACCAACGATGAGAGCGTAGACGAGGCCATCGTTCGCGAAGGCGTCCTTCAGGTAGTTGCGTATCTGTTCCTGCGTATCGTTACCGGTGTAGTTGCTGTATATCCAGTCGAGGCTGACGAAGCTCGAAGGCCCGGTAGCAGCCTCGCGATGAGCAACGAGTGGAGCCAGAAAACTCTGCAGGCTCTGGTCGGCGATGACCACCCATGCCGGCCCATCGGTGCCACTATCGACCTCGGGAGCCCAGTTCAGGAGCATTGAAGGGTTGGCTACGATACTCTCGAGACCTGCCGAGGCCATCGCAATCTGCCTGGATGAGAGGGCAAGGGTCCTGACCGCGCTGTCGTGGTCGTAATGGAGAGTCAGTCGGGCTTCCGTTATCACGGTAAGCCTGCCGCTGAGGGGGTGGTAGACGAAAGGAACGAAAGAGAAACTGGAGATCCGGAAGCCTGTCCTGTTGCCGTTTTTGAGAGAGACCACTGGAGAGGTAGGGAACGGGTCATCTGAGCAGTAGACACCCGGGGTCTCAACAACAGGGACTGAAGACCCGATGCTCAGCGGAATGTACCGGACTGGAAGGAGGTCGAACCTGCCGTCCAGCTCCTGTGTCTCGAGGACATCGACTTCGATACGGTTTACCGTGTTGCCCTGAGGTATGACGAAGGTATAGCTCAGCCCTGGCAGGAATGGTGTTCCCTCGGGGGTGGCTACGGATCCGCCGTCGAGCTGGATGAAGTCGCGTCCTTCGAAGGTTCCTGATTCAAACGAATCCGGGTCGAGAGAAAAGTCTGTCACAATTTCTCCGGCCGAAACCAGGGAAATGATACAGATCAGCCACGGAACCGAGTATCTCATATCGTCCCCTCAACGGGAAGTGGCAGACCGCTCCCCTGATGTGTAAGGCTACCTTATGAGGACAAGCCTTGTTGAAGCGGTGCCGGAGGATCCTCTCATCACAACCATGTAGCATCCAGACGGCAGGATGTCGCCGTCGTCTGAAACACCGCTCCAGCTGACTGATCCTGTACCGGCTGATACCGGTCCCTCGACAAGAGTGCGGACCATCCTTCCCGAGAGGTCGTAGACTGCTATCCTGACATCTCCCGCAGTGGGTGTGCTGAATCCGATGACACACTGTGATGTGACCGGGTTGGGCACTGGCGTGGCCAGTACGGGGACGGATGGTGATGAGCCTTCCGGTCCTTCGAGACCAGTCTGACCTGCTGCAAACAGCAGTGCAGGATCCCCGAGCAGGTTGTTTTCCTGCAGGATCCAGTACTTCATGCCCACACCCGGTCCTGCCTTGAACGCATCCTTGGCGAAGGCCTGGGCGACTCCAATCTCGTTCTGGTTGAGAGGCCAGAGCTGGGTAGCGAAGTAAATCTCGAGCCACTCGGATGCTCCAACACTTGGTGGCGAACCGAATCCGTTGTCCGAATTGAACATAACCGCGACTGCGCCGCCTTCGGCCCAGAACATCAGCCTCTCGGCTATGCAGCCTGGGTTGTTGAGCTTCCCGGCGAGACAGGCGATGGAGTGGAAGATCGGCAGCATGTCGATGTTCGTCATGTCGTTGTAATTGGCATTAGTGATCATGTCATCCGGCGCGTAGTACCAGTAGACACCGCTCATGTATCCGTGTCCCTGGGGGCCTACGTAGGAAACACCGCTGTTTATGATGGCTATCTGATTATTGGGATGACCTCCGGAGGTCTCGTAGAGCTTGTGGACAGTCCAGCCGGAAGGGATCCTCTTGGCAATGCTGTCACAGACGAAGCTACCCCAGTAGCTGGGAGGCCAGAGACCGGCTCCGCAGAGGAGAGCACTCTCGCGCCAGGCACCCGATGGTGCCGTTGTCTCGTAGGAGATGGTCTTGCTGACCATGGTGACGATCCGGCTCGAGAGGTCGGCACTGAACCTGCCGACGTAGATGTCGGAGTAATAGTCCAATCCGTCCGTGAGCTCACCGTACAGGTGATCTCCGTCACCGTCCCATGTGCCATCGAGGTCACTGTAGTAGAGGTCCGCAGTAGAGTTGAGCATCATGCCGCTGAGGAAGAGCTTGGAGACCCTGTTTGTTTCCCCGAAATCACCGACGATCAGAGCGTAGATGAGGCCGTCGTTTTCAAAAGCGTCCTTCAGGTAGTTGCGGATCTGTTCCTGGGTGTCCCATCCGGTGTAGTTGGCGTAGATCCAGTCGAGGCTGACGAACTGGGCGGCTCCAGTTGTAGACTGCCTGTGGTCGATGAGTGGCTGGAGGCTGGTTTCCATGTCGGGATCGGCGATGGCAACCCAGACCGGTCCCTTGCCGGTTCCGGTGTTGACCGGAGACATACCGGCGAGGTCTTCCGGATTCCGGACCAGGTTTTCGAGTCCCGACATCGCAGTCGTGATCTGTCGGTCTGTCAGGCTGAGGCGGCGTACGGAGGAGTCAGTCTCGTAGACGATTGTGACATTGGCTTCCGTGATCACAGACAGACTTCCTGAGAGCGGGTTGTATCTGAAGGGGACGAAGGTCACGCTGGCTATCCTGAACCCCGTGCTGTTACCGTTATCGATCTCGGTGACCGGATTGGCCGGGAAAACCTGATTGCTGAGGTACACGGACTCCTCCGGCAGGAAGGGCCCCGGCTGCTGGCCTATAATCGAAGTTCTGACGGGGTTGATGCTGAAGGTCCCGTCCAGCTCGATCTCATTGAGGATATCGACCCGGACTCCGGTTACAGTTGTTTCCTGCGGGATAACCCAGGTGTAGGAATAGGCTGGCAGGTCAGGGAGCCCGTCCTGGAAGGCACTGCATCCCCCTTCCAGAGTAATGACATCGTATCGGTCGAACTGGTCGATGACGAAATCATCCTGACCGATGAACACCTCGAACGAGATCTCCCCGGCAATGATGACTGGAACGACAAGAGCCAATGCGAACAAAGAAATTCTCACGATCTCCTCCTCATCTGTTTCTGTTATTTATATCACAATGATTCAATATACGTTACATGTTTCCAGAAAAGCGATGGGTATATTCAGGTCTAGGATATGTGGTGCCGATATCAGCCGCAAGTCCTCCCGTCGCATACCCTATTCAGAATGCGGCAAAAGGCTGGAAGTTCCCTGAAGCCTTCCAGTCTGTCATATTCGCATCCTGGAGGTACCACCGTGGCGGAAAATAGAGCACTCTGCACCAGACATCCCGCCCTGTATCACCTCTCCGTGTTCCAGAAGAGGCTGCTTCGATACATGTGGTGGTTTTTCAGCAGTGCGAAGTTTGCTATCGACAAGGGAGATCCTCTCGCTCACAGTGTATGCCTGCACCGGTCCCTGCTGGTCAGGAAGCTGGCCGGAACCGATCCCAAGCTGCAGCGCAACAAGGTCACGAATCTGGCCATAGCGGCTCCGCTCCTGTCTGGTACCCTGATAAGACCCGGCGAGACCTTTTCCTTCTGGAAACTTGTGGGCAGACCGGTCAGCTCCCGTGGGTTCCTTCCCGGTCTGCAGCTCTCGATGGGTGAGATGAAACAGGTTACTGGAGGAGGGCTGTGTCAGCTCTCCAACCTGCTCTTCTGGATACTGCTCCATTCCGAGATGGAATCTACCGAGAGACATCGCCACGGCTTCGATGCCTTTCCCGATTACAGGAGAACCGTACCCTTCGGATCAGGCGCGACCGTGTTCTACAACTACCATGATCTCATGTGCAGGAACTCGACGGACATGGTCTATCATCTCGCGATCTGGCTAGATGATGAATATGTCAACGGAGAGCTGACATGTGACACCGAGGCTCCCCTTGCTGCAAAGATTATCGAAAAGAGACACAGGTTCGTTCGGCGCGGGACCGACATCTACCGTGAGAATGAGCTCTGGCGAGTGATGACGGACCGCGCCACGGATGAAGCCGTGATTGAAGAGCGGATCATGGTAAACTCCGCTCTCGTCAGGTACGATCCGGTTGCCGATGCGGGTGCGATTGTCGAGGAAGATTAATCACATAAGTCCGGAGAACTGCCTGACCATGTCCGCGAATTCCTCAGGGCTCTCCGGCGTTACAACGACGGTCCTGTCTTCGTACTTCAGTATCACAGAGCATTTCATGTCGGTCGCGTAAGCCCTGAAGTTGCCGAGTCTCTTGCTCCGATACAATCCCGTGAACGAGAAGAGACCGCCGTTCCCCATGGTTCTGATACTGCCTTTCATCGCATCCGGATCGACTTCTACCGACCTGAGTCCTTCGTATGCCAGACGGCTGCTCCAGAGAAGCCTCCTGACCAGGATCACGTCCTGGTGTACGTCGAAGGATCTGACCGTGAACAGCGCGGTGATTGCGAGGATCAGGGGAAAGACGACGATCATCAGAATCCTGACGTATTCCGGAGCATCGTCACTGGGCATGACGGAAAGGGTCAGTATCGGTAGGCCAATGAGGGTGATGCAGCCGATAGCGGTCATTACGATCAACAGCTTTCCCCATGGGGCGCCGAATCTCCGAATCGGATCCATGTCATCCTCCAGAAGGCCTGGAATCTTCAGATAGCCGCATCATCACTCTCTATGAGATTGAGTGGGTCATTGAGCTCCTCGGTGCCCGGGAGAACGAACAGGCCGTCTCGAATGATGAAAACTTCTTCCCCCGAGGGCTGGACTACGCTGATCGAGTCGAGCGAGCTGTAGGGAAGAGTGATGTCGATGTGCTTGTGCGTATAGGCCTTGTCGGGGTCATCGTCCCTCAACCGGCTCAGCTCGTTATCCCTTGCGATGACCTCCTTGCCGTCACGCCTGTTGTGTACCGGATGGTCCTCCTCGTTGGAAAAGCAAGTGTCGCCTATGGCGAAGTGCGGCCCCATCTTCTCGATGATCAGCACGGGTAGAAGGTCCATTATGCCATGGCGCTTCGCCATGGAGTACGCATGGGTGTTGCTGCCGATGGCGAACTCTCCCATAGGGAGGGAATCGTGCGGGTAGAGGAGGTTGTCGTGGATGTACCTCTTATTTTCCTCGGATGAATCGAAGTTGCTGCAGTCGTAGTCGACGACGTACCCATCCCTGAAGGTCAGGCTCAGGTCATCGTAACGCAATCCGCCGAGAAACGCCTCCTCGACGTGGAGTACACCGTTGGTTCCGCGGAGGAGAGGCGAGGTGAATACCTCTCCGAGCGGGATGTTCACAGTGTCGATACAGTTGAGGAAGTTGGTCTGTGTCGAGGGATCGGGTATTGGCTGCAGGCAAACCCGCAGTTCCGTGCGGTTGCCTGAAGATCCTCTGATTCGAACGCAGTCCGCCGTGTCGAGGACACCGATGATCTCCTGCTGCATTCGCTCGTACTTCTCGCTGTCGAGGGTGTTGATCTCCAGCGTGTCTCTGAAGATCTGCTCGAAGTCACCACGGATGTCCGGCGATGGGAATGCAATAGCCGAGAAGCTCGTTTCGTTTCTCGGGAGGTACGTGAAGAGCGTTCTTGCGCTCTCTGACTGGTATCTCCGCCACAGGGCAGCCAGTTCTGCATCTGGTTTCAGGCATTCGGGCTTCTGCAGGGGCGAGAACGGCTCCTCTCCGAACTGGAAGAACAAGATCCTTCCAGAGAAGAGGTCGCAGAGATCTGACAAGCTCTCGAACGCCGTGCGTCTATTCGCTGCATGCTGCTCTGAAACCTCTTCGTCGAAAAAGAGGACGTAGTCGAACTTGTGATCGTGTGCGTACTGGCGGTTGACAGGTCTGAAGATGGGGGGTCTTATGAGAGGGACCATGTCGAGGCTCTCCAGGAGGCTCGCGATGCGATTGACAACAGGTTCGTATCCAGCCGGTGCCGTGACCGATACAACCCGTCTTCTGTCTATTGTCTTTCCATCTGCCTCGAAGCCCCTGATGTAGGAGTCAACGACTGACTCGGCAAGCCTGTCGACGAGTTCTCTGCCGCATCCGGCGATGAAGGTTGCCGTCTCCAGTACATGCTCTGAAACCCGTTTGCCATACCGGAAGAGATATCTGAGGTCGTTCGGATCTGCGGTACGAGCGATATCCCTGTAGAATCCGAAATCAGGATCGAGCATTTCGCTGTACATGTCTTTCTGTGTTTCGGTATCGCCAGCTCTGTCAATTCTCGTTGCTGTCATTCTGAGGATTTCGTAAGGGGGCGGACCATTCTGCCCGAAGAGCGCCTCGACTTCGAGGAAGAGCCTGCACTCATTCGAGATCATGTACCGACGGTGCTGGAACACGTGCCTGATCAGCATCCTGTAGCGTGTATAAAAAGCCGAGAGGAGCTGGCCGTAGCCATCACCGAACACACTGACAGAGAATGCAGGATCAGTGTAGCTGGAAGTGTATGTATCCGGTTCGATATCCCTGCTGAGCCAGTCGTTCTCACTCATCAGCTTATCGAACCCGGTACTCTCGAAGTAGTCCTGAGAGAGTCGTTCCTCGAGTTCTGCGAGCCCGAGCAGCCATTCAGAGAGCTTCAAGAAAAAGAGGTCGAAGGGGGTGTCCCTGTCCCTTCTCTGCCTGACAAGGGCAATCTTCTCGAGAGATTCACTGTATCCTGCTTCTTCTCTTTCGTTGCGCTCGCGGAAATACTCTCTGCCGTCGAAAATCATAGCTGCCCCATTCAGCCTTATCACCGAGATGACCGTTACCGAATATACATGGGATACGGAGGCTTGAGTCATCCTTATATAGACGATGCAGATAGGGGACGAGGTTGACGAATTGCGCATCTTCTGTATCTTACTTACCGGTAAGTAAGCACGGAAGGGAGCCCGATGGCATCTGCAGGTGACGACAAGAGGGAGGCTCTCCTCGAAGCAGGAATAGACCTGCTCGCCGAGCGGCCATTCTCGCGTATTACCATGAACGATATCGCGCAACGGTCGGGCGTCACCAAGCCCATGATCTACTACTACTTCGGCAGCAAAGAAGGATTCTACAGAGGACTCGCCAGATTCGTAATCAGTAGCGTCCGCGAAGAGGTGATGAGAGCCCTCCGGACCGATTGTACACTCAGGGAGACCTTCGAGCACTACTCCCGGATGAGGCTCGAGTACGCCAGGATGAATCCCAGGCGGACAAAAGCGATACACAGGCTCTTCTCAGACGAGAATATAGGGGAGTACATAGCGGACCTCGTGGAAGAGCTCGAGAAATTCCTCGATATCTGGAAACCTCTGTTCGAGGAAGCGGCAGAGCGGGGCGAGATCAGGCCGGATACCGGCTGCTGGCTGGTTCTGGAGATGCTGAACTCCACCCTTACACATTTCATGATGCACGAACTGCTGGGAAGCAGCATTCCCGGCAAGTACGAACCTGATCCGGAAGCGCTGGTTGACTTGATCTTCCGGGGAATTGAATCTGACGGGAGGTCAACCTGATGAGGACAGTGTCGTTCTGCCTCCTTTTCGTCACCGCTCTGTCTCCGGCATTTACGCTGGAAGAAGCGGTATGTGTCGCGCTTTCTGAGAGGGGAGACGTGAATGCCGCGAGGGAGAGCCTCCGGAGCTCTGTATGGGAGAGCCGGGGCGCAGATATGTGGTTCCTCCCCTCACTGTCCGGGCAGCTGGCATACGTGTACAACCATGATGTCCAGACGATGGAAATTCCTGGAATGGGCTCGATACCGATGGGAACCAAGTGGAACTCGCAGTACGGTCTGGTCGCCACTTTCCCGCTCTTCGTACCGCGGGGGCCATCCGGCTCGAGGCTTGCTTCGCGGTCCCGCGAGATGAGCGAATGGAGCTTGGAGTCAACAGAGCAGGATGCGGTCGGTCAGGTGGTCGAGGCCTTCTACGGGGTACTTCTGGCCGAACTGATGCTCGGTGTGTCAGAGGAGGCTCTGCAGATTGCGGGAGAGGGATACGAAATCGCAATGCTGAAATACAATGCAGGGACTATTTCCCGTTTCGAGCTCCTCCAGAGCAGGGTTGCCTTCGAGAACCGGAAACCTGACGCCATTGCCGCGGGGAGTGCCCTGGAGAACGCGACCGTGGGCTTCTCGGTCTCCCTCGGGCTGGACTACGGCGCGATGGTTGTGATAGAGGGAGACCTCTTTGACCCGCTGCCCGTCTGCCTTCCCGGAACGCTCGAGGAAGCGATGGAGATCATGCGAGCGGAGAGCCCGGACCTGCGGGTAGCGGAGAGCATCGAAGATCTGGGTGAAGCGGGAGTGTCGATGGCAAGGGCGAGTCTACTGCCCAGGCTCGTTGCACGGAGTGATTATTCGTATATCGCTGCGGTCGACGAGCTCGGGAGCCTGGACCCCGACGACTATCACAGATCCTGGAGCACATCCGTTTCGCTTGAAGTACCGATATTCAACGGCCTGACAGATATAGCCGGCTACAACTCAGCTCGGTACGAGAGACTTGCAGCCAGGGCGGAGGCGAGGAGCCTCGTACAGGTGACCGAGCTTGCCCTGGTCCAGGCCTGGAATTCAGCAGAGCAGGCGTTCGAGCAGCTTCTCGCCACCGAGGCTACACTCGCACTGGCAGACGAGGCCGCTGGAATAGCAACCGTCTCATACGAAGCCGGTATGATAACCAGGCTCGAGATGGACCAGGCATTCCTGGCCCTGACGCAGGCCAGGTCCAACCACGCCTCGGTGCTCTACTCGCTCCGAACAGCTGAAGCAAGGCTGGCTCGCGCCATGGGCATTCTCCGGATTGGGGAACAGAAATGAGAGCCATACGTGTAATACCGGTCACCATACCACTCGTTATCCTCCTCATCAGTTCCTGTGGCCCCCCACCTCAAGAAGAGGAAATCCCCGCCATACCCGTAAGCGTGATGACAATGGTACCGTCCACTATCTCGCGAGAGGCCTATGCGAGCGTCAGGCTAGAGGGTGAGGAAGAAGCACTCATCTACGCGTCCACCGTGGGGCGTGTCGAAGAGGTTCTCGTCAGTGAGGGTGACAGCGTCACCACTGGACAACACCTTGTGAGGCTGGATACCGATCAGCAGATAACGGCGGGAACGTCCAGCGCGATCGCCTCGGTAAACGCTGCCAGGGCCAACGCAGAGAACGCTCTGAACGATCATGAGCGGATGCTGTCGCTCTTCGATGCCGGAGCGGTGAGTCAGCAGCAACTCGACGGTGCCAGAGTGGCAGCGGAAGCCGCCACGGCACAGCTACGGCAGGCAGAAGCCGGTTACTCCCAGGCGAGGAGCATGCAGGACAACGCAGTCATCTCCGCACCGTTCTCCGGAAGAATAGGCAGGATTTGGGCGAGAGAAGGCAACATGAGCAGTGGAAGCCCCCTTCTCTCGATCTCGGGATCGTCCGGTATCATCGCCAGGGTCCTTCTGCCCGAACGTGACATCTACCGCCTTGCTCCCGGCCTGCCAGCGTATGTGTCAGTCACAGCACTGGATGGTAGATCAATACCGGGGGTGGTCACGTCTGTCTCTCCCTCGGTCGATCCCGTCAGCGGTCTCGTCTCGGTGCAGGTCGCATTCGACGATGCTGAAGGGGTACTCCGTCCGGGGATGACCGGAAGGGTCTCGGTCCTCACAGAAACTGTCGAGTTGGCAGTCATCCTCCCCGAGAGTGTTCTCAGGAGATCCCGTGAGGGATACCAGGTCGCGGTTGTCGAAGACGGAACTGCCTACCTCAGGAGCGTCCAGACAGGCATCCGCAACAGCGGTAATGTGGAGATCACCGAGGGAATCATTGCAGGTGATGTAGTGATCGTCAGAGGCCAGACCAGGGTGAGTGACGGCTCACTCGTGGAAGTGGTGGAGTAATGAGTCTCTCCAGCCTGTCCGTCCGGAGGCGCATTACGTTCGTGATGCTCTTCATAGCCGTTCTCGGCATAGGGCTTTACGGCCTCTCGCAGCTCGGGGTGGACCTCTATCCTGACATGGAATTCCCGATAATCCTGGTCGTGAGTTCGCTGAACGGCGCCGGACCGGAGGAGATGGAGAACCTCGTCACCGACCCCCTCGAGCAGGCAATGGCGAGGGTATCCAGGGTGAAGACGATCACCTCTTCCTCCACGGCTGGTCTCAGCTTCGTCATGGCCGAGTTCGAGTGGGGGATCAACCTCTAACAGGCCGAGACCGATGTCAGGAGGATGATCGACCAGTACGAGGCATTCCTTCCAGAGGATGCCACAGAACCCTTTATCATGGCGCTGGATCCAAGTATGCAGCCCGTGATGTACATCGGGTTCACGAGTGAAGTGCTCGATGACTTCGAGATCCGAAGGCTGGTGGAGGATGAGATCGAACCCCTCCTGAACAGGCTGGACAGAGTCGGTTCGGTATCAACGCTGGGAGGTCTGGTCAGAGAGATACAGATCGAGATAGACCCAGCGAGACTCCAGGCAAGCGGACTCTCCATCTCGCAGATCGTCGGGTCCCTGGCATCGATCAGGAACAACCTGCCTGCCGGCACAATCGATGCGGGGGGGATTCGTATCAACCTCCGGGTCGAGTCTGCATTCCATGGCCTGCAGGAGATAGCACAGCTGGAAGTCGGCATGGGGGAAGGCCGGGCGATTCAGCTCCGTGAAGTCGCGGACGTGATAGACGGAAGAGGCGAGGTCCTCAGTCACGTACGGTTCAACGGAGAGCCTTCGGTCGCGACGTTCGTGAACCGCCGCTCGGATGCGAATACCGTAAACGTATGCAGTAAGATACGCGGCCAGCTCGAAGGGATCACCAGGGACTTTGCCGGTCAGATCAAACCGGTCGTCCTCTGGGACCAGTCCGATTTCATAGAAGGCTCCATTGGCAACCTGGCGAGCACCGCAGTCCAGGCCGCTATCTTCGCGGTCCTGGTCCTCCTCTTCTTCCTGCGCTCGTGGAGAGGTTCTGCGATCATCGGTCTGGCCATCCCCATGTCGATAACGGCGACGTTCGCGGTAATGCACTTCACGAACGTGGACCTCAACATGATCTCACTCGCCGGTCTGGCCCTTGCTATCGGGCTGCTGGTGGACAACGCGATCGTCGTTCTGGAAAACATCTACAGGCACAGGCAGATGGGCGAGACGATATGGAACTCGGCGGTGAAGGGGGCAAGCGAGGTCTCGATGGCGATTACGGCTTCGACCCTGACCACGCTGGCAGTCTTCCTCCCTATCCTCTTCGTGCCGGGTCTTGCGGGTCAGCTCTTCCGCGAGATGGTCCTGACAATCAGTTTCAGCCTCACGGTCTCGCTCTTCGTGGCTCTCAGCCTGGTTCCGCTCCTGAGCTCATGGGCGCAGAAGCTCGTACCGAAGCACAGGTCGAATAGCATACCTGACAGGATAGACAGAGGATTCAGATTTGTTGAAAGCCGCTATACACGAGTCGTTTCATGGGCTGTGGGTAATAGAAAGAAGGTGATAATCGGGGCAGCCGTGCTCTTCGTAGGATCTCTTCTGATGCTCGGTCTGGTTCCGACAGAATTCTTTCCCGAGAACGACAACGGCTTCCTGCAGGTGATTGTCACCCTGCCTGAAGGAACCTCTCTCGCAACTACTGACAGCGTCATCGCATTCCTCGAGGACACCCTCGAGACCATAATAGTCCCGGATGACATGATAGCCCTCTACTCCTCGTCAGGTGCTGCAGAGGGGGTAATGGCCATCTTCGGCAGCAGTGGAACCAATTCCGGTGAGGTCATGGTGAGGATGACCTCAGTGGGCGAACGCCAGACCAGCCGGTTCGAGTACGAAGACCGTATCCGTGAAGTGCTCGATGACATGCCCGGAGTGGAATACTCGCTCGAGGAATCTCACTCTTTCACGACAAGCGAGCCGATCGAGATCAGGATCTTCGGCGATGACCTTGACGAACTCTACGAGTTCTCCGAATACATGAAGACGGAGCTTGAGAAGATCAACGGGGCAACAGAGGTCCAGTCATCGATGGAGGAGCTGCAGGCAGAACTCACCTTCATTCCCGACCCGGGAATCCTGGCACTCTACGGCCTCAACGCCACTCAGGTGGCAAACGAGCTCTCGTACGGATTCATGGGAACCGGCGCGACCATATTCAGGGACGAGGGGGAGGAGTATCGCGTCTTCGTACGGTATCCGGAGCAGTGGAGGGACTCCCGGCTCGACATCGAGTATGCACCGATCCATGGGGTGCCGCTCGCCTCTCTCGGGACGCTGACCGAGAGGTTCACTACTACCGGGATCGACAGGATCAACCAGACAAGGGTCGCACTTGTGACGTGTAAGGTTTCGGGCAGGTCTCTCGGCCAGGTTTCCGCCGACGTCCGGAAGATGGTCTCCGGTATTGATACAAGAGGACTGCGGATCGAGCTGGGAGGTCAGATGAAGGACCAGGAGGAGACCTTCCTGTACCTGGGGATCGCCATACTCGTTGCCGCGATTCTCGTGTACATGGTCATGGCGAGCCAGTTCGAGTCGCTACTCGAGCCCTTCATCATCATCTTCACGGTGCCTATGGCCTTTATCGGAGTGGTCTGGATACTCTTCGTTACCGGCAGTACCCTGTCCGTCGTATCACTGATCGGCGTCCTGATGCTCGCAGGGATAGTCGTGAACAACGGCATCGTGATGATCGATTACGCAAACCAGCTCAGGGGCAAGGGCATCGAGCTCATGGATGCGATAGTGCAGGCTGCCACAACAAGGATGAGACCGATAGTGATGACGGCCACCACGACAATCCTGGCCCTGACCCCACTGGCGGTGGGGGTGGGAGAAGGCTCCGAGACATGGGCACCCATGGCTCTGACCGTCATCGGAGGTCTGATGGCTGCCACTCTCCTGACGCTTGTCGTCGAGCCCTGCATCTACGTCGTCTTCAGCAGGAAGAAGAAGTTCAGAGAGACGCAGCACCATTCACACGAAGAGCCTGCGAAGAAGACCTGACACACCTGTTCCGTTCGAGGGGTGCGGCCCGTTCGCTGACCGCACCCCCATCTGCGGTGCCTGACAGTACTTTCCACTGAACCCGTTCTCGCCGATATTCAATGGAGAGATACGATGGAGGAAACCTCTTGAAGTGGACAGATTCCAGCTCGGGCAGATTGCCGATTCTCTCCTGGTGCGGAGACGTGGAGCCGGGAGCCATGAAGCAGGCGGTGAACCTATCCAACCATCCAGGATTGTTCCACCACGTTGCGCTGATGCCGGACTGTCATCCGGGTTACGGCATGCCTATCGGAGGAGTAATAGCCTGTCCGGAAGTGGTGATACCCTATGCAGTAGGAGTCGATATCGGGTGTGGAATATGTGCCGTACCGACCGGACTCCGGGAGGAGCGTCTTTCCCAGAAGAACGTAAGGCAGGTGTTCGGTATTCTGAAGCATGAGGTACCGGTCGGGGAGGGTCACGCGCACAGGCAAAGGCGGAAGTGGAGCGAATTCGACAGGCTCCCCGGCTGGCTGGACCCACATACTCGCGACCTCGCATGGAGGAACCTGGGTACCCTTGGTGGCGGAAACCACTTCATGGAGATCCAGAAGAGTGACGACGGCATCGTCTGGCTGATGGTCCATACGGGATCGCGAAACCTCGGATACAGGATCGCGGAGCACCATCACCGCGCAGCTCTGAAAATCTGCGAGGGTGAGCTGCAACGCTTGCAGGACCGGGACCTGGCCTGGCTTCGTACCGCCAGCCGCGAGGGGAAGCGCTACATAACCGAGATGAATCTGGCACTGGAATACGCAGCCGAGAACAGGAAGAGGATAATGGACCGTTTCAGGGATGCTCTGGTGTCCGTATTACCGACTGCCATCTTCGGCGAGGAGGTCAACATCCATCACAACTATGCTTCTTTCGAGAAACACTTCGGCAGGAGCGTCTGGGTGCACAGGAAAGGAGCCACCTCGGCTGTGCGGGACGAACGGGGGGTGATCCCCGGCAGCATGGGCACTCCGTCTTTCATCGTCAGCGGCCTTGGAAACCCCGATTCGTTCTCATCCTGCTCGCACGGCGCCGGCAACGGCATGCTGCTGCCCTACGTGATGCGTTATCGATTTGTGGTTCTTTGGTCCCACTTTTTTCTGTGGTGGTTGAAACTAAGCTGTGGTCTAAGTTATGAAGTGATAGGGAAGGAAAATATTCCTACAGGTGCTTCCATTGTGTTGAGTAAGCATTCTTCCACATGGGAGACCATCGCCTTTCAGCAGATTTTTCCGATGCAAACATGGGCATTAAAAAATGAATTGCTCAAGATCCCATTCTTTGGCTGGTCATTAGCCCTACTTGAGCCAATCAAACTGGATAGAAATGCACCCAGCTCTGCCCTTGAACAACTGATCACGCAAGGGAAGGAACGATTAAGCCAGGGGCGTTGGGTTATCGT
>SDBS01001329.1_pt1 | contig 25063 bp, 21 predicted proteins | sample 2277091 | NCBI WGS metagenome assembly SDBS01 (sample SAMN10404972, study PRJNA504765) | marine sediment metagenome | isolation source: marine sediment core GS10_PC15, 163 cmbsf | place: Arctic Ocean: Southern Knipovich Ridge | collected 2010
TGGCATCATCATGGATTGAATCTGTCATGTGAATTGCGGCATTCACCGCCCGCCGCCAGCCTCCATACATGTGCCCTTCCTTAATCATGATGTCGTCAGACATACCCATCCTCCTTTCTCGTAATAGTCTAATCAGGACTTTCTATATCGTTTGCTGTGGCTATGTTAAACCGCTGCCCACTATCTGTCAAGTTACCTAGCATTAACGTCAGCTGTCAACGAATACATGCTCTTATGAATACCACACGGGAGAATACGAGTGGTCAATGTATTTCTTTTGCTCTAACCCAAACGGCTACTCAACCTGGTGTCTATTCTTTATCTGAAAACTCCAGGTACCGTCACGAGAACAGACACCCCCGATGGAACATACCCTTATGTCCTGTCCCTGGTAGGACGCTTCTGATATATCAAACAGGTACTCGGCAAGTTCCGCCGCAGTCCGCCCGTTAAACCCCAGCCTGGCAAGACCGGAGTCGGCATCAAATGGTTCCGGGTTATCAATGTTACCCCGGTAAGTCGAGACACCCAGCAGGAGGCCCGGTTCTGGCCTGACTTGAAAAGTACTGGCAGGCGCGCCCTCCGTTTTAATACCGATAATGTACACCGGTGTGGCAGCATCACCGCGACTGGTGATGACAGCGGCAATCCTGGGGGTGTGATAGCTATCCGGCTCGGCACCGGAGCCATCGAGCAGCCGCTTGATATAGCCCCGAGTCGGTGCGGAATTCGTGTTGAAAAGTAGTCGGTAGGTCTCAAATATCGCCTCGGTTTGAATCCCGTTGCTGACAACAGCTATTCTCGTTAGATTGTCAAATCTTACTCCCGTGTAGTGTCGCAAGGGGTCGTATTGCTGCTGGCCAATCGGTCCGATTCTTACCCCGTCACCTACGGGTACTGCCATCCGCTCTCTGCTCTGCGGACTACGACCGGTAACAAGATAAGCAAGAGATGGGCGTCCATCCGCCGAAAGACCAAGAAACAGTTGTCTTCCCGGGTATGGTCCATTTGGATTGTTCACCATAAGCTATTCTCCTTTCTGTACGAATGCAGACTATACGCGACGCGGTACAACTCGTCAAGTGCATCGTTTGTCCTTGGTGCTTACCACCGCTAAGGCAGTTTTCCAAGCGCTATTCCTCCAAGATAGCTACCACTCGGCTCCAACCCCCACTTCCGCCAGTCACCTTTATCGGAAAACAGGCAACCTTGAAACCAAAGGGCCAGGGTAATTTATCGAGGTTAGCCAGCTTCTCAATATGGCAATATTCTTTGTCAATACCGGCGTAGTGAGCACCCCAGATGATGCGGCCGTCTTTTGTCTTTTGAAATTCCTCTCTTATCGCCCAGAAGGGTCTATCCCAGCCCCAGGCGTCGGTACCCATTACCCTGATGCCCTGCTCGATTAGCCACAGGGTTGATTCTCTGGTCATGCCGCAACCAGCCTCGCTATACTCCGCCTTCCCCCAGTACTCGTCAGCACCGGTCTGAACAAGGACGATGTCACCCGGCTTCAATTGATAACCAATCTTCCCCAGAGCCGCTTTGAAGTCATCGATGCTTACTGCGCTCCCCTTTGGCTTATGTCGCATGTCCAGAACGACACCGTTACCGTAGAACCACTCCAGTGGCATCTCGTCAATAGTCCTGGCTTTCTTACCTTCCGAAACCGGCGCGTAATGCCAGGGAGCGTCAACGTGAGTGCCAGCATGAGTACTCAGTGTCAACGTATCAGTAGCCCAGCCTTTTCCCTGAGGTAGGTCCTCATCGCTGCAGCCAAATAGTGATTTCATTGCAGACGCACCCTCTTCGTGGCTGTGATGGTCCACCTGCACCGGTTGCCCGCCGGGAGCAGGTTCCATAGGCACACCCAGGTCAATTATCTTCATTTTTACCTTCACCTCCTTGCCAAATGGTTGACTGAATCCCTGCGTATTCTAGCACCACCTCGACCTGATAGTAAAACATCAAGGACAAATACAGCAGACAATGACGAGAAATTGACACATACCCTGTGCACCGCTATATTAGAAGCCAGCAAGGAGGATAACATGAAAGATAAGAGCATAGAGCGTGTGGCGGTTATTGGTGCTGGTCTGATGGGGTTTGGGGTTGCCACAGAATTCGCCCGATTCGGCTACCAGGTCAGTATCTACAACACCAAAGAGGAAACCAGCAAGAAGGCTATGCTAGAGATTCAGGAAGCTCTCGATTTGATGGTAGAGACGGAATTAATCACCACTGACGAAGCCAAAGATGCCTACGGGCGTGTGCACCCCACCACCGACCTGGAAGATGCGGCAGAAGGTGCTGATTTTGTCCATGAATCAGTTCCTGAATTGCTGAAACTGAAGCAGGAGACATTTGCCAGACTGGATGAGATTTGCCCCCCACCGGTAATCCTGGCAACAAACACATCAGGTTTCAGGGTTACTGACATCGCCACCGCAACCAAACACCCGGAGCGCGTCGTGGCGACACACTACTTTCAGCCACCTCACTTCGTCCCTATGGTGGAAGTTGCTGGTGGAGAAAAGACAGACCGAGCAGTGGTGGAAAGAACAGCCCAACTACTAAGAGGCATGAGGAAGAGAGTAGCGGTTATTGATGTTGAGCTGCCGGGATTTATTGGCAATAGAATCCAGGGAGCCATCGGGCGGGAGATTCGTTCACTGGCAGACCAGGGAGCAGCCAGCCCGGAGATGATAGATGACGTCATATCTTTCGGCTTTGGTCGTCGCATGGCTTATACCGGCTACTTCAAGCGAATGGACCTGATTGGACTGGATTTTGGTTACACCGCGGCCAAAGGACGGGGCTTAGAGCCATGGAAGCTCATTGCCGAGCGGGTAGAGCGAGGTGAACTGGGCATGAAAAGCGGTAAGGGCTTTTACGACTGGCCAGGAGATACGGCAAAGCAGCTACACCGTCGTCTGAATACCGAGCTTATCCGCCTGATGAAACAGGATATGGAAGCAGGGCTGATATAACTGAACCGGCACAGGAGGAGCTAGTGGCTGATTTGCATCCCAAACGGGAATACTGGCCCACCGAGGGCTGGCGAACCTCAACCCCCGAGGAACAGGGGATGGACTCGGAACTGCTGGCAAAGGCGCTGGAATTCAGAAAACAACATGAACTCAACCTTCATAGTATGCTGGTTGTACGCCACGGCTACATCGTGGCGGATGCCTACTTCTATCCCTTTACTCAGGGTTCAAGGCATGATATTGCTTCCATTGCCAAGAGTATTGTCTCGACACTGATTGGTATCGCCATGGACAAGGCCTATATCAAGAGTGTCAGGCAGCCTGTTCTTGATTTCTTCCCACAACGAACGGTGGCTAACGTTGACACCAATAAAAAAGCGATGACGCTGGAGCACCTGCTGACCATGACCTCGGGCCTGGATTCCCACGATGAAGACGAAACTACCTTATGGCAGATGCGCGCCAGTCCGAATTGGGTCCAGTTCATGCTTGACCTGCCGATGATAGAAGCGCCGGGTAGCCGGTTTAACTACAGCGAAGGAGTCGCGCATCTCCTCTCCGCCATCATCCAGGAAACCGCCGGGACGAGTACTCTGGATTTTGCCCGTGAGCACCTCTTTGAACCTCTGGGTATCTCTGACGTGTTTTGGCCATCCGACCCGCAGGGAGTAAACTTCGGCTATGGTGATGCCACTTATCTGCCCCCTCACGATATGGCCAAGCTTGGCTACCTCTACCTGAATAAGGGCTTTTGGGACGACCAGCAGATTGTGTCCCAGCAGTGGGTAAGACAGGCAACAGGCAAACAGGTACCGGTGGGGGATGATCTTCCGATTGATATTGACGGTTACGGTTACCAGTGGTGGGCATTCTCTTCCAACGTGTCTACTGCTGCGGGAAAGGGAGGACAGCGGATTTATGTCCTGCCTGACAGGGATATGGTAGTGGTCTTTACTGCTGGACTTAAACAAGAACATGAGGTCAGCTACTTACAGCTATTGACCGCCTTCATCATGCCAGCGGCGAAACCGACGACTCCTTTACCCCCCAACCATAATGGCATGGCTTCGCTGGAATCCAGGATTCATCAAGGGACGCTTAATCCAGACAGACCGCAACCAGTGCAGCCCCTGCCGGAGATGGCGCGGAACATATCAGGGCAGACATACGAATTAGAGATTAATCCGTTTGAGATGGGAACCGTCTCCTTCACCTTCAAAGAACAGGATGAAGCACTGATGAACTTAACCGTAAGAGATGATACGTTGGCACTACCGATAGGCCTGGATGGTACCTTCCGCATCGCGCCGGGGAGATTCGGTCTCCCGGCAGCACTCAAGGGGTCCTGGAAAAAGAAAAATGTCTTTGCCTTTGATTTTGATGAGCTGGGGAACATTAACAACTGGAGAGCAACCGTCACATTTAGGAATGACAGGATAACTGTCCGCATGCAGGAGAGGGGAGGCCTTGCCGATTTAACATTGGCTGGTAGTCTGCACCGGCAGTGAAAGAAAGCGAAAACAGCCCCACTTCAGTCACAATAGTATGATTGGACTTGCCGCCGGTAAACAATTGGGGTCTTGTCAATCTCGCACCGAGTGTATATACTGTGGACTAATCCGAGCAAACGCCGATGATAGCCAGGGAAACGAGGAGGGAAAATTATGCCTGAGGAATTTTTGATAGCCCAAGACCTCCACAAAAGCTTCAACGAACATAAGGCCGTTAACGGCGTCTCGTTTTCCATCCATAAGGGCGAAATTTTCGGTCTTCTGGGACCTAACGGCGCTGGCAAGACGACGACTATTCGCATGCTGTCTACAGTTCTGGAACCAAACAGCGGCGATGCTACCATCGGCAGCTATTCCATACGACGTAATTCTGACGAAGTCCGCAACCTTATCGGGGTATGTCCTCAGGAGCTGGCCCTCTACGAAAATCTGGCTGCTATCGATAACCTCGTTTTTTTCGGTCGAATGGCGGGATTAACCGGTACAGAGGCTCAGGTTCAAGCGATGGCTCACCTAGAACTGATGGGGCTTGTAGACAGAGCCAAAGAAAGGATAGATAAATATTCCGGAGGTATGAAACGACGTATTAACCTGGCTATTGCTCTTATGGGCCATCCTGAGCTTCTCTTTCTGGATGAGCCCACAGTGGGTATCGACCCCCAGTCAAGGAACAATATCTATGAAACCATCGAGAGCCTGCGGGACAAGGGGATGACCGTCCTCTACACCACCCACTACATGGAAGAAGCCGACCGCCTCTGTGAGCGTGTAGCCATTATGGATGACGGTCGGATAATCGCTCTGGATACCCCTCATCAACTCAAGAGTCAAATCGGGTCACCGGATGAAGTGACCCTGGAGGACGTTTTCCTGAAACTAACCGGCAGAAGCCTCCGCGATTAGCAGAGATATGATTAAGGCCTTATTAGTTGCCTCACTAGCAGTGCGCAGGTACTTTGAGGACAAGGGAGACCTGGCCTTTGGTCTACTCCTGCCAATAGCCATCTTCGCCCTGATGTATGGCGTCTTCGGCGGACAGTCCATGTTCCACGGTACTGCCTACATAGTCAATGAAGACCAGGGAGGCACCTACGCCACCCTCCTCTTAGAGCAGTTGGATGAACTTAAGTCACTTGATGTTGAACTGCTTTCCCGAGAGAAGGCGGATACCAGGTTAGAGAGGTCTGACCTGCTGATGGCTCTCTACATACCGGCAGGCTTCTCTGACAAACTCACCTCCGGGGAACCGGTAGAACTGGTCTTCAGACAGAGAGGCAATGGCGGACAAGAGGGCCAGATAGTAGCCAGTATTATTCGTGGCGTAGCCGAAGAAATGAATCAGGAATTCCTGGTTCACACTCAGGTCAGCAACGCTCTAACCGATAGCGGCATCCCACAGGACCGCATTGGAATTACCGTGCAAAATTTCTTGGAGCGGGAACGCACTGACCCCATCGTCAGCACTAGTGAGGAAACAGTAGGTAGCAGTCCGAACCCGGTCAATCTGTTCCTGCCCGGTGTCATTACCATGTTTATCCTCTTCGCCATAACTCTGAGCGCCAGGGTACTGGTAGAAGAGCGCAGGCTGGGAACCCTGGAGAGACTGCTCACCACCAGGCTCAGCGTTGGTCAGCTTTTTTTCGGCAAGTTCCTGGCGGGCATATCCCGCGGCTTCATCCAGATATTAATTCTGCTGCTCCTGTCCTACGCGGTCTTTCAGCTTTTCACTCCCATTTACTTCATTCAGGCTCTGGTTATCGCCCTCATTTTCACCGCGGCAGCAAGCACGCTGGGACTCATCATCGGCTCAGTAGCTCGCACCGAAGACCAGGCTACCTGGATTGCTGTTATTTTTACCATGACCATGGTTATGGCAGGCGGTACTTTCTTTGAAATCGCTGAAGGCTCAGTGTTTGAGATTATCAGCCGGGCATCAATCAACACCTACGCCAACAGTGCTTTCAAGACAATAATTACCCAGGAAGGTTCTCTGGCCGACCTCGGGCTGGAGCTGGGAGTACTGGCAGGAGTCACAGTAGTCGGGTTCGGCCTGAGCCGAATCCTCTTCAAGGTCATGCCCGGAGGTAGATAGCAGGTTATGAAGCAACTAAGGCTTATCTGGTTTATTGCCATCAAAGACTTGAAGCTCTTTGCTACCGACCGTATGGCTTTGTTCTTCTTCGTCGGTTTCCCCTTCCTGTTCATAATTATGTTTAATTTCCTGTTGGGTGATGTCGGCAGTGAGGATAACAGGTTGACATTTTATCTGGTCACTCAGGAAGCCGCCGGCGGCTTGAGCCATCAGATAATCGGAGCTATGGAGACAAGAGATGACACCCAACTAGAGCCCGGTGACCCCAGAATAGTCTGGCTCAGGGACTATGACGAAGCTCGGCAGATGGTTGAGGATAAAGAAATCGAAGGCTTTCTAGCCTTCCCGTCCGATTTCACCGAAGGCATAATGATAGGCGACGGTGCTCAACTTGAGGTGGTCGCTGATGCCGAAGCCATCAACACCAGAGCCGCCCTCTATAGCCTGGCCCACGCCATTGCTTCCCGGATAGGTACAGAGTGGGTGGCTCAGGGTGCCATAGTAGAGTTGCTGAGAGACGAAGGACAAGCCTCCCTACAGACTGTCTCAGATGAAGTGGGCACAGCAGCAGGGCAATCATTGATAGAATTTGAGACTGAGAAGGTGGGTGAAGTGGAGGCGGAGCAATCGTCTAATTATATTATTCCTGGCTACTTGGTGATGTTTGTCTTCTTCGCCGCCGCCCTATCTGCCGAAACGATAGTCCGCGAACGCCAGAACCACACCCTGGAACGGCTGCTGTCCAGCTCGGTAAGACGGGAGACCATTCTGGGTGGCATCTTCACCGGCACCGCCGCCAAAGGTCTTGTCCAGATAGCGATATTCTGGACGGTGGGGCTCCTGGTCTTCAAGGTGGACCTGGGGCTTTCTCCGGCGGCGGTTATACTCCTCTCCGTTCTGATGGTGATTATGTCTGCGGCCTTCGGCACCATGCTGGCTACCCTGGCAAAAACAGAACGTAGCGCCGGCTCTGTAGGCGTGCTTGCCTCTCTGGTGATGGCAGCCCTCGGGGGGTGCTGGTGGCCCCTCTTCATCGCACCTAAATGGATGCAGGCCCTGTCTAAGATAACCCCCCACGGCTGGGCAACCAGCGGCTTCAACAAATTGATGCTCTTCGGTGCTGACTTTAGTGATGCAGTCCCGGAGATGTTAGCCCTCGTTGGTTTCGCAGTCCTGTTCGGGCTGATAGCCAGCTGGCGCTTCCGTACCGGTTCTACTCAGACATGAGGAACTGACCCAAATTACCCCTTAGTGGCTACCCTCTTTCCAGCCCTCCGCCTTCTCTAGCAGCTCGCGGGCGTTATCCAACGAAGTCTCGGTATATTGAGACCCACCGAGCATCGCTGCCAGTTCCTCTACCCGGGACTCATCCCTTAGAGTTTCCAGTCGGCTCAAAGTCCGGTCGCCGGAGACCTCTTTTTGAACCCGGAAGTGTTCATCGGCGAAAGCCGCTATCTGGGGAAGATGAGTAACACAAATTGTCTGATGTTGCCTTGACAATACCCAGAGTTTTTTACCGATTATTTCCCCGCTCCTGCCGCCAACACCGATATCAATTTCATCAAAGACAAGCACCGGAATATTGTCAGCTTCGGAAAGAACTCCTTTTAATGCCAGCATGAATCGTGAAATTTCTCCGGTGGAAGCAATTTTCGCCAGGGGTTTCAAGGGCTCTCCCGGGTTGGTTGAAGCGATGAACTCCACATTATCAACCCCTTCGTTGTTAAAGGCATAGGTCTTTCCATCAGGGAAAGGGATTCCTTCTTCATCCCGAACCTGATTTATGTCTACTTCAAAGTCCACCTGAGACATATCCAAATCCTGAAGCTCTCGCTTCACTTTATTTACCAGCTTCTTTGCCGCCTGAGAGCGTGCCCCGGAAAGCTGAAAAGCCATTCCGCCCATCTCCTCCTTGAGACGAGAACACATTTCCCCAAGCTCAGCCTGCCTGTCTGAAGAGCGGGACAGCCTTTCCAGTTCGCTTTCCGCCCTCGCCAAGTAGTCCAGAACTCCAGTAATAGTCTGCCCGTATTTCCTCTTCAGACTTCTAACGAACTCCAATCGTGATTCTATTTCCTCCAGACGTTCTGGGTCGTACTCCAACCGTTCACCATAAGCACGAATATCCTGTGCCGTCTCCTGCAACCCGTATAGGGTTTCTTCCAGTGAGTCCAAGTATCGCTTCATTTCGGGGTCAAGCTCGATAAGCTTCTTCATCGCCCGAATGGCTTCATTTAACCTGTCTGCCGCCGAAGCTGACGGGCCTGCGGCATCTTCACCGTAAAGGCCCTGATAAGCCTCATAGGACAATGCCTTCAACTTCTCAGCAGAGGCCAGGATATTTCGTTCTCTCTCAAGCTCTTCTTCGTCCCTCTCCCGTAAGTTAGCCTGATCTATCTCGTCTATCTGAAAGCGCAAAAGCTCTTCGCGGCGGGCAAGCTCTTCTTCGCTTCTAACCAATGCTTTCAGCTCCTGCTCCGCCTTGTTGAGTTCCAGAGCTTTAGCACCAAAGTCAGACCGCAGGTCCAGGTTATGGGCATAGGAATCCAGAAAATCGAGATGCCTTTTCCTGTCAAGGAGAGATAGATGCTCACTTTGACCGTGGACATCTACCAGCAACCGCCCGATTTGCTGCAGAAGCCCCTTAGCTACGGCACGTCCGTTAACCCGAATAATACTGCGCCCCTGTCTTCGCAGTTCACAGTTTATCACCAGGGTCTCTTCATCGGCTTCAAGGCCTTTCTCTATCAGAAGCTCCCTCAACCCGGAAATATTCTTATCCTGAGGCAGGGTAAAAACTCCCTCAATTTGCGCTTCTTCGGCCCCATGACGAATAATCTCTTCATCTGTCTTACCACTCAATAACGCCTCAACCGCATCAATCACCAGGGACTTACCTGCCCCGGTCTCGCCAGTTATGACATTTAATCCGTCACCCAGGCTCCAATTTATCTCATCGATAATACCGATATCCTTAACCTTAAGTTCGAGTAACAACTCGCTTCCTCCAGAATTCAGAGGTAGAATCACCTTCGAATATGTATATTTTACCATATCTACCCGAAATTGTCTGAAATAAGGCGTATTATCAGGAGTGTTGACAGCCGGTGATAAGAAAATGTAGATTTCTCATAAAACTTGTCCTTCAGGGAATAAATGGCTAGAATGATTAATAGAAGATGTTTGCGGAGGAGACAGGCATTGGGGATAAGACTTTACAAAAAGCCAAGGCTCAAGAAACCGCTTATGTTTGTCGGTTGGCCCGGTATCGGGAATATCGGGATAATCACCATTGACACTCTGAGGAGCGAGATTCAGGCCGAAGAGCTGGGTGAAATAGAGCCCTGGGATTTCTTCTATCCCACAAAGGTTATCATCAGAGCCGGCATACTGGAAGACATGCAGTTTCCCAGGAATAAGTTCTATTACAAGAGACTGGGAGACAGAGATATAATATTCTTTATTGGGGAAGAACAACCCTCTGCCAGAGGAATGACTTATGCTGAAGGGGAAAAGGCATACGAAATGGCTAATTTAGTCCTGGATGTGGCAGAAAGGTTTGGCTGCCAGAGAGTCTATACCTCAGGTGCTGCTGTTGCCCTTACCCACCACGACCTGAAGTCGAGAGTCTGGGCAGTTGCCAACCGCAAAGACTTAATCAGCGAAGCGAAAGGCTACGCAAACACCATATTAATGAGTGAAGTTGAAGGTAGAGGTGACCAGGGTAACATCACCGGCTTAAATGGGCTTCTGATAGGCGCTGCTAAAAAGAGGGGGCTGGAAGGCATCTGTTTAATGGGTGAGATACCAGATTATCTCTCGCGAGTTCCATTTCCCTATCCCAAAGCTTCGCAATCTATTCTTGAGGTTTTCGCCTCCATTCTAGGCATCAGTATTGATTCCAGTGCCCTTGATGATATGTCCCGTCAGATGGAAACGATTATCGAGAATGTCTATAAGCAATTCCCCGGGAAAATAAAAGAAAGGATTGAACAAAGGAAGCACCTCATCCAGACCAGACCAGGAGCAATAACCGAAGAGGATGAGAAATGGATTAAAGAACACATTGATGAGTTCTTCAAGAAGGGAGACGAGGAGAATGACAGAACTCTTTGAATTCTCGAGCCGCCCTGAACTACTAAATCCAGCTTTGATTATCGGCTGGGACGCAGACGTCAGCAGCCTGGGGGCGAAAGTAATTGACTACCTGAACGGAAAACTCGGAGGCCAGCCCTTCTGCGAGATTGAACTTGAAGAGTTCTTCTCTTTGGGAGGAGTGACAATTGAAAATGACCTGGTTCAATTCCCTGAAAGCAAATTCTATGCCTTCCCTGAGAGCAACCTGGTGGTGCTAAAGAGTACCCCGCCTGACCACGAATGGTACAAGTTTCTCAACCTGATTCTGGACATTGCCCAAGACCACTGTCATGTCAAGGAGCTATATACCATCGGTGGCATGATTTCTCTAGGTGCCCACACTGCCCCCCGGCAGTTCTTTAGCACTCTCAATTCAGCAGAGTTGAAAGAAACTTTGAGCCCCTACAAACTCACCAGGGAAACGAATTACGAATCTCCTCCCGGACAGAAACCTACCCTGAACTCTTTCCTCCTGTGGGCCGCGAAAAGAAGAGACATCCCGGGAGCTAATCTCTGGGTACCCATCCCCTTCTATCTATTGGCCGTAGACGACCCCAAAGCACAGAAGAGAGTCCTCGAGTTCCTTAATCACAGATTGGATTTACATATTGACTTTGCTGACCTTGACGAAGAGATTAGAAAGCAAGATGGGAAAATAGCCAGGATGAGGACCGACTTTCCAGAAATTGATGGGTATATCAGCAAATTAGAGAGTAACATAAGGCTTGCCGAAGGGGAAAACGAAAAGCTGGTTAAACAGGTGGAGGAATTTCTCAGAGAAACCCGGGACTGAGAGCACTGGTACTCACTGAATAGTGCCTAGCTCACGACTCATCCTTTTTGTCCGTCGGTGAAAGGTCACGCAGCCAGCGGTGAATCTCATCCAGCACCGGTGGTGCCACGCTGAATACCTCTATATCCCGGGGAAACTGCACCATGTGCCCTTCCCGAATAAAGAGTACCGCCACCTCATCAGTTTTCAGTGTCTCATCTATCCGGTGCGCTATATGCTCATACCTCTTCTTAGAAGCTTCCCGATACTGCTCAGAAACTATCTGAGCTACCCTCTGGCTGATGAACCCCATAAGCAGGCAGCGTTCCCAGTCCATACACTCGTTAGCCAGCTCTGCCAGCTCGGTTGCCTCAAGCACGGCACCGTTCTGACATTTTTCCGTGGCAATCTGGCAACTGGCAGAACTCAGTTTCTCCATCACCTTTAGCCCATCCTCACCACCCAGAGCTATTGACTCGTGATAAATCCGGTTTACTTTCCCGATTTTCGCCTCCTGATTGGCGATGTGTCCGCTTACATCCTGCCAGTAACGGTTGAACTTCTCCATGTACTCAGCAGGCGCTTCCTCGCCGGCAAACAACAGCGGCACAACATAAAGCTTCCGTTCTCCCTCGAAGTGCTCTGCGCTAGGTTTTTCTATCTTACCTAATTCCTCAGCCATCTCCGATTATCCTCCACAGTTGCTGAATAAAGTGCTACCTGTATGATACACTTAGAATAGGGGCAATTCTCAGAACAACAATCGATACCCACTACAGTAAGGTCAATTACTGCTAGCTATTATTTTACAGTTAGCGACAGCGACAAGCAAGGTATAGGAACGAAACAGCAATGCCTAGTAAAGACTATTACCAGATTCTGGGTGTACCAAGAAACGCCACGGAAGATGACATTAAGAAGGCCTACCGCAAACTGGCGATGCAGTATCACCCCGACCGCAATCAGGATAAGGAACAGTGGGCCAATGAAAAGTTCAAAGAAATAAATGAGGCTTACGGCGTCCTCGGCAATCCGGACAAGAGAAAGCAATACGACCAGTTCGGCACCGCCGGCAATATTGGCGATATCTTCGGGAGTCACACTACTCAGACTACCTTCGAAGATTTGATGCAGGACTTCGGGGGCGCCGGGCTTGGATTTGATTTCCTGGATAACATCTTCGGCGATTTTCTCAGGGGCAGGAACTTTTCCTTCAGGCAATACGGTCGACGTGGTGGCCCACAGAGGATAATATTTAACGTCCCGAGAGGAAGAAACGTAGAGGAGATATTTGGTCAGGCGCAACGTCGGCCCGGCCGGAACGCTAACTATGAAATAACCCTCACCAAAGAACAGGCAGCCAAAGGACTGCAAAAAGACCTAACCCGAAGGGGTAAGAGACTTAGAGTGAAAATCCCTGCCGGGGTCAAAAATGATGCCAGGATAAAGCTCCGCAATGCCCGCCAGACAACCGATGGTCAGCCGGGGGATATACTAATAAAGGTTAAGGTCAAATGAAGCGCCGGCCGCATCATTCAATTGACCCGGTAAGGAATTCATCCAGTTAGACGGAGTATCCTTGCCGAATCGGTGGAAATATGGTTTACTGCTGGGGATACGATGGGCAGGGAACTAAAATACACCATTTTCCCCACCGATATGGGTTGGACAGGAATAATCGGCTCAACACAGGGGCTGCTGAGCGTTACCCTCCCCCAGCGCTCATCGCAGGAAGCGCTGAAGCTATTAGGTGATAGAGTAAACCAAGCTATCCGGTCCCCTGAGACATTCAATGACCTGACCAAGCGCCTCAGAAGATACTTCAGCGGTCAAAAAACAGGCTTTCCCGATAAGCTGGACCTTTCAGGAGCTACCCTCTTCCAGCATGACGTATGGCAGGCAACCAGGCTCATTCCCTACGGAGAAAGCAGGAGCTACGCATGGGTGGCCGACCAGATTAACAAACCAAAAGCGACCCGAGCGGTGGGGCAAGCCCTGGGTAAGAACCCGCTGCCGGTTATTATCCCCTGCCACCGGGTAATTGCCAGCGACGGCAAGCTGGGTGGCTTCAGTGGCGGACTGGAGATGAAGAGACGCCTTCTTCAGCTAGAGGCATCAGATAGTATTAGACTGTGAAGAGACCAGCCTGAAAGGTGGCCTGGCAGCGACTAGCCAAGGCTGGCACTTGACTATGAATCCCTGGAATAAACAACTTCCTGGCGATTAAGCATAGTCCTCATCTTCAAGTTCAGGAAATCATCTTCGTATTTCTTGATCAATCCCTCATCGGCGAAGCTGTAGTAAGTGTCGCCGCCGATTATGATATGGTCCAGTACCCTGAGCTGTGTAATCATTCCCATAAAGACCAGGTCCCTGGTAATTCTCTCATCAGTCCTGCTGGGCGCGGGGTCGCCGGCGGGATGGTTGTGAGCAAAAATAAGGTTGGTAGCCCTGTGCTCAAGGGCACTTTCTACAATTTCGCGGGGCTGGATATGAATATTCTCTACCGTTCCTTCAAAGAGGTCGACAGTGTCAATTATCTGGCTGCGGTTATTAAGGTAAAGAACCTTGAATACTTCTTTCTTGAGGTCTCGCATTGAGAGGCGGAGATAACGAAAAACTTCTTGAGATGATTCATAAAAAGACTTCTGAAGAATCTTCTTTCTAAAGACCTCCAGGGGTAATTCGTGGAGAAGCCTGACAGCAAACATACTACTGCCAGTAATCCCAACTCGCTCCAGCTCCCGGGGAGAAGCAGCGAGGAACCCGCTGAGGTCCCCGAACTCGGCAAGGCACTCTTTTGCCAGTTTCCGACACTCCCGGTAGGGCAAGGCCAGACTCAGGAGCGATTCAACAATCTCCCGGTCATTGAAGCCGTCTAAACCTGAATCAACAAATCTTTCCTGCAGGGACGTTAGGGGCCGCTTCCTTGCTGATGCAGCCGGTGAAGTCATCTTCAGTGCCCGCTTGAGGTCAGTGATGTCTCTTTGGACCACTTGGATGCCCACCTTCTTGCCACCTGCTTTCAGCAAGATAGTACTAAGCTCAGTCCAACCTGTGGTTCCATCCTTACGCTGATAAGCAGTCGCAAACGGTTCGGGTATTTTCCCTCGGACTATGGAACTGAACATCCGCAGAAATCCGGGGATGTCTTTGACTCGAATTGCCGCTATCTTTGAGAAGTGCTTACCGATGAGTTCACCTTCAGTATAGCCTCCTTCCTGGTAAACGGCAGGGTTGCAGGACGTAATTACGCCTTTCATATTTAAAGTGGTAATGCCAACAGGAGATGAATCGAAAAGCTGTCTATATTCTTCGTGGCTCTCCCGCAACGTTTCCTCCGCCCGCTTACTCTCGGTGATGTCTCGTAGCACTGAAACCCAGACCTTTCCATACGTAGGATGCTCAAACGCCGATATAGCAACTCGGCTCCAGAAGCAAGCACCACCTTTCTTTCTATTATGAACCTCTCCATACCACGTACCACGTTTGGCCAGATTTCCATGTATTTCTTCTGCTGTTTCTTCGGGAGTCCGTTCACCAGGGGCATTCACTACACTCACATGTTTCCCGATCAATTCACCTTTATCATACCCGAGCATTTCCTCAAATCTATCGCTAGCATAGACAACCGTGCCATCACCAACTCGGGTAAGTACAACACCTTCCGCCAAATTCGCCGCAATTTGACCTTGAAGACTTAGCACCTCCTGCGCACTCCTGTAGTTCGAGTTTCCGACAAGAACCCAGTTTTCTCCCTGCCTACTGAGAGTGAACCCGTGGTTACTGATAACATCCATGATTTCAGGCACCCCACACTTGTCAAGGGAATAGCTGCAAATAGCCAGCATCCGGTATTCACCAATGGCCTTGTCTACTTCTTCTTCATAATCAGTGAATTCTTGCCAGTCTTTACGTTCTAACCAGAAGGTATCGCCGGTAAGACGAAGCCCGTCAAATCCTCTCTTCAGGGCCTGCTTCTCCTTCTCAACCCATCCCTGTAACACTTCATCAGCGTCGAGTTTCCCTGATTTGGTGTACAATTCACTGTAAGGAATAGTCTCTATTTGTCCTCTTTCCAGATACTGAGCGAAATCAGGCACCGCCTTCCTCATTGCTTCTCTAGCTTCCTTTTCACCCAGTGGTTTTGAAGTTACCCAGACGCAGAACTCATTGTTCTCCAGACCCGCTTTGAAATAAGGCACCAGGACATCAAGTAAGTCCTGCCTGGTCTGGTAGAATTGAGCGATGTGTGTGCCCCAGGGGACAGCACCAATAACTTCGATTCCCGTTGGTCTAGGTTCGTTCTCGGGAGACATTTTCAACCTCCCTACCCTGTAAATGTCGGCTTCATATTAAATAACATAAATAGCACTTTTGTCAAGTGGCAAATTTCGGCACAACTATAGTTGGCATGCTTTGCCGTATATTGAGTATAATGCTAGGCAGTATGGGAGGATAATTGGCGTGTCTTTTACCGCATGCACTATGCTGGACGGTCAATATCTGGGCAAAATAATGCCAGTGGGGGATAGACGGTTCAGTGCTGGGAGTCAGTAGTGCTAATCAGGCTCCGCATCAAATAATTTGGCGCGGTAGAGCCTTCGCCTGGCCTCAGATACGCCCTTCATTTTCAAGCCCAGGAAATCCAGTTCGTACTCTTCAATCAGTCCCTCGCTGGCAAAGCTAAAGTACCTGTCATTGCCGATTATCAGATGGTCCAGGACCTTAATCTGCATAATACTGCCGGCGTAGACCAGGTCTTTGGTCAGCTCTTTATCGCTTTTGCTGGGCTCGGCGTTACCTGAGGGGTGGTTGTGAGTAAAAATCAAGGCGACGGCGTTATTCTTAATAGCACTCGTAATAACCTCGCGGGGGGAGACAGAGCCACTACTCACCGTTCCCTCAAAGAGGTCGGCTGTTTCAATAATCTGGTTCTGACCGTTCAGATAAATAACCTTAAGCACCTCTTTCTTGAGGTCTCGCATTGAGTGATAGAGATAGTCAAACATCTCCTGGGCAGACTTATAAACAGGCTTATCAATTATCTTTTCTCTGAGGAACTCTCTGGCTACTTCCTGCACCAGCTTGATGCCAAAGGCGGAATGGGGGCCAATACCCTTTATCTGCTGAAGCTCCTCGGGTGAGGCTGCCAGAACTCCTCTCAGGGTTTTGAATCTCTTTATTGCTTCTTTTGCCTGCCGTTTACAGTCCCTGCGGGGTGTGCCCAAGCTCAAGAGCAATTCAATAATCTCGTAGTCAGAGAAACCAGTCAGGCCTCCCTTAACGAATCTCTCCCGCAACCTTTTCCTGTGCCCCAGGACTGTCTTATCCACAGACATTCTCAGATTTTCCCCGTTTAATGCGGTGATAACTTCCCTTACATATAGCACAAACGGCTAACATAGAACAAACAATGGCAGGTAAAGTCAGGACTTTTCCTTCTCCTCCTCTTCCTTCCCCTTCTTGCTCTTCTTCTTTCGCCACCAATCCCCACGCCAATAGTCGAACTCGGTATAGTCGAGTTTCTCCATACGTTTCTTGATATCGCCCCAGCGCGGTAGCAGACGTTTTCTGACCCGCGGGATTACGGATAACGGAAGCAGTATCCAATACGCGAAGATAACGATAACTGTCATATACCAGTCATTCCACACAAAAATGTCCGCCGCTAATACCAGCGCACCGCCAAACAACAAGAGCAGAATCCATCCAGCCTCAAGCAAAATCTTATAGCGAGTGTTATATAGCCTCGGACAATATTCCGGCAACGCCTGCCTGCCGAAGTCACAATACCACTGCAAGACTGAGGACATCAGCAACAATATCATTCCCACAAAAAACAGAATCCACATATAATTGTCCATTTATTATTAACCCCCCGTTTATCCGGGCGTCAGGCGCGCTCGGACGACTCTAACCTTAAGCCCTCTTCTCCAACCATCTCCGCCAGTCGCTGATGAATTTCGGAGCAGTAACTAATGCCACTGACATCAGGCAGTTTAAGGCGAAGAGGTTTGCCGTTACTGATAAGCCGGAGGTCGAATTCATCATTACCCGGAAACTCTTTCAGGGTTTCAACCACCCTGTGCAGAGAGTCTATATCCTTATCATTGTCGTTAGACGCTCTGATACTGATTATCAGACAACGACTTTGCTCCGGCTCACCGTGGGTTGTTTTTTCCTCGGTTATTACCGGCGTCCCATCAGGCTCAGGTGCAGTTACCTCGCCATCCCGGACTTCTTCTGGCTGGTAGCGGTGTAACTGGTCACAGTTCAGTTGTGCCCTGTCATTCCTCAGTCTTACCTTACCCTCGACGACAAGTTCATTGTCCTCCTGTAAGAGGCCCCTGGTATCTGAGTAAACCCTGGACCAGACCATAACCTCAACCTGACCACTAACATCCTCAAGGATGACGCTGGCGAAAGCCCGGTTATCTCTGGTAGAAAGGTGCCGAACCGAAGTAACCCGACCAGCCACTACTATATTCTGCCCCACCAGCTCGGCATCAACCTGGCCGCAGAAGGTGGTTTCTGCACCCACCCCACTACCTCTCGGATTGAAAGGTTGCTCGGAAAAACTCACGCCCAGTAATTCCTTCTCCCAGGCAGCTTTCTCCCTGTCAGAGACTTCAGCCGGCTCCATCTCAAGACGTGGCAAAGGTACCGGTGCGGTCTCCCCCCAGAGGTCAAACATGGTGGTCTGTCCGGTCTCCCTCAAACGTGCCTCACGTTGAGCCATAGACAGGATACGGTCAACGTTATTGAGCAATGTGCCACGGTTCCCCGAAGATGCCGGGTCTCCAGCCTTGACCAGATTGTCCATTGCCCCGGTCTTAATCAGGCTTTCCATTACCCGCTTGTTTACGCCACGCAAATCACAACGTCGGCAAAGCTCTTCGATAGATTTGAACTCTCCTCCCTCACTACGTTCGGCAACCATGGATTCTATAGCCCCATGTCCTACATTCTTGATAGCAGTCAGTCCAAAACGTATTGCTGGGGTATTGTCTCCATCCACTTCGATAGAGAAGTTGGCCTGACTTCGATTTATGTCAGGTGGTAATACTTTGATATCCAGACGCCGACACTCAGTAACAGCACTGGCAATCTTCTCTAGTTGACCGGCATGAGTAGCCAGGAAAGCAGTAATATACTCCACCGGGTAGTTTGCCTTAAGATAGGCCGTCTGATAGGCAATAAGGGCATAGCTAACCGCGTGAGCCTTGTTGAAGGCGTAACCAGCGAAGGGCTCAATAAGAGCAAAGATTTCAGCGGCAACCTCAGCGGAAAATTCCTTCTTCTTTGCGCCAGCAATGAAATTGCGCCTTTCCTTTTTCATTACCTCAGGGATTTTCTTACCCATCGCCTTGCGAAAGATATCAGCCTGTCCCAAGCTGTAACCGGCAAATGCCTGCACAATAAGCAGCACCTGTTCCTGATACACAATCACTCCGTAGGTTTCTTCAAGAATACTGACCAGAGCGGGGTGGGGATAACGGATAGGCTCAATACCGTGCTTGGCTTTAATGAAAGTGGGAATTTGCTCCATGGGTCCGGGGCGATATAAAGCCACCATAGCCGCAATATCGCTGAAGCTGGTCGGTTTAAGCTCCTTGATGTAGCGGCGCATACCAGCCCCCTCAAGCTGAAACACACCGGCAGTCTCCCCAGAGGCCAGCAATTCAAGGGTCTTAGTATCATTCATCGGAATGTGGTTCAGGTCGATATCAATGCCACGGGTCTGGTGAATAATCTCTCTGGCTTTACCCAGGATGGTCAGATTAGCCAGACCAAGGAAGTCCATTTTCAAAAGACCTATCCGGGCAACGTCCTCCATCGTGTACTGAGACATGACCGCTGCTTCACCATTACCCCTACTTACCTGTTGCAGAGGAAGATGTCTGGTAAGAGGTTCTCTGGATATAACCACGCCGGCGGCATGAGTGCTGGCATGGCGGGCAATACCCTCTACCCTTCTAGCTGAATCAACCAGATTACGAATTACCGCATCCTCATCATAGATACTCCTGAGTTCACCATTCTCTTCCAGAGCCCGAGCCAGAGTCACTCCCGGTCCGAAGGGAACCATCCTGGCTATCCGGTCTACATCACTATAGGGCATGCCCAAAGCCCGGCCGGTATCCCTGAGAGCAGCTCTGGCACCCAGCGTGCCGAAAGTGATAATCTGCGCAACGTGGCCTCGCCCAAATTTCTGTGACACGTAAGAAATAACTTCATCACGACGGTCATCCTCAAAATCCAAATCTACATCCGGCATCTCCTTGCGCTCCAAGTTAAGAAAACGCTCAAAGACCAGTCCATATTCAATAGGGTCAATCTCAGTAATACCGAGGCAATGAAGGACAAGACTGGCAGCGGCACTACCTCTGACACCAAACAATATACTCTGCTTCTTGGCGAAGGAAATAATATCCCAGACGACCAGGAAGTAGTTTGCAAATTCAGTCTGCTTGATTACCTCTAACTCATAGGCAAGCCGCTGCTTCAGTTCTTCCGTGGGCTTGGGATAGTATTGAGGCAGGTCCTGATAGCACAGGTCAGCCAGAAACTGGTCAGCAGTCTTCCCCTCAGGTAGCTCTATCTCGGGGAGGTGAAGTCGCCCAAACTCAAGCTTGAGGTTACACATTTGAGCAATGCGCTCAGTGTTTTCTATTGCCTGAGGAATATCCTGGTACAGCTCTGCCATCTCCTGCGGGCTCTTCAAGTAGAAGAAGTCGCCAGCCATCTTCATTCTGTTATCATCATAGATGGAGGTGTTAGTTCCAATGCACAGTAGCAGGTCATGAGCCGAAGCATCTCCCTGGTTAACATAGTGAACATCGTTGGTAGCTACCAGCGGTATATCCAGCTCACCGCTGATAGTAATGAGAGCCTGGTTTATCTGCTCCAGTTCGGTAATAGGGTGCCTCAGTATTTCCAGATAGAAATCGCCAAAGGTCGCTTTATACCAAAGGGCAACCTGTTTCGCTTCGTCAAGGCGCCCTTCCAGAATAAGGTGAGGAATTTCTCCAGCGATACAGGCAGACAGCGCAATCAGACCCTGATGATGCTCTTGTAGAAGTTGCTTGTCCACCCTCGGCTTATAGTAGAAACCCTCTAGATGTGCTTTGGTGGTAAGCTGGATTAAGTTGCGGTATCCTGCCTGGTTCTTAGCCAGCAAGATAAGGTGACTGTTGTTTCTATCACTGGCATCACGGCTCAGGCGACTATTCCCAGTTACGTAGACCTCACATCCGATGATAGGCTTTATGCCTGCCTCTTTAGCTGCCAGGTAAAACTCAATAGCCCCGTACATAACGCCATGGTCGGTTATTGCCAGGCTATCCATCCCCATCTCTTTGGCTCGCGACACCAGCTGAGGGATTTGGCACATGCCATCAAGGAGGCTATACTCGCTATGGACGTGGAGATGGGTAAACATGAAAGCTCCCGTACCAGCGTTCAACTAGATAATTATAACACAGGGTCACGGTTTTTGTGGTATATTTTTCAGCAGATTTGAGAGGCGGAGCAGCAAGCTGATTGACGTGCCTATCCGATCGGGTTGGCTTTTCTGAATCCGATTACTCTGACAAACCACGACTACGCAGGCGCTCCTCCTCCCAGGCAGTGAAATCAACCGGAGGGTGTATCAGCTGGGCATCCGGTCTTTTATGCAGATGCGCCGCCCTATCAGAACATCCGGTAACGCATAGTCCACATCCGATACAGCGACTCGCGTTCACCACAGCCAGGTCGTCCTGCATAGAGATGGCACCCACCTGGCAACGGTCTACGCATATCTCGCAGCCCATACACTCACCGGGGTCAATCACAGAGTAGTAGTTGGCTTTGGCAACCGAGTTCTCAATACCCCAATCAGTGATACCCCGCAGGATAGCGCAACAGCATCCGCAGCAGTTACAGATATAGTCGACATCACTGACGCTGTTGCTAACGGTGTGAACCAGACCGATTTCCTCTGTCTCATCAAGAATTGCCAGCGCCTCCTCCTGAGAGATACTACCCGGTACAGCAGGTCGTTCCGCCCTGCTGAAGTTAAGGCAGTTCTTCAGTGGAAAACTGCAGTTTCGACCACCGAGAACATCCTGCTCAACCCGACAGATACAGTCTCGCACCGCGTAGGACTTGGCCTGCAACAGCAGGGCTCGTACGTCATCGTAGGGGAGTATCAATTCCGACTTCACAGTCTGCTGGGCGGGAATGACCCGATGTATCGGTGGATGTGTCCCCAGAATCCCCTGTGCTCCCTGAAGCATCATGTACTGCTCAACGAGATGAGCAAGCTCATGGTCTATTCTGTCAAGCTGAGCTTCATAGATACCTATCAAAAAGGGAGCCAGTCGGTAGTGCTGCACGCCACCCCTATTCTCTATCCGAACCAACCCACGACGGAGTGTTGCCTGTAGTCTTTCGGTGACTTCATCCACCGCAAGCCCCACCCTGGCGCTTATCTCCTCCACCGACTCCATCGTCCGGCCGAGCTGACTGGCCAGCCAAGCCTCTTCAGGCTGAGCGATTTTCTTCAGCAGGCGGAGTTCAACGCCCGACTCCGTTCGAGGAAAACCATTGGGCAGTGCGTCTAACTGATTGGCCAGTCTCTCGTAGACTTCATCGGTCAGGTTAATCTTACCTTTTTCATTTCTACCAGAAGTACTTCTGTCCATTCTTACTCCCTTTCCATCGGTCTTTAGACACTACCTGTTAGTACTATATCTTATGCCGACCGCAGACTCAAGTGCTCTTCAGCGAAGGATTGAGTTAGATAAAACACTGTGCTTTTGCCGCTAGACAGTGTAAAATCTTGATGGAGACAAAAGAATTGAAGATTCTCACTACTATCGCTCAATGGGTTTTTATGCTCTGCCTGCCCGTCCTGTTGTTGACGGCAAGCATTGGTTGGGCAGTAAACAGCCCCTGGCTCTACAAGACTGGCTTCCAGAAACATGATGAGAGCCAGCCAATCGAGATGGACCAGGCAGAACTGGAGATGATCGCCGCGGAACTGGAGATGATTGCCACCGGGCTAATCAACTATTTCAACTCAGGTGAGGAGTATGTCAACCTTACTCTACAAACGGAGGACGAACCATTTGAGTTATTTACTCCAGATGAGGTTATTCACTTCAAGGATGTCAAAGGACTGTTCTGGCTGGATTACTGGGCCTTACTGGGAACACTGATTTACGTTCTGGCTTACGGCGGGGTTAGCCTTTTCTGGCGTAAACGTCAGCACTGGCGTCGGTTAGCCTGGGGAGTGGTTGTCGGCAGTGGCATTACTCTAGCTTTGATGCTAGCCCTGGGTCTGGGGACACTGCTGGACTTTGACCTGCTATTCCGGCAATTCCACATCATCAGCTTCGCCAACGATTTGTATTCAGCGGAAGGCTACATGCGGGTACTCTTCCCTCAGGACTTCTGGCATGATACGGCTCTGCTCTGTGCTGGTGTTATCGCCGGTCTGGCAGTGATACTGGGTGGAGTGGGGGGTGGCTATCTGCTGTTTACCAGAAAGAGGGCTGGCACCCAATATGCAGATACATCCGAAAATTGATGCAGCATATTCGTAAAGGAGTAGAAATGGTTAGAACTCGTAAGGCAACGATTGAGGACGAAGCGAAGATATTCAACCTTCTGAGACAGCTTATACCTGCCGAAGCCCCGGATTACAGTCCTGTCAGGTCACAGAGTGGCATCAACACATTTCGGGAGATGGTCAACAATGATGAAAAGGGAACCATCCTGGTTGCTGAAGAGGATAATGACGTAGTCGGAATTATCACCCTATCTTATCCCGAAGCAATCCGCTGCGGTGGAAAATACACCTGCATCGAAGAATTTATTGTCAGTGAACAGATGCGGGGTAAAGGCGTTGGGGGTAAACTCCTAGAAGCCGCCGTTAAAGAAGCTACCTCAAGAGACTGCTATGAGATTCAGGTGAATAGACCCAGCGAACTGGGCTATCCCTTATACATGCGGCATGGCTGGAAGGATTTGGGCAAACACCTGAATATGAGACTGTCGAGAGAACAATAGTAGGGAATGCGGCAACCACTAGAAAGGCCAAAGCTCAACATCATGTTATAATAAGACACCATTCAAAGGAAACGCGTTGAAATGAAAACCTATCCATAAGAATGAGAGGGTATCAAATAAAGTTACGAAAGGAGATACACTACCATGGTAGAAATGCCCGAGGATATGGCTGACCGAACTCCATACCAGAACATCCTTTACGAAAAAGACCCGGAAGATGACAGGCTAGTGAGGATTACCCTTAACCAGCCGGAGAGGATGAATACCCTGAGCTACGACCTGCTGATGGATCTTCGGCACGCTCTCATTCAGGCGGAGCGAGATACCGAGGTGAAGGTAATAATATTGAAGGGTGCCGGGCGTACTTTCTCGTCGGGGTTTGACCTGGGGGCTCGTCCCCGCTACACGGAAGGGATAAGCCAGGTCACCGCCATTGAGGACCACATTAAGTATTTTCACCAGGACGTATGGTTCACCATCTGGAATCTGCAAAAGCCGGTTATTGCCCAGGTGCACGGGTATGCCCTGGCGGGAGCCAGTGAACTAGCCACGATATGCGACATCACCATAATGGCTGACGACGCCGTTACCGGCTACCCACCAACAAGAGCCATGTCTGTCCCCGACACGTTTTATTGGCCCTGGCTTTGCGGACTGAAGAAGGCCAAGTACCTCAGCATGTCAGGCACACCCATAACCGGCAAGGAAGCGGCTGAGATTGGTCTGGCTACCATGTCTGTCCCCGCAAACGAGCTGGAGGAAAGAGTAACGCTGGTAGCCAAACAGCTGGCGATGATTCCCGGTGAGCTCCTGTTCCTGAATAAGTTTGCATGCAACAGGAGCATGGAGATAATGGGCATGAGGACAGCAATGGAGTTCGTCGGTAAACTTCATGATTACTCCCATACCTTTGATTCCGTTCGTGAGTTTGGCCAGGTGTCCCGGGAAAAGGGCTTGAGAGCCGCACTGGAGTGGAGAGATGGCAAGTTCGGGGATGATTATCGAGCGCTCAAGAAAACCGCCACCGAAAAAGGCACCGAATTCAGGTTTCCACAGGCACTGTCTATGCCGGCAGTCAAAGAGGCACTGGAGAAATACGAAGCCAATAGAAAGAAGCAGAGCTAGCCTGGTTGAAAGGAGATAGTTTTCATGGAAGGTAAACATCTGGCTGCCGTCTGCGGTCTCTACTGCGGGGCGTGTTCTTTGTATCGTGCCCGGCGTGACAATAATCGAGAGAGACTTGAAGAAATAGTCAAGAATATGACCGAACGCCGGCAGGTGAAACCGGAAGATATCGACTGCGATGGCTGTCTCAGTGGAGGGCACCTGATGCCTTACTGTCGGAACTGTAAGATAAGACTGTGCGCCATCTCAATACCGGGAGTTACCTGGTGCTCCGACTGCCCAAACTTCCCCTGCTCAATCATTGCCAGCTTCAATAACGACGGCGTCCGCCACCACGCCGAGGTTTTGAAGAACATCCGTCGCCAGAAGAAGGTGG
>SDBS01001330.1_pt1 | contig 25060 bp, 25 predicted proteins | sample 2277091 | NCBI WGS metagenome assembly SDBS01 (sample SAMN10404972, study PRJNA504765) | marine sediment metagenome | isolation source: marine sediment core GS10_PC15, 163 cmbsf | place: Arctic Ocean: Southern Knipovich Ridge | collected 2010
CTATTAGGTAGACCTACAATACCCTCTGAAAAATCGCTTTGCTAAACAGTAGACCAATCTCCTTGTATAGGATATAACAAAGAACCAGTGCTATCAGTACCCTGAGGAGGAACGTCGCCATAATCACCATAGGAAACATTATATTTCCTTTCATAAGTCTTAATAGTTTCAATAGCCTCCACAAACCCTACAGTATATAAAACAAGACTTTCTATTTTTACTTTATGGGTACTACCAGAGTAGTAAGCATCTATACCAGCGCTTTCTATTTCTGTAGAATTTGGTTCAAATCTAAATGATATTTTCAAGAATCTATAAGCATTTTCTACATCACTGATGGAGAAATCCAAATCATACTCAACCTCGTGAAATGATGGGACACCGTCCTCTTTTTTAGATAAAACCATAGATGCGTCGTTATATAATAAAGAAAAACTCGTCAAGCTATCTCCTTTATATATATCAACTTCCGGTGTGTGGTATAACTCACCATACCATAAATTTGGAAAATCCTCACTGTACCCTTCTGGTTGCACTGCTCCTATACTAAATGTTATTTTTATTTTTGATATAATTCTTTTCATACTCTGGTCGTCATCATTTGGCACAAAATCAAATATTATATCATTTGATGTGTCATTCTGATCATAAAGCAACCCAAAACCTAGATCAGTATATGGATAAAATTCTCCCACATTCATAGCCGAATGCTGTCCTTCAGATGGTGGATTACTCATACTAAAATCAACTAGCTCTTCGTACTTTATGGTTTTATACGGAAGCCTAGAAAAACTACCAGTATTGAAAGTAACGTTAAGACCTCTTTGATAAAAACTCTCTATCACATCTCCTTGATCATCGTATAAATCTATTACTCTTTCAGCAGTTCTTGCAGCTCCTTTAGATGCCACTACCGTAGTAGTGATTGGTGTTCCTTCTTCATATAAAGTCACATCCTGATACCAATCATCACCGGCACATGAGTTATACAAAGCTATATAATCATCCACAAAACCATCATAACTATCTCCAAATACTACATCAGGGTTAGTTGTTATCCAATTACCATTCAAATCGAAAATTCTAAATGGACCGTTATCTAATATTACCAAAAAATACATTTTATTTTCTTTGTTTGGTTCACATGGAACTATCTTTAAGATATGTTCTCCCTCTATACATACAGATCTATGTTCCTTTATTTCAGCATCATATAAGTAATCTGGATGATCTATATTTAAAAACATATGTCTGCCAATAATACCACCCTGTCCTATTTGGTACGGCGCATTATACATTACTTCTTCATTTTCATTAGTAAAAAAATCAGCTAGTAACACACTATATCTTTCTAAAGATCTCCAAATCTCTTGCCATACCCAATGTATAGCCTTTGCTGTATCCAAAGGATAATCTTTATATTTAAACCAGGATATTAATGGTATTTGTGTTAGACCAACAAAATACATATTACGTGGATATGGATATGATATTCCACCTGTTGTACTACGAACCTCCATTATCTCTTCAAATCTAAATCTATTTTCATAATCTATAGTTTCATTTATATCCACACCTTCTATAGAACTATCAGCTATTAACAATCCACCCTGATGCATAAAAGGAGAATCATAATCTTTGGTATAAAGATTAAATGGATAATCATTAATGTCTGCTGTTATGTTGGATTTGGAATACATTTCATACATTGGTGCCCATTTTCCAACTCTTTCAATACTTGCACCCATACTTGTAGCTTCCGTCCTATAATAAAATATATAATCCATACTTCTATAACTCCTCAAAAAATTACGATGGACATTTCCAAATTTAGGCATTACACCACCATCCCGAATACATCTAGCTGCAGCTAATCCATCCAAACCACCTCTATATCTTGCGGAACCAGTAAATACATTAGAACTTATTTTCTTTTGATTACAGAATGACCAATCACAAGAACAACCAGCCAATCTTGCATGAGTACCACAAGTATAACCATAACTATCAGATGGTCCCATCATCCTCATATCAAACGAACCATGTACTCCATGCTCACCATCAAACTGCTCAATAGTAGTGACATCGTTTTCTGCAAACTGAGTTATTATAGTATATCTTGTACTTCTAGGGCATGTATTATATGGATACCACATAGGAGAAGTTGGATTGAATCCAAGATGATCATGATCTCCACAAGGAGGAGAATAGCCTTTTAATATACTACCCCTGCTACGATTACCAGCCGACGCTAACGCATACCAACAATCCATATTCGGCATCAACATATACTCCTCATAATTAGCAATCCAGCTATAATAAATCTCAACATCCTTACAGAAAGGCTGCCTCACCCAGGTAAGCATCTTTGTTCTTGTTATTCCTTTTATACGACCATTTTCTCCTTTATAAACCACAGAAATAAGCATTGTCTCATTATTAAACTTTCTTAAACTGTAAGAATCGGACCCTCCTGTTAGCTCTAGTGTTTCTCCCCAAATAGACACTGAATCATCTTCTTCTAAAGCTTGATCAGAAACCTCTACACACTCACCACTAGGTTTTTCGCCAAAACTTCTCTTTTCATATACATATATTTTTGAAAATGTTATGGTAACATCACAAGCTTGGAAAAAATTTGCTATATTTTTTGGTTTAATTATTATTTGATTAACTTCCAAACGCGAAGTTCCTTGTTCATATATTTCCATTTCTATGCTCTGTGCATCACCGTCAATGTTTGTAACGTATAAATTTATATCACCATCTATTTCCCACGATCTATGAACATTACTTAGTTTTTTATCAGGATCTGGAATTATTAACAAAGCATACCCAGCATTTCCAAAAAGTCTAATGTTAGTAGTATCCATAGTAACAACACTATAAGCAGTAATTTTATATAATCTATATGATTGATGATAGATAGTTCCAGGGGTAGGATACAACGCACTGAAGTCAACAATGCTTGTAGAATGATCATTATACACATAAGCAACGCTATCAGTAGGTTTGCTGCCATAATCTCCACTAAATTGAAAAAACCCAAACTGTATCAAACCGTTGTCATTGTATCTTGCATTAAAGTTGCTCTCATACCAAGGTAATCTGTCTATATCTCCATAACCTATCAACTCAAATCCAGTCTGTCCTATTATACCACCACATAACTTCTTAGTAACCTTTATCTTATCAAACTCCCACCTACCACTACCGGCATCAAACACAATTATATTATTCTCTCCAAAAAAAGTAGTTATTGGTATATAGAACATGTTCTCCACAGAACCATCAACTATGCCGATTTCAGAAAGAACCATTTTTTCTGGGGCATAGACCAATAAATTAGTTAAAAAAGTATCTAATTTATCGTAAAAAGCATCAAATAAATCTGAATTAGATGTTTCTAAGTCTGTTAACGCAGCTTCTATATCAGCCATGCTATCATACAAAAGTAACATATCTCTACTAGGCATTACTTCTATAATTTCTGGGTCATTAAGGTTTATACCATATGTTGATGCGTTGTACCAAAAAACATCACCAAGAATTAAGATTTCTTCCTGATCAAAATTAGTTACTTCGAATATATTATTACCGTCCTCATCCGTATCAAAAACATTTCTTATAATAGGCCTTAAATATAAATCCTTTATTTCTCTTATAAGTGTTGGATAACTAGTCTTTCCGTCTTGTGCCGGTGTTCCTTGTGAAACTGGTACTTCTTTATATTCTATATTTAAATATTCAAAATTTTCTTGATAGGTTTCTATAGTGTCTATGAGGGTAGTGTCTGGATCTATGCTGCCATCACTTGTAAAAGCATAATGAATTCCTTCAGGACCTTTCCACGAAAATATATGCGGATCTGTAAAAGATTTAGTGTATACATCTAAACTCCACCTTTCTTTTCTCAAATAGTATCTAAGTTCGAGTATTTGCTCAGCAAGAATTTTATCCCCCTCTTGCATTTTATCTACAATACAGTATTGCCAACACACACCTGTATAACGAGGACATTCATCATGAGCACCATTACAAGGCGGTATGTATCTACCTATTGGATCAAATCTGTGATTTTCAAATTTATCTACTATTTCGTCTACATTAACACATTTAAAATCTATCTGATTAATATAACCCATGGATTCATCTATGGAAAACTCTCCAGGATCTCCACGCCACCAATAACACCTACTTAATTCCGCTCTCGCATTCCAAACATCAAAAGATATAGGAAGTCTATACCCCAACTCTGCTTCTGTTTTGAATCCAGTCCAAGGCTCATCAAGTCTTGCTTGTAAATTATCTGGTATAGGCTCAGGTTTTAATCTACCAAAACCTAAATGCTGCGGAGAATAACCAGAGCATGTTGTAGCCGTGCCAAAACCGTCACAATAACCATCATTGTATTCATTGATATCATCAAACGTCCAAATCGCCGGTATAACCTCTCCCTCATCATCAGTACTCTCAGGCGTTGCTAATGTTACCCATTTATCACCAGTTACTCTATTACATACATGTCTAAATGGATCAGGTAAAACACATCTATCGTCAGTGCCAGTACCAGTATAATCACTACATACCTCAGATGTACCAATTAAATTACAAAATGGAAATCTAGAAGCTTTACGCGGTATTTCATTACCCTCTGAATCAGTTATTGTGCCTTCAAAATTACATTTTGTGAGTGTGTGGTCCCAGTAATCACATACTCCTGGTTCATTAGGAGACCAATATTGACATGTGTTTAACGTTCTATCTCTATCTACCATTTATGACCTCTAATTTAAATTCACCTGTACCCTCATCTACTGTATAACAGATTTTATCAGCACCTTCGTAGTAACCAATTATTCTCTTCTCAATTCGAAAACTTTCTTTTACGCCAGGCACCATACTGGCTCTGTGCCTAACAAAATATGCTTCTTTTCCTGTTAAATCCCAACGTCTTCCATCAAAGTGAAGGGTTAACCTAACAATAGCCCTCTTAGGTACTTTCTTCCATTCAATCACATCTTCTTTTAGTATTGTGCCGTCTTTTAATTCAACTTCCCATCCGCGTCTCATTAAATTTCTCCTTATACATAATATTACCTACAAATAACAAAAGGGCAAATAAGATAAGTAGACTATAGTCTTCTTATACCCAATCTGCCCCTTATTTATAATAGTTTCTTTGTTTTTGTCAAAAATCATACCGTCCCCTTAAACATAATGTTAAAACCCACACTTTAGTTTCTGCCCATCCTATCCAGGTGTTACCCTAATAAATCCCCTTTAAATATTCCTATAAATAGTTTATTACTAGAATAAACTATACTTTTTATACAACATAAAACTATGTAAATTATTGATTTTATTATTAACTATAATCAAAATACAATCTATAGTTGATGGTACTGTTGGCGCCTGTCTCGCTTGATCCAAGTCTTATATTTACCCACATTGGATCACTAACTAAACCTGTTCCCCAGTTACCCATAGCTTCACTTGCGTCAGCTGTAGAAACAACCGCTAAATTGTCTTCAGTAGCATACAAATAAGAAGGTGGAGTGTCGCTATCTATATCAGCAGCCACCACATCAGGATACCACTCAATAGCATTGGTTCCTCCAGTTCCAGCAACATTTTCTGGACCTACAGTTCCAAATCTAAAATAAGTATCAGCATTACCAGTAACATGATGGCTAAAGCTACCGTTATTTTGTAAGCCAAACTTAACAGTACTCATCTGAGCAGCTCCAGATTCTATCTCAAACATAACACACTTTACATCGCTTTCAGTAGAAACAGTTACGTTACCGTAATTAAGGGATGTTATGTTGTAACTTGTTGGTGCTGGAGCAGAACAAATCACAGAAAATTCATCTCTAATACCCAAAACAGTTCCAGATCCTGTTGGAGTGAATGCAATATTTAATCCCCTTGAACCAAGAGATGTGTATGTTCCTGAAGCCGCAGTAACAGCAGCCGCGCCCATATCCCCTCTATCAGAACTATAAGCAAAATATGCTGTTCCTGGTAGATCTGTTACATTAGAACCACTCGTGTAATCTGGTTTATAACACGGAATATCCCAGGTGCCATTTCCAAACACAGCGTCTGTGAACTTAACCATTAGACCTCTAGTTCCAATACTGTACCAATTTTCTGGATATAACAACTCAGTATCCGCTGATGAGTTATCAGCTGACGCAGCAGCTGTCCATGTAATTGTAGGAACATTACCAGTACCCTGACCCATTGTAGTACCATTAGTCACATTAAAAGTTATTGTATATGTAGTATCAGCTGTAGAGTTATAAACACCACCAGTAGTCATTGTACCAACATATGTTAAAGTTTTATTCGTAGGAGTTCCTATACCACGAACAGCATCATTATCATTAGTAATGACGATTTTATAAGTTTCATCAAGAAACCCATAGTATGTTCCAGATATAGTAATATCACCATTAAAAGTATTTGGTGCACCTGTACTATTATTAACAGTACCACCGGCCTCTGACTTTGTACTCCATCCTAACACCGCATGAGCTGTGTTAGAACCACTTACAACAACCACTGTTGATGCTGAACCTAAAGTACCAGAATATATTTCAAATCTGTTCCCGTAAGCAGAATGATTTTTCCATTTACATACTGCATTATCCCACCTCTCATCAGCTTTACCAAGAGCATGCATCTTTTCTGTAATGTCTCTCGCAACAAACCTTGGGTCAAGCGAAGACCCACTATAGAGGGTTATATAACTTCCAGGATCACCATCGATAGAAACATGCAATCTATTTGTAGTAGGACCAATCGTGAAGGAGTCTCCCACAGAAGCAGTAGAAATACTATATCCTGCTGTTCCAACGCCTCCAGCATTTCTTCCATCACCTGCAACTCCTGCTGCACTTAGCGGATATTGACAGAAACGTGTAATTGCAACCATAACTTATACCTCCTTAATCTTATAATTTTCTTTATTAGAAATTATATTTCTATAAAACGTTGTGTGCCAATCCCCATTTTTATTAGCTCTGCTATTACATGATCTGCATAATGTAATTAGATTATTAGGTAAGCAGTTTTTCTTATCGTAATCAACATGATGGACTATCAATTCACCTGCATATCCTAACTTATTCCAACAATCTGGATTTTGGCATTCGTAATTATCTCTTTCTTTTATTGATTTTTTGAATTCTTTATCTAACCAGACATCGCAGTATGGTTCACAAGAAATTCCACCTTTCCAAAAAGGATTTCCGGGGCCAAATCTTCTTAAATTCCAACAAGTCGGACATCTTTTATTGTTCTTAAAATCATTCCATGTTATAGAGTTTTTATGCCCCTCCGGGCAAACATAATCTAGCTTTTTATGGGCATTTTTATAATTTTTAGTTAAAAGTTTGTATTCATGGCTTTCAAATTCTAATCTAACAATATTTATATCTAATTTATTCTTATTAGCAGCAGCAATAATGCCACAATGAAAACACCTATGGTTATTCTGCCAACTATGCCATGAAATACTATAGTTATGCCCTTTAGGACAAATATAATATAACTTTTGATGACGACTCTTATACTTTTTTGTTAAAAGTGTATAACCATCTTCTTCAAATTTATATTTAATAAAATCAATGGTTGGTTTTCTATTACCAAAACAACGATAACACCTACAACCTTGTTGCCAATCATGCCAACTTACACTATAGTCATGACCACTCGGACATATACAATTTAGTTTTTGTTTATTATTCACATAATTGTTAGTTAAAACATTATAGTCTTCTTTTTTAAATTCTAACCTAATAAAATCCATATCCAATCTACATTTCTCATTAAAACAATAGCGACATCTATGACCAAAACGCCAGTCTGCCCATCTAATACTATGTTCATGTCCTTCTGGACATATGTAATTCAATTTTATCTTACAATTTACATACTCCTTACTCAACAATTTATACCCTTCCTTTTCAAACTCTGCCTTTACAAACTCATATTCTAACTTTTTCATTTTAATCCTCTATAGTAAAACTAAAAACTATTGGCTCCATCTCATTTCCTGAGTAATCTTTAATTCCACTCACAGTAATTTTGTATGTATATCCATACAAGAAAGATTTTGTTTGTGGATATATCTCAGCACCTAAATTTGCTGCTCCCGTAGGAAGTATATAAGCACTTAGATCCTTAGACTCCAATTCCTTTGTTTCAAAAAACGTAGCATAAGTTTCTGTATTAGGACATATAACTGCATTTTTTGCTGTAGACCATATTGTTATATCTTGTCCTGGTCCCCAATCCGTACCCTCAGTAAATTCTGCTCTATATCCAAATAAAAAATTGTAATCCTGTTCTTTTACCTCACCGCACTCATTCTCCGCATGCATAGTTACTATCAAACCACCACTTACAGTTGGAATATTACAACAAAATGTATAACCACCGGTAATACCAGAATAAGTAGTTGCTACTGGAACCTCATTGATCATGAAATAAGTTCCAGAAGTAGAAACCGGACAATCCGCTTGGTCAATAACATCCACACAAAAATTTGTTACACCGCTTAATGCTAACCACTCTTCTAACTCTATAGAAAAATTCTCTATTAGTATGGCTGAAGGATTAGCACCAAACCCCCCAGTAACTATGGATTTTATACCCCAACCATAGGTACTTATTGACATTTTTAAACCGCCTTAGATCTTTTTGACGGTATATTAGCCTGCTGAACTATTGAACTACCATTTTTATCAGTAACACTAAAAGTTAATAATGGAGTAGAATTATCATCATCATAAAGTATCCAATTATTAGAATATCCATCCGCTAATTCTAATCTATTAGTATGGCATTTTTTTATCAGCAGAACTCTAACATCTATCCCACTAATAGTAGTAATAATACCATCTACTTTAGTATCTATTCCACTAATAGTAGTAATAATGCCGTCTACTTTAATCTCAGTACTATTAACTACTAAATCAACCTCATCTACTTTTGTTTCTACACTGACAACATCAGCACCAATAGTATCTGCCTTAACATCTATTCCGCTGACTGTGGGATATATAACATTTATCTTATTATTAGAATCTGTAACTACTAAATCAATACCATCTACTTTTGTTTCTACACCACTAATGGTAGTAATAAGTTCATCTATCTTAACCTCAGTCCCACTAACTGTGGAATATACACTATCTATCTTAGTGTCAGAACCAGTCACTACGGAACCAATATCAGTTACCGCTGTATCTATACCGCTAATAGTAGTAATAAGATCATCCACCTTTACATCAGTCCCGCTTACTGTTAAATATATATCATCTACATCATCTACATAACCACCAATCACTATTTTAACAGCCTCTGACACTCTACCAGCGACATCCTCCATCCAATAAACATACTCAGTCATGCTTGCTGGTTGTGTTGTTACATCACTTGTGTTCCAATAATATAAATCTGTTAGAACTCCGCTTCCTGAACAGGTACTGTTGCTTAAGGTCTCTAAAGAATCGTCTTGTTTAAGCAGCTTCATAGTTACTGTTCCGCTTGCAGATGGTACCTCAGCCCACAATGTTATATAACTATCTGATTTTTGGTAACTTTGATACTGCATCTAAACCTCCAATTAATTCACACACATCTCTCTATTATTTATAGGTTAGTTTAACTAATTCTATAGATAATGGGTATTAACGTTACGTTTCTTTCTTTCCCGCCGATGTAAACAAGTATGCTTGATTCATCTATCCCAGTGTTATTAATTTCATATACATTAAAAGCCACTGGGTTTTGTTTTCTATATACACCTCTTGAACATATTGTAGGCACAAAACTTTCTGGGTCAAACCAAGGACCATCACTCTCAACAATGTAAAACCGCCACATATCATATATCGCATTCTCGTTATCTGAGGCGTCTTTGGCCTTTACCGTTATTTCAACTGTTTGTCCATAAAAAAAATCCTCTGTTGGATCAAAAAATACACCATAGCCGTCAGAAATACTACTAACCGTTGGAACCTTATACCTATTATTAACATAGAACTCTAAGCTACTTATATCAACCCCTACACCAGTATCTATTATATCAAAGCTTATGTTGGTATCTAATGCCACATATTCTTCTTCCCGAGATGGGCTTTCATTTGTTATATATGGCGCTTGAAAATCTGGTACAATTTTAAACCAGTAATCTGTAATTATTATATTGGGAGTGGATGCTGTATCATACACTTCTATAAAAACATATACCGTGGCATTATGATGAAAATCTTGAGGAGGATTCACAGTTATATCCAAACCTAACAGCCCACCACCAGCATCCCATGTGCTAATTGTTACATAAGAGGTGCCAGCATAATTAATCCAACCAGTGTCGCCTGCATATGATACCTCTCGAACCTTAAAAACTAATGTGGATTGATTTAAACTATATCCATATGGCCCTAATTTTATCCATATATTAGTACCTAATGAATTTTTCTCTGACCAAAAAGCCGGTATAGCGTCAATAATAAATCTAAATTGTGCTATTTCTGCCGTATCTTGATGACCAGAAGTCATATGTCTACTTATATAAGTCTGGCTTAACTGTCCAACATCGGTTTTGTTTTTCCACTGTTCAATAGGCATCACATTATCAAATTCGTTATCTATCTGTTCCATGCCGCTTTCACTGCTAAAACTTAGTAATTGCTTTATTGATTTCGTCTGATCAGTTGGCGCGGTTGGTCCAGTCCAATGCCCGCCTGGAAATTGAAACTTACTCAAATTTTGAGTATACAAATAAGAACTAAACTCATCTATTTGCTCCAAAACACTAGTAGAAGAAATTTCATTTTCTTTTTGAACCATATATACTAAATCAGCTATGAACTTTTTATATAAAGTTAACTCTACGGCATCCCAAACATATTGGCTTCCTGTAAACACATTGGAACCATCGGTGTAACCAGTTATATAAATGTCATCACAACAATCATCAACAATCCCTCCATCATACCAACCACTCGTGTATCCTATTTGAGTTATACCGCTAGCGTTTGTGGTTCCTTGCTTATTTGGATCATCAAAACTACCTTGGGCATCACCGCTGGTTTTATCAAAATATACAACCTTCCCAGAAAGAACATTACCATATTGATTTCTAACAAGCGCATATATAGTTGTATTGTCTTGATTACCTAAAACAGCTGGTTCAGCCCACATAGTTACAGTATCGGTATATTGAATTACCCCATCTTGATGAAAATTATAAGTGCCCCAAGTGTAATTTGTCTTTGAACCATCATCCTCTCTTCTCATAGTTCTATCTTGAAGCCTATAAATAGATGTAGACTTCAAAGCTATATCATACACTGATATAGTAGTAACTTTATCAGCTCTATAATTCGTTAGGGCTGCTGATTTTTCTATCCTATAATCACTTATATCAAGATAAAGTATGTTTCTTCCTTTTACAAAACCAATAGTTCCTGGATACGCCCAGCCAAAAGCAGAAGCCCTTACCCCATAATATACACCATCTTCTTGTGAGTCTACTACATTTCCATCTAAATCTAACTTTATTAATGATCCTTTGCTACCAGATGAGCTTGAATCACTAAATAGAAATATATTCTTCGCAAAACTTATAGTGTCACCATCGAGATATATACTGTCTGGTGGAGTGGTGCCTGAAGCAGTTATATAAGCGTAACTTCCTGAAATAGAAGTAACTTCTACAATTTCAAAATCTCCGGTATAAGAACTATGGGTGCTTGGACCTAAATATAATGTATCTCCACTAGATATATTAGTAGTACTGAGAACCTTTATCTTGCCCTCGTTTAAATTAGTGGCCCCATCAAATCCGGTTTGATAATACTCCACAGACATGTCGTAGCAATTATAGTAATAACCACCACCAGTGTTCTTTGTGATTGTTTTAATCCAATCCAATCTATTTAACGTATCATTTAGCTCCCATTGTTTTATAGTACATTGGGTGCTACTGTCCCTTTCTAATGTCCAAAAAGGCATGCCATCAGCGTGTGTACTTGTACCTCTCGGACCAATATATTCTAAGGAATTTACAGACACTCCTTGTGTAATTGTTGGTGTTAGATCATAATTACCTTGACTCTGGCCAGTATTGGTTTTAACTTGCATAACAGCTGTGACATTAGTAGTGTCTATGCTGCAATAAGTATCAACTAAAGCTCCGATACAAAAGTTATTAAAGTTAAACCTTACATTTTCGTACGCCATTTTTTACCCCTTAATCATACTGCGTAGCAGTTCCTTCTACTGTGACTAGCCTTAAAGCTGTTCCAGACATATAATTAGTCTTAGCTTCTCCCGTCCCAAAAAAATAATCTGTATAAACCTGCGATGAAGTCATAAAACCAATACTATCATCATCTGTAAAATCTACTGGTTTATTAACTGATCCTTCTCCGTACTGGTCTAACACCACCGCTGTAATTTGTGAAACATTTCTACCTGTTGCTGGTAGTATTTCTGGAGAGGCTCCTACTGTTATGAAATCTAGGAATGGTCTTATCGGGGAAACTTGATAATTGTATTGAGATCCCCAATCATTATCTACTCCATAATAGGTGGCTTCGTCTTGTAGTCTATACATACTATCCCCAACAATAGATATGTCATAAACTGTTATAATCGTTGAGCCATTGCTCCTTACGTTATCTATATTCATTATACCGTAGTATGGTACTTCTACAACTGGGTATTTTATGTATCCCGAATTATAAATTAAATCATCAAAGTAAGAACCAGATACTGTAACATAACTACTAGATAACCCCAAACTTAAAACACAGTCTCCAGTATAAGCTGTGTTTGTATCTAACGTAGTCCAACTAGTGTTAAATATCCCAGAAGTTGACGCTTTATAATAAAAACTAACAGTACTTCCAGAACGATTTATTCTAAAACGATAGTCATTAGAATCACCAGTTATAGGAATAACCGTATCATTAGTCCCATCAACTGCGGTATAAAAATTAAGATTATTAGCTACTGGAGGTAAAGCATCGACGTAATAAAATCCACCAGATGTGTAATGATCATCATTGTGTGGAAATGACAGCTTCATATAATGGTTAAAACTAAAATCAGAAGAACCAGAGGCATTAGTGTAACCACCAACAGTCCCACTAACTTCTACATCAAAATCACCTACTAACTCATAATTAGATTCTATTTCGTCTGTTCCATTTATAACGGTGGAAGAATACAAAGCGTTGTTATAAATTCTTGGATTTCCATTCGTTATTGTCCATCTTGTGTTGTTTGGTAATGATCCATCGGCCCCAGTAAAGTCATCATTAACACTTGATGCGTCTGTTAAATCTATTAAATCGGACATGTTTCTTAGTTTAGCATTAGTGCCTTTTATATATACCAAAGCATGCGCATCTGGGTAAACTGATAATATATTTTGAAACCTACTAAAAGTTGCAGCATAAACAATCTTGTATTCGACATTTACATCCACAGACATATAACTTCCATCTAAGGAATTAAATCTAATTAACGAACCATTAGCACTGTCTGTACCGTCATAATCGTTGAACACAAATAAGCTTCTACTCATGACTACTTGATCATCAGTGGTATATGAGTACTGAAGACCACCATCTAATATAATATCACTGCCTATAACACCACTTACGGTTACATCTTCTCTTTCGCCCTCTGAATTAGGACCTAAACTTAAAACAGTACCAGAACTTACTACAGTGTTATAGTATTCGCTTATGCTTATTGTATTACTTCCGGAAGAAAAACTACTTGAGAAATCTGTCAAATAATGTTCTACGCCAAACGCTCTGGAATAATATGTATTTACACCAGTATTTGAATATATAAAATTTTCTTGTATCTTACATACATAATTATCAACAAGCCATTTTCTTATAACTATTCCTTGATTAGAAGATATTAACTGTAAAGTCCAAAAATAAGTCCTATCATGCTGTGCACTTAATACAGCACCCAAAGTTAACCCTGAAACTGTTGTTAAATCTACATCTAAAGGATACTCAAAAACAGTATCACCACCATCAGTTTTTTGAACTAGCTTATCATACGCATCGTCAAACATAAAAAAATTATTATCTACTACCACCATATGTGGTTTTGTAAACCGTATGTTAGTGTAGGCCATTCAAAACACTCCTTATGTTTGTTCCACAACAGCGGTAATCTGAACCTCTTCGGCACTAGTGCCTGATGTATATACTGTATCAGCCTCACCATCCGAATCAGTAGCTTTAACAGTGCCACCTGTGATGGACCCAGTACCATCCTCCGAGAAAGTTACATTTCTTCCAACTATTGCTTGTAAGAACTGATCTTTTACCACAGCTAAGATATTAGAGGTACTTAATCCATTAGCAGCTATTATGGCTGGGGAAGCTGACAATGAGATGGATGTCACAAACGCATCTAATGGTGATAACAAATAGCTATAATTAGTCCATACAGTAGCCGTACCATCTGGTGTTAGTTGTAGTCTGTACATGTTGTCTCTATCTATAGCCATATCATATACGTCTATAACAGTGGACTCATCATTCTTAACGTTTTCCATAACCATAGAACCATAATAATGAAGAGTGCCGTCCACATGTTCAGTTATATTTACAAACAAAGTGTTAGTTCCTTTAATATAACATAACATATCAGTATCACCATATTCTGTGAAAGATGGTATTTTATAAAACGTAGAAGCTTTAACACTTTTATACGCTGCCCCAGAATACTTTTTAATATAAGTACCAGTCCAACCATCAAACTTATAAAGAGCTCCAGTAGCACTTGTCCCGTCGAAATCATTAAACAACCAAATATGTGTAAAATAATTAACCTCATCTCCAGAATCAAAACCATAACTTGTTCCTGATACTAAAGTAACTCCCCCGGAGAATGTAGTGGAAACTGTAACTAATTCGGCCTCACCGTTTGAGTTGGGTCCTAAATACAACTTAGTGCTGCTTATAGGAACCCCACTTATAGTAGTAGTCCCACTCATAGTAGGACTATCCGAATATGCAGTTAAGTATAAAGACGTAGATCCACCCGAAATAGTGGTTGATAATGTAGTATGATAGTGCTCTACTGAAAAAGCTTGTGATTCATATTTATGAGAACCTGTCTCTGCTAAAACAATGGTCTGTTGCAGTTTACAAATATAATTATCTATCTGCCATCTCCTAATAGTAACATCATTAGTACCAGAATCCTCAAGCGTCCAAAAATAAACATTGTCAAACTCTAAGCTCTCTATTTCGTTAGACAAAAGAGCATCCAAAGGGAAGGAGAAACTCGTATTTCCATCATCAGTTTTCTGCAATAAATTATCCTGATCTTCATCAAACATATAAAAATAACCATCACTTGCCGTACAGTTTCTCTTTCTTAGTTTTATATTTTCTGATACCATAATACCTCTCCTTTACAAACGTGGAGGAGCCCATTTTACATCATATTCGTATGGATCTCCAGTTACTTCTATCTCACTAGTTATATCAAAGTCTACTGTGCCGTTGTTAATAACCACATTAACATTTGATAAATCTACCCCTGAAGATGGAAGCTCCTCTTTTATTTTTAAATAAACATTAGATCCTATAGGCGTATTACTCCCTGTAGGATTAACGCTGACCAAATATGGTGGTTTCCCATCTGTTATAAAAGGTGACCAATCTATTTCCGAACATAATTCTGATAAAGCATCTTCTAAAACCTCATCAAAATCTTCAGCAGATATATTATGTACCTTTTTTGCAAGAGGTGTAGTGCCATCAGAACCAGAATGTGTAGTCCCTACCTCTAAAACCCATTTATAATCACCGTCTCTATCCCCTTTAACAACGAAATAACGCAGACCTATATTAAATTTAACGGATTTAGTGAGATTCAATGAGTTAATTACAAATAACTCGGCCATAGAACCTCCTATTATGCGCTATAATCTAATTGGTTAGCCATTGTTTTAATACCAAATCTTACAAGAGCATCAAGATTAGTATAATACGGAACCGGTGCAGCTTCTGGATCTCCATACCTTAATACCTGAACCTTAGCTTCTCCTGCTGTATAGCTATTGGCAACACCAGTATAATTATGACTAGCCACAGTAGCTACTACAACACTGGTATCTGTAGTTCCACTTATTGCTGTAAAATAGTCATCAGCAACACCGCTGGATGTTATATACAAAACATCTCCAGCAACAACACCGGTGCCTGCTCCTATAACCATGGGTGTGGTATCCGTAGTATAACTAGACCCCAAAGACACTTCTTTAGGAACTAATCCAGCCATGGCTTGGCTAGTAATACCAATGTCAAAACCTAGATCTGTGTAAGCAGTGTCTGAACCAGAAAAAGTAGTCAACACAGACGATCTATTGACGCCTGTATAATAAGACCCTATAGAACCAGATATTATTTTAAATCTACTATTGCCAAATTCAACAGAAGCGTTCAAATATGCTAATTCGTAACCACTATCGGCTGCTTGCCATTCTCCGCTATCCGGTATAGCTCTTATTTTTGTTTCCATATCAGCTGCAATAACGTCTCCTGATAAATTAGTACCAGTGCCAAGCACTATATAGTAAGTATTGGCACTCGCATCCATCGTTATTCCCAAAGTTTTGTTGCTTGCTCCAATAGTAAACGTGCTTCCCTTCAAACCAGAACTCTTATCCCAGCCTGCCTTCATATCTCTTATATAGAGATCTTGAATAGCGGTTCTATTAATGATGTTAGAATATCCAGTAGTAGAACTAGAAATTACCCATTTTTCATCTCCTTCTGAACCGGCCGGCACAAGACTGGCTAAAACAACAGTCACGGTCTTGCCGTTATCAGGATAATTCTCCAAATCGTAAACAGTAACATTAGGCATGATTTATTCCTCCTTGTTTATATGTAAGTCTTTTTCACGACTAACAAAAGATGGAGGCTCATATAACGATGTTCCTAAATCCTCATTAGTCATAAAATTAATTAATCTTTCTTTTAATTCCACATTAGAATAAGACATCTCACTTAAATTCCTATTAATTCCAGAATCCACAGCTACTAATATAGCAAGTGGTCCTCTAATTCTATCCACTATTTTAACTATTTCCTTCTCAGAAGATCTTTTTTTAAAATAATGTGTGTAATCGTGTACTAAAAATCCCAAATTAAATAACAATCCCTTTGGTGCAGATATCTCTCTAAAAATAGTAGGCTGACCACCAGAAGATTGGTATTTCCCACTGTGTAATATAATATAAAAAATATTTTTACACTTACTGACAGCCAATTGAGATGCTACACCAAAATCTTTTAAAAACTCACTGTCACTAACAAATACAAATACTCTTTTTTCTGTACCCATAGCCAGGCCTAAACCAAAAGAAGCAGCTATTGTGCTTGTATTATTTATGTAAAAATTACCTTCTCTATCATACTGAAATGCTTCTTTAACCAAGCTATTAGATATTATTGCTATATCATTATCATTTAATGATTCTAAAAGTCTACGTATTACTGGTTGCCTTTTCATTCAAAAATTTCCCCCTTTATAACTAAAGCACATGGTGTTTTTTCCCTTCCCATTCTATTAATTATCCTCTTTAATTTTACTTCAAAATCATCATCCATAGTTACATATGGTATTCTATTAGCAGTAAAAATTTTCAAATCCTCATCTCCACAACATACTATAAATAGTACTGGTATTTCATATTTCTTATTAAAATTATGATAGTTATTTAACAGATCATATAATTCCCTAATATGAAAAATGATGCCACTTTTAATCCCGGAAACATTAACACCACTAGCTATCCCTAATGCTATATTTATATTTACTGCCGGAATATAATGCATCATGTCTGATGTCATAGTATCATATAATGCTTTAAATTCTAAACACGGAATTCCAGCAAAAAACCTATAACCTAAACTATTACATAAATAGTTCCAAAAATCCTTAACCTTTACCATAATTCTCACTCCTTAAATAATTATTAACTATAAAAATATCTTTGTCCAGGGTCAATCGTTGTGTAATAAGTACAATCATCGGATGTGCATTCATAACCCCAAGAGTTTTTGTATTGCGTTCTCATGAAATATTCTTTTCCATCCCCATCTGTATGGCTAGTTTGAGTAGGTAATGGGTCGACATCAGCTAACCCCAATAAACCTCTAGTCCGTAATGGGGAGCATTGGTCTGAGTATGGGCAAGGGCACCAACAATGTCCTTCATGTTGGTCCTTCTTCCATTGTGGTAGCTGACCAACAGCTTCAGTTCCATACAGTCTTTGCCATATTTCTTCCTGTGTGCCGCTAACAGTGGAACATAAATTTTGCATTCTTCTAGATATTCCCATTTCTGCTCCTATTTTCTAAAATCATATAATTCACCAATTTCTTTTATTAAATAAGATTTATAAACTAAATTATAATTATGCTCACCTTCTTCATGACCAGCTGTATCTACCACTATATAATCTGTTGCGTTAAATTTTGGAACTATATTTAAAACCACATCATTAGACAAAACAGCATTCTTTAAAATCACAGTTCCATCTTTGTTATATATTACATCTCCCCAAGAAAATTTAGCTACATACACTTTCCGAGCTAAAATATAATATTGATTACAAAAATCCAAAGTAATAAACTGGTCTCCGACTATCTGAGCTGCTGAACTCAAAGCAGGACCTGAAAAATAAGTGTCCTTTAGGCTACACACCCCTTCTTGCTCATATATAGCATCATCCCAATGTAATTCTAATCTGTATTTCTCAGACAACAAAAAATTATTCATAAAAATCTCTCCTTTTCCTACTATGAGACCCACAGCGGTGTGTAATTAGCTGAAGCACTGCCTGATGCGATTTCACCGGCGCCGCCAGCAGAGCCACCAACCGAACCCACAGCTCCGTATTCCTTGATGTCGCCTTGTCCAAGAGCACCAGCACTAACACTACCAGTACTTCCCTGAGTGGTAGTACCAAGAAACGTAACACCCGTACTAGCTCCAACAGTAGACTCCCCTTCAGCTGACATTCTAAGAACATATGTTGGTTCATCTACATCCCCAGCAGCTACCCACCTAGTCATACCCCAAGACTCTTGCCCTGGCATCTGAGGGTCACCTTTACTATAACTATAACTATTTACAAACCAATCGCCACTAACGCCATCTACAGAGCCACCACATGCTGCGGGGCTTACTCCGGCACTTATAACGCTAGCCATGGCACAAGTAGTACTTAAAGCCATATCATATGTATTCCCGCTAACATCACCGTATACAGTTATAGATAGCGATTCTGTTGGTTTTAAAATATTAAATTCAGGGGTTGTTTGCCCTAAACAATATAATCTCTGTACGTTTGGGTTATATCCCCACTGTGCAGATATAGCGCAACCTCCAAAACTTACTATTGTACCAAAACCTATTATTATTGAACCCATCTCCCTCCTCCTTTTTTAACCTATATAAAAATAAAGGTTACTTTATTTAGCTAAACGTTTCTCACATTTAAGATACATTGCATAATCACAAGTGTATCTTTCGCCACAACTGCTACAAAATCTTCTTTTATATGCCTCTAATCTAGCATTAATCTGTCTGACTGACAGATATTTATACCCACCTAATAAATCTCCATCCTTTTTTATTGACGCAGCAGCTTTCGCTGCCCTCCTAGCCCCACATCCACGACAAGCCATATTAATTCCTCCGTTATTTAGCTATAGACATTAAAGTCACTCTGGTTTCATACCAACCAGATGCATTCGGTATTTGTGATAAACCAGCGGAAGTAACATATCCTTCAAAAGTTCTACCTCCAGCTTCAATCGTATTCATTATTGCTGCTGTAGGCCAACCTTCTTTATTCTTAATAATGGTAAAATTAACTGTAGCTACACCCATTACATCGTAACTAATACTTAATGATGTACAATCTATGAATTCTATATTTTCGCTAGCCATACTGCTTCTCCTTAAAAATTAAAGCCTAAACCGTTTTCATCTATATAGGTTGGGCTATACACTACTCTTCCGGAAAAAGTATTGCCTCCTATATCCTGTAACCTAGAAAAACTAGCCTGCATTAAATCACCACCCTGACCTCTAAACTCACTACTGGCCGGCAGACTTTCTGTACATAAGAAACTATCTATCTTATTTTCCTCTGCCATAAAAGTATGTAAAACAAACGTACCTATGGCGCCTGAAATCCCCATTGGTGCTCCTGCTCTTAATTTGTATTGAACTCCTATATAATGAACCTCTTCTGCCATTTTATATCTCCTTAGTTGTTATTAAATAGTCTTAGATAAAGGATACACAAATGAATAAGTCGCCGAAGGAACTTCACCCATAGTAAATTTAACACTAAAGTTTGTTAAATATAACGATGAACCCTCAGCTATTCCACAGATATTATCATCTAAAGTAACCCCTTCTTCCTCCGTTGTATCAAAACTTATAGGACTACCTCCATAATCCATACCATACCCATCATGTCTTGTATCAGAAGTATACAAACTAACTGGGCTATTTCCTACATTTGCACTTAAAACTTGATACTGCAATATTTCATTATGTAAAGTAACAGTGCCTCCGACATCACCAAAATAATAAGAATTGCCTTCACCACCAAATATAAAATGCGTTATATCCTCTATGCAATCATATTTTCTTATCCAGTTTATAGACACTCCCGCCTCTCCACTACAAGCATAATGTACAGTTTCTGACGCATAACCAGTGATCGACAAAGATCCTACAGTTGCTCCAATTATAGGATCTGCGTTTGGACCACAAGCACTGCTTACTTCAGTACTACTGCTGTTACTTATACTAGTAAGACAGTATGGAGAACAGTCAACAAGACTTGATACTAATTTACAACAAGCTACTGCCATATTATGAACCCTCCTCTCTTTCGCCTTCACTTTTATAGGTACCATAAGCAGGACCACCAACAACAATTGATGAGTGATCGTGTATAGGAACATAAATTATTCTGAACAGTCCTTTTTCTGGCTCTCCTGCTACCTCAGTCCTAGCTATAAACCATACGTTATTTTCTCTCGCCTTCTTATGAAGATACCTAACAGCTGTTTTATCTTTTATTTCAGTAATCGATCCAGCCTCTTCATCTTCTACATAAAACCCATTTATTAATGTTTTTTTTTCATCTTTGCCAGTATCTTCATTATATATGGTATAAGGATCTGTCCTTGCAAAATAACCAGTAACTTCCAGATCTAATGACATCCCTGGTAATAATGCTATATGACTACCGCTCATGTTCCTACTTTCACTCATTTACGTTTTACCTCCACTATGCAACCGCTATATTTGAGCCTTTTATAAGTATAGACATAGATGCGGCTGTTTTAGGCAGCGTTTCAGTCGGAATCGTCTTAAGAGCACGAACAACATTATCATCTTGTCTTGGTTCTCCTGGAGTTATTTCTATCATCGAATCTTCCGTATATTGAAATTTTCCAGACTTTAGTCCAGCCCTAGTAACACTATTTATAGACACCCAAGCAGTCCTCGAACTCCTACATCTTCTAGAAAACTTTTTACCTTGTAGATGGCTCAATGCATCAGCACCACTAATACTTAAATCTACATAATAAGGATCATCCAAACAAGGAGAAATTTTTGCCTGCTTCACCATACCCGTAAAAACTTTAATATTTGGACCGCCTTCTCCAGCCTCTACTACAACACTATTTCCTGTTAAATTAGAAGTAAGTGATGTATGAGGTATTTTTAATGTGGCACTAAAAGTAGACACCTGACCTCTAGTTTTGTTAACACTAAAAGATCTAATAAATGGTGTTTCTACAGTAAGACCGCCTATACTTATCTTAGCCCTCACCTTTACCATAGTTATTGCCATATCATTCCTCCTTAAGACTCTACAGGATTATTATTAACACTACAACTAACCCTGTCACCCACACGTAATATATCTGGAGCACAATTTATTGCCCACCTTTCACCAAAACCATCTAAACGTACTTTAAAATATATATGATTTCCGGCATCTTGAATAATAGTTCCTTCAGCTTGCATAGATTCAGCGGCTTTTGCAGTAACGCCGCCAGTTACCTCAGCGAAACCGCCAGCTAATCTTGGTCCCTCATTAACTGACATCGTATAAGACCCGCTATCTGTATAAGAATATTGTATACTGTTTATGGTACCACCACTTGGACCATAACCACCTAATTGAGGGTCACAATTGGGAGCACACACATAAACAGTCTCAATGCCATCAAGACTATTCATATAGTCATATAAAACATCAGACAACTTCTTACATCCATTCTCGTCTAAGAATGTGAACGTAAGCGACACACCACCACCATCCATTTCATCTAACGCAAGTTCAAATTCAGTATCCTCAAAATCCTGACTAGTGGTAGGATCATGATCTTGTTTGCTCTGTGATAAGTCTAACAATTCACCATTAAAAGCAATTGGGTTTGGCTTACTTACTGTAACTATAGGTGAAACTAAATAATCCATTTTTTCTGCTATTTCCACAGCTTTATTATTTTCACCATCAGGATCGAAAATACTAATAGATGGAGTGTTAAGTTGTATCATTACATATATTTGTTTTACCCATATTCCTTGTGTTTCTGCTATTGGTAACACAGTAATGGTCTCAGTAGTCTTTTCTGTACTTTGAAAATGTTTACAAAATCTAGTAATATGTACAACAGTATTATTCCCATACTCAGCCGGATCATTCTTTCTAGAATTATCAGCAAAAACTATATAAGGAATTTTATTACCATCATCCTCGCTCTTATAAGCTACTGTATATTCTTTACCTTCATTTAATTTAAAAACAGTTTCAGCTGACTCGTTAATTGATGCCCAAATTATAGTATCTTCTGTTTTTGGATCTTCTAAAGTACCAGCACCCCTTATCACAGGCTCACTAAACAAACTTGCTATACGTCTACCTGTGATATAGACACCAGTAACACCTACGAAAGTATCAACTTCTGTTTTCCTTACACTGGTATATCTAAATTTAGATGGAATTGGTACTTCTACACCATCAACAGAATCTACTTCTACACCCCTATTTGTCCAACAAGATGGCTGATCTCCTTCAGGATAAGTTGGCGGTTTTACTAAAGTACCAACATCAGGAGTATCATTGTCTCCGGCTCCCCCAATTCTTATTGGAATATCACTGCTTTTTGAATATTTTATTTCTGTATCTTTAGTTCTAAGCCCTTTTAGATCTTTATAATAAGCCCATCCTGTTATTTCATCATCAGGATTGGCCTTACCAATGTCATACAAATTATCTACACCATCTTCAAATCCAGATTCAAAGTGTGGATCTTTAAACACCATTACAGCGTGCTGAGCAAATCTATTATTCATACAATTAGTGGTAACTAGATCCATCTTATATACATCAGGACGGTCGTCTCCCCATATATGAGTACATACTGTGGGGTTACGATATGCTCATGGTTTTCTTCCAGTTATCATAACACCCTTACACTCTTCTTTATAATCCATCGTTTGTATTTGATGATATATATGACCCTCAACACCAGAAGAATAACTTCCTATATCTTTGAATTCCACCTCACCCTCTCCATTTACAATTGGCTCCCACATGCCGTCATTAATTGCGGAGTGTTCCATTAGCGATTGCTTTACAATTTGCATAGCATCCATATGTTTTATATCCAAATTTGTTAAGTCCCCGCCTATCGAGTCACTAGAATTACTACAATTTATATTATAAAAGTTTAATACTCTAGCAGCAAGACTTCCTTGGCCCTCGCATACTATACTTTCAAAAATTTGTCTTCCAGTACCTTCAATATCTCCATACGATTCCCAGAACTCTTCATCCGGCATATCTTCCCTCCATTATACATACATATTGCTCATTACTAACGCAGTGGTCTTATTTAAACCATCTTTAACATTATTAAACTCATAATCATATTTATGTGATATATTAGAAATCAAACTTCTCATATCGGCCGAACTATTTCTTAAATCACTAACTTGTCTTCTAATCTCGGTCTCCATATTATTTATTCTTTCATTTAGACTTCCACTACTACTACGTATTTGCTCTGATATATTTGTTACCATTGTAGTAACACCAGCGTTAACATTTATCAATTTCTCATTTACTGCTTTAACGGTTTCAGCTAAAATATCTAATCTTTCAGCTCCTACAGTACCTCCACCACCAGCAGCAGTAGCCGTCATTATGGCTGCTGAAATTCTATCTGCAGCTTCGCTAGCATCCACTTTAACTTCTACTGGAATAGAAATACCACCTTTATTATCTACCGGAACAGTTACATTATTTATGTTACTTACTGGCACGGTTACATTATTTCTATTATCCACTGCAACAGTTACACCGTCTTTGTTGCTTACTGGAACTGTCACGTCTCCTACTTCTAATGTAACATTAACAACATCCACCGGCACGGTTACACCATCTGTATTACTTACTGGAACAGTTACACTATTTGTATTACTTACTGGAACAGTTATATCGTTTACGTTACTTACTGGGATGGGGGAGGCATCAACCGCTAATACGGTATTTTTTGTTATATCTGCTAATCTCCTAACAACCTTCTCAAAATCATCTATAGCGCTTTTGAATTCAGTAAAGTTCAACTCAGTTTTTCCATTCAAACCATCAGTCGCCCCAAGTCCTACCTGACCGCCGTTTTTAAACGTAACTAAACCACCCTCAGCATAAGCTTTTGGTAACACAACTACTACTTTGTCTAAATACTTCGTTACAGTTTGTGCGACAACACCACCTGTATGATATTATTCTATTACTTCAACTTCAGCTTTTTTTACTGCTACAGTTTAGTATTTGAATAGAAATTTATGCCATTGCTACAAGCCAACATTTTGTTTAGCTTGTTCGTAAAAATTGATAGCTGATGGCCTTTCTGCTTTTTATAATAAAATACCG
>SDBS01001331.1_pt1 | contig 25053 bp, 25 predicted proteins | sample 2277091 | NCBI WGS metagenome assembly SDBS01 (sample SAMN10404972, study PRJNA504765) | marine sediment metagenome | isolation source: marine sediment core GS10_PC15, 163 cmbsf | place: Arctic Ocean: Southern Knipovich Ridge | collected 2010
CTAAGCAACTTCTTCCTGCCGGTTTTTTCAATATTTCCTGTATCTGCAATTAATTGCACTAATGGAGCAAAAAAATTAATCTTTCTCCAGTTGCACCTTAGACTTCACGAAATCCACCTGACGCACCTTACCCTTGAAAATCCTCCTTTCCCCAAAGAGGGTCACTATCTCCACCAGCTCGCCATCGATTATCATATAAGCAATGTCCTCTAAAATTGGTTCGTCTCCTTCTGCAGCCTCATAAACTTTAGCCAGACACATTTCACTCCCTCCCCATGCTCTTCGCGAAGTTATGTCGCGCTTTCTCCAGGCAGTTGCTAGCATCAGCCATCCTAGCGGCTGCTTCCTGTAGCTCTTGTGCCACCTCGCCAAGTAAAGAGGCAACCTTATCAGCCCAATCACGGAACTCCCGCTCATGCTCGCGGTTATGCTTAATCCAATAGTCAAGCAAAATAGGCAATCTTTCTTGAATGTCACTCATTATCGGCACTCCTATTCATAATAGTTAGCCAGGGTAGCTCCTTCTTCTTGCAGCACTCAGCACACTTCCCCGAAATAGCCAAATGTCTAAGGTCAGCTTCAAAACCATACTCACGCAACAGAGTGTCCTTTAGTAAATGTAGTACAGACTCTTCCAGATCCATTATCCTGCCACACCTGCGGCAAACAAGGTGGTGATGATGCCCCTTTTCAGCGACATGATAGCGAACACGTCCCTCACCAAAATCCGTTTCAGTAACTAGGTTGAATTTCCCCATCAATTCTAAGGTGCGGTAAACAGTAGAGATGTTGCTATAGGGATAGCGGTTATGTAATTGCTTATAGATTTCTTGAGCGCTGATATGACCTTCAGCATTGTGAAGAGCTTCAATAATCAACATGCGTTGCGGAGTTAAGCGATAACCTTTTGCCTTTAAGATTTTATGGCAGCTCATTGGAAGCCAGAATTATAACAGGTCTTCAGAATTATTGCAACAAGTTGCTAATGCAATTATTTGATTTTACTTTCTAATAATAAAGTTACCGGTCCGTCATTATGGATTTCTACCATCATGTACTCTTGGAAAATCCCTGTCTCAACCCTGAGGCTGGTAGAGCGGACTTGGTCCACAAAAGAATCATATAATGCCTTTGCCCTGCCTGGTGGAGCCGCTTCGGTGAAGCTGGGACGCCTCCCTTTCCGTGAATTCGCCAAAAGAGTAAACTGGCTTATTATCAAAATTTCCCCTTGTATTTCCAATGCCGAAAGGGCAAACTCACTTGCCTCGTTGCCGAAAATACGCAAATTAACAATTTTGTTTGCTAAGTAACGAGCATCGTTTTCCGAATCATCATTGGCAATGCCAACAAACACAAGCAGCCCTGGCCCAATGCTGCCTATCACTTTGTTACTAACACTTACCGAAGCGTTATTAACCCGCTGAATTAATGCTTTCATTTTTGCATTTCTAGTTTAATGGTGTTAGAATTAAACCACAAGAATATTATACCCAAAAAAGTGGGCAAAAGACCCACTTTTTTATTAGATTTATAATTGTAGAGTTGAGAAGAAATGAAGACGGAATTTATGGCTGCTATCGCCCAACTCTCGGCTGAGAGAAATCTACCGAAAGGGGTGGTTTTAGAAGCTTTAGAATCGGCGCTTATCTCAGCCTATAAAAAAGACGCGCTCACCCATGAGCAGGATATCTCGGTCAAAATTGACCCTAATACTGCTGATATCAAAGTTTATATTAGAAAAGCCGTAGTTGAGTCAGTTACCAATGCACATCAAGAGATCTCCTTGAGTGATGCTCAAAAATTGCGGAATGGCGCGCAAATTGGCGAGGTGATGGAGATAGAATCGAGGCTAAAAAATACCGGGCGAATTGCGGCTCAAACTGCAAAACAAGTTGTTTTGCAGCGGCTACGCGAAGCAGAGCGTCATGCAATCTATGACCAGTTCTCTGCTAAAGAAGGTGAGATTGTCACCGGGACAATCCAATCCATTCAGCCCAGACAAATCTACGTTGGTTTAGGCAAAACAGAGGCGATACTTCCCTTTGCAGAACAGGTGCCTGGTGAGCATTACCGCACAGGAAAACAGCTCAAATTCTACCTTCTGGAGATAAGCCAGGGGATTAGAGGGCCCCAAATAATAGCTTCTCGCTCCCATCCCAATTTGCTGCGGCGCCTTTTTGAACTGGAAATCCCAGAAATTCATAGTGGTATTGTAGAAGTGAAAGCTGTGACACGGGAGGCAGGGCGGCGAAACAAGGTAGCAGTGTCAACTCACCAAGAAGGCGTCGAGCCTATAGGCTGTTGCCTTGGGCCTCGTGGCATTAGACTACAAAATATCATTAACGAACTAAATGGTGAGAAAATAGATGTAGTTCAGTGGCATGCTGACCCCAAGGTATTTATTTCTAATGCTCTTGCCCCAGCGCAAGTCGTGAGTATCGAATTGAACAAAGCGGAAAACACAGCTACTGTAATCGTTCCCAGCAAACAACTATCTCTAGCCATAGGCAGGGAGGGGCAAAATGCCAGGCTGGCAGCAAAGCTCACGGGTTGGCGGATTGATATTAAGAGCACCTCTGCCGTTGAAGCGGAAACAGCAAGCTTACCCGAGGCTGCTCCCGGTGAATCAGAAGGTGGTGAGTTACCCCCGGCTATACCAAGCCAACCTCAAGCGCCAGAGCCTATTAGTGAGGGTGAAGTAAAAGATATAGCTACACTTTTGGCCAGTGATGAATTCAGATTGGCTACGGAGACTCCTACGGTGAAGTCTATGGAAAAGTCGCAGATTCGCTTTGCCGAAGATATTTTGCCAAGCAAGGCAAAGATAAAAACGCCAGCCAAGAAAAAGAGCGCAAAGTTGGCGAAAAGCAAACCTAAAGCAAAGACCATTAGAAAGGGAAAAACCCATTTAGAAGACAATGAGCCGGAAGAATAAACATATACCTCAGCGTACCTGTGTTGCTTGCCGACAGAGGGCAAATAAAAAGGAGCTGATTCGCTTGGTGCATACCGACAAAGAGGTTGTCGAGATAGATACGTCTGACAGAAAACTGGGTCGAGGTGCTTATTTATGCCCTACCAGAAGTTGCTGGGCGACAGGGCTGGAGCGGAACTATCTGGAGCGAGCCTTGAGAGTGAAGCTTAGCGCCAATAATCGCCGAGCTTTAATAAACTACAGCGATAATTTGTCAAAGGAAAACCAGCTTTGAGTAGTAGAAAAGCGGAGCCTGTGGATAATCAGCAGGAGACGAATCAATCAACTTTGCTTCACATTGAGCTCCCGCTCTCCATGACTGTAAAACAATTAGCCGATGCCCTAAAAGTGGAGCCGGTGAAGGTTATTAAACAGCTTATGCGCAAGGGCATTATGGCTAACATTAACCAGAGCATTGATTTTGATGCCGCTGCCAAGGTGGCATCGGATTTTGACTATAGGGTTCAGCAGAAAATAGAACCTCGAGTCATGCTTTCTGCTAAGAGGACAGGAGATAAACTTCAAGCTCGCCCTCCCGTAGTTACTGTGATGGGCCATGTTGACCACGGTAAAACAACTCTTCTTGACGCTATTAGGAAGACTAATGTAATTGCTCGTGAGGCAGGAGCCATTACACAACATATTGGTGCTTACCAAACCACAGTGAACGCGCGCAAAATTACTTTCCTTGATACGCCAGGGCATAAAGCTTTCACTGCTATGAGAGCTCGTGGGGCATATGCCACAGACATTGTTGTATTGGTGGTTGCTGCGGACGATGGTGTTATGCCCCAGACTGCGGAGGCTATAGACCATGCTAGAGCTGCGGAAGTGCCCATAGTAGTGGCGATTAATAAAATCGATAAACCCGATGCCGACTCTGAACGTGTAAAGCAGCAGCTTACCGATTTGGGTTTAATCATCGAGGAATGGGGTGGTGATACTGTTTGTGTCCCCATCTCAGCTAAAAAGGGGCAAGGGATCTCAGATTTACTGGAAAACCTATTTCTTGTTGCTGATATATTGGAGCTAAAAACTGATCCTAATTGTAAGGCAGAAGGTGTGGTTATTGAGGCAAAACTAGATAAGACTAGAGGTCCCTCGGCTACTCTCTTGATCCAGAAAGGCACTCTCGAATCGGGCAACGTCATAGTAGTTGGCAATACCTGGGGCAAAATCAAGGCTATATTCGACGACAAAGGAAAGAGGATTAAGAAAGCTGAGCCATCGACTCCTGCTGAAATTCTTGGCTTAAATAGCGTGCCAGATGCGGGAGAGATCTTTACAGTAGTTGCTGATGAGCGTCATGCACGAGGTATTGTAGGTAAACATAAGGTTGCGCGAATTCGTGTGCCTTTGAGCCTAAGCACCCTCTCCAGTCAAATAAGCGATGGGCGGGTGAAAGACCTCAATATAGTTTTGAAGGCGGATGTCCATGGTAGCATCGAGCCAATAAAGAACTCCATAGAACAATTGAATACAGAAAAGGCGAGGGTTAAGGTGATACATGCTGCTAGTGGCAGCATTACAGAGAGCGACGTACTTTTGGCTTCAGCTTCTAAAGGTATTATCGTAGGCTTCAATAGCGATCTAGCGCCAGGTGCACAACAGGTAGCCGAAATAGAAGGGACAAGTATTCGGAGATATGATGTAATCTACAAATTAGAGGATGATATAAGTAAAGCATTAGAGGGAATGCTTGAGCCAACCTACGCCGAAGTGCTAGGAGGGTATGCTGAGGTACGAGCTATATTTTCTGGTACTAAGCGGAGCAAGGTAGTAGGAGCTTATATCAGGGAAGGCAAGGTATGGCGAGATGCCAAAGCCAAAATATCGCGACAAAATGAGGTGGTCTGCGAAACCAGAGTCTCCAGTTTAAAGCGTTTCAAAGAAGATGTCACTGAAGTAGTCGCTGGCCTTGAATGTGGTGTAGGTATAGAAGGGAGCACCGATCTATATGTTGGCGACGTTATTGAGTTTTATAGAAGGGAAAGGGTAAGCTAGAGCAGGAAATGAAGAATCTCAGACATTACTCGCTAAGCTCAGAACGGCAGGGGGACTCATAGGAGATTTGGATGTCTAGACGTACTGAACGACTAAGCAAACTTATCAAACAAGAAATCAGTTATTTGCTTGAGCGCAAGGTAGATGATCCAAGACTGAATAATCTTATCTCAGTAACGGGAGTTTCAGTTTCACCTGGTCTTAGATATGCCAAAATATTTGTTAGCATTTTGGGAAACGAAGAAAATAAAACTGACATGTTGACAGGCTTTAATGCTGCCTCAGGGTTCTTGCGTAAGAAATTAGCTTCACGCCTAAAGCTGAAAAGCACTCCGCAGATTAGCTTCCACTGTGATGATTCTATTGAGCGCGGGGCAAGAGTATTCGAATTGTTCAACCGGGTTAACAGTATTGAATAGTTTGAGTTTTTGGGGCAAGACTGGGATATTGACATTGTTGTATACGATAAAGTAAGGTAGATGAATGCTGGCTAAGAGAAAGGGGGTAATTTTTAATGCAGGTGGATTGCTTGAAGTGTCGTGTAGAGAGAGTCATTGAAAATTCGACTTCATTATTATTGAGAACGGGAAGTCAACAATTCACGGAATCTGTTCTGTATATGAGACCAAGGCATTTGTGATTGGTGAAACTTGATTTCCTTAGAGTGGCAGAGGGGATTAAAGGAAACAATCTTCAGCTAGTTTCTTCGTGGTGCTAGAATAGGCAGAGGTGCTGTTTGAGCAACTAAAGCCGTATAAGTATTAAGCAATGATATTTCTATCTAAGAAAGAAGGAGAAGCAAATTATGGGAATGATAAATGTGGCTATCATAGGTGTTGGTAACTGTGCCTCGTCACTTGTTCAGGGAGTGTATTATTACAAAAATGCTAAAGAGGATGAATTTGTCCCCGGTTTAATGCACGTCACGCTGGGAGGCTACCATGTAAGTGATATTAACTTCGTGGCTGCATTTGATGTGGACAAGAACAAAGTAGGCAAGGACCTAGCTAAAGCTATTTGCGCCTCGCCTAACAATACTCTCAAGTTTTGCGATGTGCCCAAAACCGGAGTCAAAGTCGATCGTGGTATGACCCACGACGGGCTTGGCAAATATCTCTCTCAAATCATTACCAAGGCGCCAGGCCCAACAGCCGATATAGTGAGCATCCTCAGGGAGACTAAAACTGATGTAGTGCTTAATTATTTGCCTGTAGGAAGCGAGGAGGCAACCAAGTGGTATATAGAGCAGGTGCTGGCTAGCGGCTGCGGCTTTATCAATTGCATACCAGTCTTCACTGCTCGTGAGTCTTACTGGCAAAACCGATTTGCTGAGCGTGGATTGCCTATTATTGGTGATGATATCAAATCTCAAGTTGGTGCTACTATTACTCATCGGGTATTAACCAGGCTTTTCCGTGACCGTGGTGTTAAATTGGAACGAACTTATCAGCTGAATTTCGGTGGTAACACTGATTTCTACAATATGTTGGAGAGAGAGCGCCTGGAATCCAAGAAAATCTCCAAGACAAATGCTGTTACTTCGCAGTTAGACTATGACATAGGCCCTGACAATATCCATGTTGGCCCCAGTGATTATGTCCCTTGGCTAACAGACCGCAAGTTTTGCCATATAAGAATGGAGGGACGTACCTTTGGCGATGTTCCCTTAAATTTGGAACTGAAGATGGAGGTATGGGATAGCCCTAATTCAGCGGGAGTGGTTATTGATGCTATAAGATGCTGCAAATTGGCTTTAGACCGTGGCGTAAATGGAGCTATAGTGGCACCCTCGGCATACTTTATGAAATCTCCGCCAATCCAATATTCCGATGCTGAAGCTCGCTTGAGGACTGAAACATTTATCACGGGGGAAAAGCAGGAAGAGCCTGTTGCGCTGCCTGCCCCATAGGTAACTGAACTCGAGAAACAAACCTTATTTTCGTGGCAAAATTGCTAATCTCAAATTGTGCAACTTTAAACAGAGCCAGGTGTTAGATTGTTTTGCTTGTTGAGATTTAACAAAGGCTAGCCGAACCCAGAGGGGGCTAAGATGATAAGCTTGGTCGTGACAGAAGGTTCTGGGGCGATGGATATCTATTCTCAGAAACTTGCTGAGAAACTGGATGTCCCTAAAGTCTATACAGATATCTACCATAAGATTGCTAATCGTTTCAACATCTCATGGCTCTCACCAAATGCACTAAGGACTATCGCAGAGGACCGGAGCTTTGTAAAAACACTAAATAACCTGAATGGCATAACCCACTTGCCCAATCAGCACCTGGGGCGATACGGAAACTCTCTTAGAATGCCGTACATCATAACTGTGCACGACCTCATCAGGTATCTTGATCTTAAGGAGGACAGAGCATATATTCATCATCCTAACCACAGAGATGAATTCTACTTGAATTGTGATTACAAAGGCGTCAAGAAAGCAGCGCGAATAATAGCAGTATCTGAGGCCACGAAAGGAGACCTGATCCGTCACCTCGGGATACCTGGGGGCCGAATAAGCGTTATCTATCCCGGTGTTGACCACGCAATTTTCAGGCCATCGCTCCAATCAAGTAACTTTGAATACTCCTTCATACTGTTTGTCGGTTCAGAGCACCCCAGGAAGAATCTATTAACTGTGCTCAGAGCATTTAGCAGACTCAAAAAGCAACCAAGCTTTAACAATCTAAAGCTAATCAAAGTGGGCAAGGCCGGAGGACGAGAAGCAGATTTCAGGAAACAGTCAATGAAGGTTATCAATGCTCTAAATTTAGATGGAGAGGTAATATTCACTGAGACTGTTTCTAAGGAAGATTTGAGGACATACTACTGCAACGCTAAGTGTTTCGTTTTCCCTTCCTTGTATGAAGGCTTTGGCTTCCCTCCTTTGGAAGCAATGGCTTGTGGCTGCTCAGTGATAACCTCCGATAGCTCCTCATTGCCAGAGGTAGTAGGCGAAGCAGCAATCAAGGTTCCCCCTCATGATATTGAGAGGTTCACAGACGCTCTAAGGGAAGTCCTCACCAATCGGCAGCTCAGGGAGAGCCTTATTGCCAGAGGGATAAGCCAAGCTGCTAGATTCTCTTGGGAGCAAACAGCACAAAAGACTCTCCAGGTATATGAAGAAGTAGAGAAAGGCTTCCACTGATTCTTCGAACTGCGTGCATGTTTAATTCTCTTTGCCAAATAAGCTATACTTCGACATTGCACTTTTATCCCCAAGAACTTACTTAGTAAGATTAAGAGAAGGCTAATCGACGAGAGAATGACTTTCACAAGCCAACTGTAAAATGCTTGGTATACATCTGCCTCGCAAAGCAATTAAGGTTTGTGAAATTGCTGAGTGGAGTGAGGAAAAATAAATTCAATGTGTGGTTAACCTGCTGCAAGAGAACAAGGTAGCAGGTTAGCTGAGGCGAGTGCAAATGCCAAACTTACTAGAGCTTCGAGGAAAATTAGGCTCATACATTACCAGGCCAATAATCGGGAGCTTGGACAAGAGTGGAATAAAGCCCACTACTCTCACCCTTACAGGTTTAGCCATAGATATTGGTGCAGCTTATGTCATTGCCACCAGCCATTTTCTCCTTGGCGGGGTTTTGATTTTAATTTCTGGTCTATTTGACCTCCTCGATGGAGCACTGGCTCGTTTCGCTAATCAAGCTACAAAATTTGGCGCTATCCTGGACTCCACGGTTGACCGCATTTCCGAAGCAGCAATACTTTGTGGCCTTTTGATTTGGTATTTGTCAAAAGGGGCTACTTCAGAGATTGTGGCTATTTTTGCCGCCTTGGTTGGTTCCTTCCTTGTTAGCTATATAAGAGCTAGGGCAGAAGGGCTAGGTTTGGAATGCCGAGTTGGTTTGTTTACCAGAGCTGAAAGGGTTATAGTATTAGCGGTAGGTTTGCTGATAAACCAGGTTCTTATTGCTTTATGGATTTTGGTGATTTTCGTTTATGTCACTGTAGCTCAAAGGTTACTTTATTTACGGAAGCAAGCAAAAATTAGGAGGTAGCTAGATGCCTGTTATAGCTGTTGTAGGAGGACAGTGGGGTGACGAGGGAAAAGGGAAGATAATCGATTTTCTGGCTGAGAAAGTTGAAGTAGTGGTTCGTTTCGCGGGTGGTGACAATGCCGGCCATACGGTAATTAACCCATACGGTGAATTCAAAATGCATCTTGTGCCCTCAGGCATTTTTTACCCACAGGTAACCTGTATTATTGGCAATGGAGTAGTCATTAATCCAGCAGTGCTTCTTACAGAACTGGATGAGCTTCGAAACCGCCGTGTGGATATAAACCAGCTTATTATTAGCGACCGTGCCCATCTCATCATGCCTTATCACATCCTCCTCGACGGATTGGAAGAGGAAAGGCGTGGCAAGGAAGCTTTAGGCACTACACGCAGAGGTATTGGCCCTGCCTTTGCTGATAAAGTAGCTCGTTTGGGAATCCGTGCTGGGAGTTTATTAGACAGGAATATATTTCTGAAACAGCTAAGCTCAACCCTCGAAGTTAAAAACGCTATTCTTACCAAAGTATATCAGCACCCTCCTTTGCTTTTGGAAGAAATTTTTGAACAATATTGCCACTATGGAGAGCTGTTAACTCCATTTATCAAGGAGACTGTCTCCATACTTGGCCGAGCGCTGGCAAGAGGAAAACCAATCTTACTGGAGGGTGCACAGGGAACTTTACTTGATCCTGATTTTGGCACATATCCCTATGTAACTTCTTCTTCGCCGTTAGCCGGAGGAGGTTCTATTGGAGCGGGCATAGGTCCAATGGCATTTGATCGCGTTATAGGTGTATTCAAAGCTTACATCACTAGAGTGGGCAGTGGCCCCATGCCTACAGAGCTGCAGGACAAAGTGGGCGAACTCATACGAGAAAAAGCCCACGAATATGGCACTACGACAGGGAGGCCACGACGCTGTGGTTGGTTTGATGCCGTGGCCGGCCGCTTCAGCGTTCAAGTAAATGGCTTCAGCGATATAGCTTTAACCCACCTTGATGTTTATGATGGTTTTCCTTCAATTAAAATATGCACGGCATATAGATTTGATAACAATGTTCTAGATTCTTTTCCTAGCGATGCAGCCATACTAGAGAAATGCCAACCAATCTATGAAGAATTGCCTGGCTGGCAAGTGGCAACAAGCGAAATCCGTGATTTTGCTCAGCTTCCTTCAGAAGCCCACCGTTACATAGCTAGACTTGAGGAACTCCTCTCTTGCCCTGTTAACTGTATTGCTGTAGGACCAAAGAGAAAGCAACTGGTAGAAGTGAGACCCATTCTCCCTTGAGCAGCCTTCCCTCACCCTAATTCTGTTTCTTGTGGGAGAGAGAAGCGAGGGGTAAGTCGATTTTGTAATTTTCTAACGTTGCCCGAATAATCTCGGCTGATTTTTCGTCAGGATTGACCAAAGGTAAGCGAGGTTTGCCTGCCGGAAAACCGAGGTAATTTAGGGCATACTTAACAGGCATAGGGTTAGGGTTAACGAACATAGCATCTATTAAAGGCAACAAGTGACAGTGAATACTAGCTGCCTCCTGAGTTCTACTGCTAAGAAATCTCTCTATCATTTCTTTTATCTGGATCCCCACTAAATGTGAGGCAACACTGATTACACCATATCCTCCCAAAGCCAGAATTAGCAAAGTGTCAGCATCATTGCCGCTATAAACTAAGAAGTCGTCTCTGGTTCTCTGCACGATCTCAGCTACCTGACGAAGATTACCACTGGCTTCTTTTACACCCACGATATTATCAATCTGGCTTAGTTTGATTACAGTATCGGAAGCGAGGTTAGCCACTGTGCGTGACGGCACATTATAAAGAATGCAAGGCAAAGTAGTGGCTTGAGCAATAGCTTCAAAATGCTCAAATAAGCCTTGCTGGGTTGGCCGGTTATAGTAAGGAACTACTAAAAGACAGGCGTCAACTCCAATTCTCTCTGCCTCTTTAGTTAGCTCTTGGCTCTCTCTGGTATTGTAACTGCCAGTGCCAGCTATTATTATCCCGCGGTTAGCTATCGCTGATTTCACCTCAGCGAAAAGACGTAATTTTTCTTCGCGACTGAGAGTGGGAGATTCCCCGGTTGTACCAGAGATTATCAAACCATCGCTACCTGAATCGAGCAAAGCTCGAGCTAAATTCTTAGCCTGCTCATAATCAACTTCACCCTCAGCGTCAAAAGGTGTAACCATAGCTGTTAATAAGCGGCCTGGGTTTTTCATTTTAAGACTCCTGCCCTTTGCTAGATAATGACCGTTGGCGGTGGAGTTTTCGTTCCCTCTTACATGTTATACAGCCCATTTTTATTCCCTCCTCAGCAATTTGTATGGCGTTTAACGCTGCCCCTTTGCGTAAATTATCAGCCACTACCCACATAACTAGTCCGTTAGGGTGAGACATATCCTTGCGAATCCTGCCTACAAATACATGATTTGAGCCGCTAGCTGCCCAGGGCAAAGGATAAAGGCTAACGCTAGGGTCATCGAGCACTTTGACACCAGGAGCCTGAGCCAGAATTTCCCTCGCCTCCTCAGGAGTAATAGGTAAGCTAAATTCTACATTGACTGCTTCACTGTGTCCGAAGTAAACAGGGACTCGCACACAAGTTGCTGAAACAAGTATATCTTCTGCGTGCATTATTTTTCGTGTTTCCTCTGCCATTTTTTGCTCTTCCTTAGTATAACCATTATCCAAGAAAACATCGGTTTCTGGCAATACATTGAAGGCTATTTGGTGAGAATAGACATGAGGGCAAATACGATGTCCTTCTAAAACCTGCCTTGTTTGGCTTATTAGCTCTTTTAAAGCACCAGCGCCACTGCCTGATACCGATTGATAAGTGTTTATAATGATTCGTTTTATGGGATTAACCTTATGTAGAGGATAAAGAGCTACCACTAACTGGATTGTGGAGCAATTGGGGTTAGCGATTATCCCCTTATGGTATTTTATATCCTCCGGATTTACCTCAGGAATCACTAGGGGAATTTTAGGTTCCATTCTAAAAGCAGTGCTATTATCAATGACTAACGCTTCAGCCTCAACAGCTAGAGGTGATAGGCGGCGGCTAATATCAGTACCAGCGGAAAAAAGAGCGATATCAACATCACGAAATACTCCAGCCGTCGCTTCCTCAACATCAATTGTTTGGTGATCAAAGAACAGTTTCGTGTCTGAGGAACGTCTGGAGGCAAATAGCCGTATCGAAGCTACAGGAAACCTTCGCTGTTTAAGTACTTTGACAAGCTCTTGCCCTATAAGGCTACTGGCACCGACAATAGCTATATTGAGCCCTTCCATTCCCTTTTTCCCTACAGCTTTAGCAATGTGTCCAATCCGTAAACTAAGCCTTTATGCTTTGTAATCTCTTTGATCGCCAAATTGACACCAGGCATATAAGATTCTCGGCTTATAGTCTCAGAGCGCAAGCTTAAAGTCTCACCTAGGCCGCCAAGTATGACTTCTTGTCCTGCCATAAATCCTGGCAACCTCATGCTATGTATGGCTATGCCCTCTATTTGCCCACCTCTAGTGTTGTTGATTGTCTCTTTTTCAGTTTTGGGGTAGATAAAAGGTTTGCCATGTGCTTCTAGCATAGCCTTTGCTGTGGCTATAGCAGTTCCCGAAGGAGCATCGATTTTTTTTTCATGGTGCATTTCTATAATCTCAGCGTAATCGAAAAATTTGGCAGCGATTTTGGATAAATGCATTAAGAGCACAGCTCCTAGAGAAAAATTAGGGGCTACCATAACACCGACATTGTTAGCTTGGCATAGCCGCTCAATTTCCCTCAAATCTTCCTCGGAAAGGCCTGTAGTGCCTATGACCATGTTAACTTTTCGCTTAGTAGCAATGCGAGCGGCTGCCATAGCAGCCGTGGCGTTAGTAAAATCTACTACTACATCAGTTTTGTAGCTTTCCAAAAGGGAATTTAAGTCAGAGGAGAATGGGATCAACTCTGAAGTCTCCAGCAAAGGAAGATATTGCTGAGTCACCTTTTCTTCTACAGCACCAACTATATCTAATTCTGGCTTACTCAGTACGGCCTTAATCACCTGCCGTCCCATCTTGCCTAAAGCTCCATTAATGACTATCTTTGTGTGGTCCATGTGGTACTCCTTTGTATAGATGCAATCTATTTATTGTAATTGCTATGACGATTATCTTTATTATGTGGATAGGTGCGGCGGCCTGATTGTTGCCGCAAAGGGCGCTCAGGGCCTGAGGAATTCTTACCTCTGGAACCAGATAGGCTGGAAGGTTCCTCAACCACTGCTTTTCGCGATAAATTTATTCTGCCTAAGTCATCGATTCCAATGGCTTTAACCATTATCTCGTCACCGACGCTAACTACATCTTCAACTTTGGATACATAGTGATCGGCGAGCTCACTAATATGAACCAACCCTTCCTTACCGGGGAGGATTTCTATCATGGCGCCAAAGTTTAGTAGCCGTGTTACCTTTCCAGTGTAAATATCACCCAGGTTCACATCCCGGGTTAAATCTTCTATCATTCTGATTGCTTTTTGAGCTGCTTCCTCATTTGGAGACCCAACAATAACTTTACCATCATTTCTTACGTCTATAGTTGTTTTGGTCTCCTCTATAATGGACCTTATGGTTTTGCCCCCAGGGCCAATAACAGCACCAATCTTGCCTGAATCAATAGTTATTTCATGCATTCTGGGAGCGTAGGGGCTGAGTTCGGGGCGGCTGGCACTGATGGTTTGTACCATCTTGTCTAATATCTCAAGGCGAGCTTGGCGAGCTTGCCTTAAGGATTCAGCCAAAATTTCAAAGCCTACACCCCTGAGCTTAACATCGAGCTGTAAAGCAGTTATTCCTTGGGAGGTGCCAGCAACTTTAAAGTCCATGTTACCATAGGCGTCTTCTATGCCCTCGATATCAGTTAGTATGGCATATTCCCCATCTTCCCCAGCAATCAATCCCATGGCTATACCCGCCACCGGTGCCTTAATAGGCACACCAGCATCCATTAGCGAAAGGGATGAACTACAGGCGCTAGCCATAGATGTGCTACCACTGGAGCTGAGTACCTCGGAAACTAGGCGAATAGTGTAAGGAAAATCTTCCTCCGAGGGTAATAGCGGTGCAATAGCTCGCTCTACCAAGGCGCCATGCCCAATCTCTCGTCTTCCCGGCGATCCCATCCGCTTCACCTCTCCGGCACAGAATGGAGGGAAGTTATAATGATGCATAAAGCGTTTTGTTTCTGCTAAGCCTAGCCCGTCCAACAATTGCTCCTGCCTTGTCGAGCCCAGGGTAGTAATATTTAACACTTGCGTTTCTCCGCGACTAAATAACGCCGAACCATGGGCGCGAGGCAGAAGGCCAACCTCACAACTAATAGGGCGAATTTCACTAGCTTGGCGGCCATCCACATGCCGCCTTGTTCCTAAAATCCTTTTCCTCACATCTCTCTTTAGTTGAGCCTCAAAGGCGAGGTCGATTTCCTCTTCAGAGAAACAATCAGTCAATTCCTGTTTTGCTTTCTCCTTAAGCGATGCTAAAGCTTGCGCCCGTTGCGATTTCTCTGGTTGCCTTAGAGCTTCGTCTAATTTGTCACTGAGCAAATCGGAGATGCGAGTTGAAAGTTCAGTGGTAATTTCCTTGGGTTTGATTTCTATCTTAGGTTTGCCATGAGCTTGCTGCAGCTCCTCCTGGAATTCAATAATCTCCCGGTTGGCTTTATGCCCAAATTCAATTGCCTCCATTACTATATCTTCAGGAGCCTCTTTGGCGTCTGCCTCTACCATTACTATAGCCTGCTTGGTGCTGGCGACGACTACATTAAGCAAGCTGTTTTCCATTTGGGGTAAGGTAGGGTTTAAAACTAAGCTGTTATTTACATGGCCAACGCGCACGGCTGATATTGGCCCGAAGAATGGTATGTCGGATATGGTTAAAGCTGTAGAGGCACCAATGAGAGCACAAATATCCGGGTCATTTTCCTTGTCAGCAGAGAGCACTGTAGCTATAATTTGCGTCGCGTAATTAAATTCTTTAGATAGAAGTGGTCGTAAACATCGATCAATAAACCGGCTGGTTATAATTGCCTCTTGGCTAGGTCGTCCTTCTCGCCTGATGAAACTACCAGGTATTTTACCAGCAGCATAGAGTTTTTCTTCATAGTCCACTGTTAAGGGTATGAAATCTACTTTCTCCACAGGCTCATGGCCAGCGCAGGCAGTGGCCAAAACCAGTGTATCGCCGTACCGAACAAGAGCAGCTCCATTTGCTTGCTGGGCCAGTTTCTTTGTTTCTACGCTCAGTATTCGGCCGGCTATTAGCTTCTCAGATGCCCCAAACATGTTATTTCTTCAAGCCCAATTGGGCGATGAGTGAATAATATCGACCGGGGTCTTTCTTAAGGTAAGCTAAAAGTCGCCTTCGTTGCCCTATCATTGTGAAAAGAGCGCGGCGAGAATGATGATCATGAGAATGTACTTTAAGGTGTTCCGTTAATTGTCTTATCTTTTCAGTGAGCAACGCCACCTGGACTCCAGTAGACCCGGTATCACCTTCCTTAAGCCTAAATTGTGTAATAGTATTGCTTTTTCTTTCCTTTGTTAACATACAACCTCTCAATAATTTGATATAATAGGCGAGATTATAGCACATTGACAAAAACACTGTAGAAATAGACGACAAAAACTGTTGAGATAACCAGCAAATTGACCAAGAGGGTTATAGTAGCCTATAATTCACCATGAAGATAGCTTAAATGCATGAGAGTTGTGGCATCTTTGGAATTCATGCCGTGGGCATGGGTATAGCCCGGGTTATCTTCTTTGCTCTCTTCGCTCTCCAGCACCGTGGTCAGGAAAGTGCGGGCATCGCTGTTAGCGATGGCAATGGAATAAAAATACATACTAATATGGGACTGGTTTCCCAAGCATTCACCGAAAATGACCTTGCTCACCTCAAAGGATATATTGGCATCGGGCATAATCGTTACTCTACTACAGGCTCAACACGACCAAGCAATGCCCAACCTATTATAGTGAAATCAGGTGATTTGGTTCTCGCTCTAGCACATAATGGAAACATCGTCAATGCCAAATCGCTTCATGATGAGCTGCATGAGAGTGGCTATCACTTCCATTCCTCCTCTGATTCTGAAGTCATCGCCGACCTAATTCTAGCCTCTCCTGGCAAGAGCTGGGAGGGAAAAATAGAACATGCTATGCGCCGCCTCCAGGGAGCTTATTCACTGGTAATTATGACTCAAGATAAGCTCATTGGGGTTCGTGACCCTATGGGCGTACGCCCTCTCTGTTTGGGAACTGTCGATAGCGGTTGGGTAATAGCTTCAGAGAGCTGTGCATTGGATCATATAGGAGCGCAGCTTTCCAGGGAAATTGAACCTGGAGAAATTGTGGCTATCGACAGGAGTGGCGTCAGAAGCTTCAAGAAAAAAGGCAAAAAAAGGGCATTCTGCATCTTTGAATATATTTATTTTGCCCGCCCTGACAGCGTTATTCAAGGCAAATTACTCTACCAGGCGAGGCAATCCATGGGTGAAATGCTAGCCCAAGAATACCCTGTTGATGCTGATTTGGTAATGGGCGTTCCTGATTCAGCTACCGCTGCTGGCATTGGCTATTCTCATGCTTCGGGCATCCCATATTGTGAAGGTTTACTCAAGAACCGCTACGTAGGGCGTACCTTTATTGAACCTGACCAAAGGCTAAGGGAGCTTGGTGTTCAGTTAAAATTCAATCCTCTTTCTAGAACAATTGCCGGGAAACGGTTAGTGGTTGTTGATGATAGCATCGTTCGCGGTACAACCACTCCTCGTGTAGTAAGCCTGCTAAGGAAAGCCGGTGTGAAAGAGGTTCACCTTCGTATTTGTGCCCCGCCTATTCGTTATCCTTGCTTCTTAGGTGTGGATATGGCCACTGAGTGGGAACTCATCGCTGCCAGGATGACCATCCCGGAAATTAGAGATTACCTTGGCGCTGATTCGTTGGGTTACCTTAGCCTCAAAGGTTTGATCCGAGCCGTTGACTTGCGTAGAGGGATTTTCTGCCTTGCTTGCTTTACTGGAGATTATCCTATTCCAGTGCAGATGGGGATGGACAAGCTAGCCTTGGAAAAATTGCCTGAAGAGGAACTCATTGCAAGCCAGAAGTAAGCAAACTTATGCCTCGGCTGGAGTCAATACTGAGGTGGCTGATAGGATAAAACAGCTCATTGCCGGACAAGCCAAATCCACTTTTCATACCGAAGTATTAAATCTTGGCTCCTTTGGTAGTATGTTCCAGCTTAGAGGATATAATGAGCCTGTTTTGGTCTCCAGCGTTGACGGAGTAGGTACTAAACTTAAGATTGCTTCACTGCTAAATAAAAATGATACTGTGGGTACCGACATTGTCAATCACTGTGTTAACGACATCCTGTGTTGTGGCGCTAAGCCACTTTTCTTCCTCGACTATATCGCTATGGGTAAACTTATGTCTGAACAAGTAGAGGTTATCGTTGCTGCCATAGCCAGGGCTTGCCAGGAAGTTGGCTGCTCGCTCGTCGGTGGTGAAACTGCTGAGATGCCTGGCATCTATTTCCGGGGAAGCTACGACTTAGTTGGCTTTATCGTAGGAGTGGTAGAGAAGAGTAATATTATTGATGGTAACACCATAGCTGAGGGCGACATAATTCTAGGCTTACCATCAAATGGCTTACATACCAATGGCTACTCCTTGGCGCGAAAAACCTTTGGGGTGGAGGATAATCCCTCTTGTCTAAGTAGATTTTACCCCGAGCTGGGAAAAACTTTAGGAGAGGAATTACTGCAAATTCATCGCTGCTACTATCAGTGGCTTGAGCCAACTTTACCATTGATTAAAGGTTTAGCCCATATTACAGGCGGTGGATTCATCGGAAATATACCTCGTATCCTACCTGAAGGTCTTGCCGCCCACCTTCACAAAGGTTCCTGGGATATTCCCCCTGTCTTCAAACTCGTTCAGGAAAAGGGCAACGTGGAAGAGGCGGAAATGTATCGAGTATTCAATATGGGAATAGGTATGGTGCTTATTTGTTCAAGACAAGCCGTGACAGAGGTCACTGTGACTTCACCTCAAGCTAGAATCATTGGCGAAATAGTCAAAACAAAAAATGAGAAGAAAGTTACTATAGGTTAAGGAGATATTATGCGTACAATAATTAGTGTTTCAAATAAATCAGGTGTAGCTGACTTTGCTCGAGGCTTACAAGAGCTAAACATCGAGGTTTTTAGCACTGGCGGAACTAAAAAGTCACTGGAGGCTGCTGGCATAAAAGCCCATAGTATCTCAGAGTTTACTGGTTTTCCTGAAATCCTTGATGGCAGGGTGAAGACCCTGCACCCTGCGGTACATGGTGGCATTTTGGCCAGGCGGGATTTGCCTCAACATCTAGCTGAATTAGCTCAGAACCACATCGAGCCTATCGACATGGTAGTGGTGAATCTATATCCTTTCATTGAAACGGTAACCAAAAGTGGAGTTTCCCTGGATGAAGCTATAGAGAACATCGATATCGGAGGGCCAACCATGATTCGTTCAGCAGCCAAGAATTTTTCCTCCGTCTTGGTGATAGTCGACCCTCAAGATTACAATGCAATTTTGCAGAAGCTACGACAGGGCAATGTAGATTTGGAGGGAAGAAAAAGATTGGCTCAGAAGGCTTTCCAGCACGTAGCTATATATGATACCGCTATTGCCCAATACTTGAATGAGGAAAGCTTTCCCGAAGAAATGACTATAGCCCTTAAGAAAAGCCATGACCTTCGCTATGGTGAGAATCCTCACCAGAAAGCTGCCTTTTACGTTGAGCAAAATGTGAGGCAAACACAAAATAGCTTAGCTTCATTCAAGAAACTCAGCGGCCCTGAGGTTTCTTTTAACAATCTGCTTGACTTTGATGCTGCCTTAAGTGTGCTCAGCAGTTTCAACTCTCCCACAATCGCTATATTCAAGCACACCAATTCTTGTGGACTTGCCAACCACGACAATTTAGCTGAAGCTTATAGGAGAGCTTTGTCTGGAGACCCTGTAGCTGCTTTTGGTGGTATAGTTGCCAGCAATCAGACCATTGACTTAGCCACAGCCCAGGAAATAGATAAACATCATTATGATGCTGTTGTTGCCCCGGGATATGCAAAGGAAGCCCTGGAATTGCTGCGGGGTAAAAAGAACTTGCGCCTTGTTGAAATTCCCTCTCACAGTTATTCTGAGCGAAGCAAAGAATCTCATCTTGATTTTCGTTATGTGCGGGGCGGTTTTCTGACTCAAACTCCAGATTTCCTCACTGCCTCGGAGCTTCAACCCCGAATAGTTACCAGTCGCCAACCTACAGAGCAAGAACTATCAGATTTACTCTTTGCCTGGAAAGCAGTCAAAAACATAAAATCCAATGCCATAGTTGTGGCTAAGGATAAAACATTGTTAGGCATGGGAGCGGGGCAACCATCTCGTGTAGTGAGCGTTGAACTGGCTTTGAAAAGAGCTGGTGAGCAAGCAAAGGGTAGCGTACTGGCTTCAGACGCCTTCTTCCCCTTCACTGATGCCCCTGAATTAGCGATTAACCACGGAATCGCTGCCATTATCCAGCCTGGCGGTTCGGTGAGAGACAAAGAGGTAATTGATGTAGCTAACAAGCATAATATAGCCATGGTATTCACTGGTGCCCGTCATTTTAGACACTAAATTTGGACAGGACTTCGATAACGAAACCTGTACTAGCGACAAGCGAAAGGAGCATTGCTACTATATATCCCTGTCCATCATCTTTTTTGTTAGCGTTTGGGAATAGAACCTGAGGCATACTATAATTAGCGAGGGAATTATGGTTAAGGCGATATTAGTAGTAGATATGGTTCGCGGTTTTTTGGAAAAAGGCTATCCTCTTTATTGCGGACGCAAAGCTCGCTCCATCATCCCCAACATCCAAAAACTCTTGGAACGAGAAACGAAAGAAGGGGCGAAGCTTTTCTACTTATGTGATAATCATGCCTCAGATGACCCAGAGTTTAAGTTATTCCCTCCTCATTGCATTGAAGGCACTCCCGAGGCTGAAATTATTCCAGAGCTTTCTCAATACGGTGGGGAGATAATTCCTAAAAGACACTTCAGCGGCTTCTACAGCACTCCCTTAGAGGAAAAACTGAAGGAACTCGAACTTGAAAACTTGATTATCTGTGGTATATGCACCGATATTTGCGTCTTGCATACTGTGATTGATGCCACCAATCGAGGTTACCAAATTGAAGTGCCTGTGAATTCTGTTGCTTCTTTCGATGAGAAATCACACCTCTTTGCCCTGGAGCATATGGAAAAGCTGCTTGGAGTCAAGCTAATTAGACCTGAAGCCAAGTTGCCCCAACCGAGATTTGAAATCCCCAATTCCTGGCTGAGTGGGGAGACTGCTGATATCTATTTTCCCCGCACTGTGGAAATACTTAAAAAAGAGGGCATTAACCCTGTAGCCATTATGGAGGTATTCACCAGACGAGCCGGCACTCTCTGTGGCATGGAGGAAGTCAAAACCCTGCTGGAAAAGGTGCTTTCCAAAGATAATTGTGAGGTCTGGGCGCTATCGGAAGGTGAGCCTTTTAATAGAAAAGAGGTAGTCTTGCGTATAAAAGCTCCTTACCAAAGCTATGGAACTTATGAAACTGCCTATCTAGGTATTCTCTCTCATTGTAGTGGCTGGGCCACTGCTGCTCGAGAGTGCGTTGAGGCAGCCCAAGACATTCCCGTTATTAGCTTTGGTGCTCGCCATGTACACCCTTCGGTAGTTGGTGTTATGGAATATTCTGCCATCGTTGGAGGCTGCACTGGCTGTGCTAGCACGGTTGGTGCCAGGCTTGCTGGCATAAAGCCCACTGGCACCATACCTCATGCCCTTATCATTATCCTGGACAGCACTGCCAAAGCTACTCTTGCTTTTGACAAGCATATGCCCTCGGAGATACCGCGTATCGCCTTGGTGGATACTTTTGAGGATGAGGTCAGAGAAAGTGTCGCTGTAGCCAAAGCAATGCAAGGAAAGCTACAAGGTGTAAGATTAGATACCCCTTCAGAAAGAGGCAGTGTCACTGCTGATCTAGTGAAAGAAGTGAGAGCCTGGCTAGATCTTGAAGGATTTAAGGAGGTGAAGATTGTCGTCAGCGGTGGGCTCAATCCAGAGCGGATCAGAGATTTCATCAATGAAGGAGCGCCTGTTGACATTTTCGCTGTGGGCAGCTATATCAGCGATGCCAAGCCTGTTGACTTCACCGCTGATCTTCACGAGGTAAAAGGCAAACCAATCGCTAAAAGGGGTAGAATGCCTGGCCTCACTACTAACTCCCGATTGAAGAGGGTGATGTAGGATAACACACAATAAAATTCAGATTTTGCGAGCTTTCTTCACCTCTTCAACTATCCTGGGCAACACTTCACCAGTTTTCCCCTGAATTAAATAATCTGATATACGTTCTTGGGTTAGCGAAGTTGGCTCCGCGTTCACCTCTATTATCTTCACATTTGTTTTATGCCCAGTTGCATATAATCCGAGAGGCGCCCTTCCAGAGCGGAACCTCGCCACTATAGGTAGCTCAGCAAAGGGATAAACCACTGCCGACGTTCCGCAGATAAGCATCAGATCGCACCTTAAGGCCTCTATTTCCGATTCCTCTCTCACATCCACTGGTATTGGCTCCTTGAAGTGGACTACATCATGCTTTAATAGTCCACTACATTTACAGCGAGGCGGAAGTTCATCCAGAGAAACCTCCTCAGTTCCAAATCTTGAACCGCAAGAAGTACACCTCAGCTTATAAATGCTGCCGTGGTACTCCAAAACCTTCCTACTTCCTGCCTTTTCATGTAGTCCATCGATGTTTTGCGTGATTGTGTATTTCAGTATTCCTGAGCGTTCAAGCTCCGCCAGGGCATAATGTCCTGTATTTGGTTTTGCTTTCCTCATTTCCACATAAAATCGTTGATATACTCCTTGGGAGCTTAACATCTTCTCCCAGTATGCTTTAGGCTCCTTCAGGAAAAGCCCATATATTTCATAAGCCTCAGCTTCTGCTTTCTTATTGGTAGTCCAAATCCCTTTTGGCCCCCTGAAATCAGGTATGCTTGATTCAGTTGATATACCCGCTCCTGTTAATGCTATAGCGTATTTGCTTTCCGTTATATCTTTGGCTGCTTGCTTGATTAGCCTTTCCATGTTTTATCCTCTCTTATATCTGGCTTACAAAATAGTTATAACAAAGCTTCTTATTCAATAGCTGGAGTAGAGCTTCTTAAGTCCAATGCCCCCTATCTCTATGAGGTTACCCCGGGTCTTTATCTTACTTCCGAGAAATTCCTCAATCAACCATAGGTTTGTTTCAACGTGCTCGGTAATTCTGGGAATTGAGTATTTGGTAGTTCCCTCAGCCAGGCCAGCGTAAATGATGAGTTGGTCAGCTACATATCTATCAACTGCGGCACCTGTTTTGACGTCTTCTACGAAGTTTTGGGCTACGTATCTCCCAATGGATTCGGAACTCCTGCCCGGTCTTCCTGCCCTATCTGAGCCTATCCTGGCGTTTGAACTCGTCTCAGCATATATTGCCAGGGCAGCACTTTCTTGAAGTGAGCTTTCATCGTAAATTTCCTCAATTTCAGCCCTAAAACCATAAGATCTTAACGTCTTGCGGCATTCGTCAGCCATTCTCCGGCTCACCTTTCTTTCCTTCAGATGTGAAGAGAGAGCGATGCCCTTAATCCCAAGGATATCCCCTTGCTCAATGAGGCTCAAAGGCTTGAACTTCTCTACCGGTTCAACCTCCATCTCAATAATCCCGCCTCCCTTTGGCACATAGCCAGGGCGGATTATCTTGAATTGGGCCCGGATGCCTATTTCTCGCAGCAACGGGAGGAGGACAAATTTCATATGATAAGCTGAAGGGGCGAAATCCTGGAATAATCCACCTTCGAGCCTGAATTTGGACGGCCTTTCGGCAAAGCAAGCTAAAGGCAAAAGGGCCTGGGCAAACATAGTGGTTGACCCCGCTGTTCCTATATTCCAGTGATACTCCCCACCCTTAAATCTTTCCTTCGGAACATAGGTGATTTCTCTGGAGCCAATCACAGCATTACTCACTGTACTATGACACATCTCCTGGCAAGCCTGAATAACTTTAAGGTGCTGTGCTCTTAGCCCCGGTTTTTCCCTCTTCGCCCTTATATTTTCTATCTTTATTTTCTTCCCCAAGAGACTAGCCAGAACTATAGAATAGCGAACAATAGTTCCACTTCCCGATTTTGCAGCACCGTCGATACTTATCATCTACTGTGGTTTCTCGCCCTGTGCAATGGTGGCAGTTACATTTCAAATTACAGTTTGCGACTTAAATAGTTTAAACTTTAAGAAGGAACTTTGAAAGGAGATAAAGGGTGGGGATCAAATTATTTAAGGAGCCTGAGCTTGAAAAACCAGATTTGATTTGTGGTTGGCCAGGGATTGGAAACATCGGGTTAATTGCCGTTGAAACTTTAAAAGGAGCGCTTAAGGCAGAGGAGTTCGGAGAGATAGAATCTTGTGATTTTTTCTATCCTAGGAAGGTATCTATCAAAGATGGCTTGCTCGAAAGCTTAGAGTTTCCCAGCAACAAATTCTATTATAAGAAGTTGGAGAAGAGGGATTTAATATTTTTCATAGGTGAAGAACAGCCAACTGAGGGAGAGCGAGTGTATGCCGCGGGAGAAAAGGCATACCACATGGCCAGCTTAGTTTCAGATGTAGCTGAAAAATTTGGCTGCCGCAGAGTTTATACTTCAGGTGCCTGTGTTTCGCCCACCCATCATACTATGAAGCCAAGAGTCATTTCGGTCGTAAGTTCTGAGAAGTTAATAGAAGAGGTAAAAAGGCATCCAAATACGATCTTAATAAGCGAAGTGGGTGGGGGAAAGAGTGAGGGTGTTATTACTGGATTGAATGGTCTTTTGCTGGCAGTGGCTAAAAGGAGGGGACTGGAAAGTATTTGCCTAATGGGAGAGATACCGGATTGGTTTTCCCGAGCTCCTCTTCCCTATCCAAAAGCTTCAAAGTCGGTGCTTGAGGTTTTTGCCGATATTTTCGGAATTGAAATTGATTTTACGGTTCTCCATAAGATGCTTGCCCAGATAGAAGATATTGTCGAGGGAGTTTACAGAGGATTTCCCCCAGAAATAAAGGAGCGATATGATGAAAGAAAACTTATTGCCCACCCTGAGCCAGGAGGAATAACTGAAGAGGATGCCAATCGGATTAAGGAACACATCGATGAATTCTTTGAAAAAGGAGGCAAGGAGGGTGGAGAGAAATCTAGTTGAGCTCTATCAAACTTTCCAATTTCGAAACCCGTCTTTGGTTGTGTGTTGGCAGACTCGCGATGTTGGGAAATTGAGCTCTAAGGTCATCCAATTTTTGAACGAAAAACTGGGAGGTCAGAAAATTGCCGAAATCAAACCCGCAGGTTTTTTCCCCTTGGGAAGAATAACATTTAAAGATAACTTGATCCAGACTCCAGAGAGCGAATTCTGGGCCTGTGAGAAAGACGATCTTTTGATCTTTAAAAGTGGGGAACCTGAGTATGAATGGTATAAATTTTTGAATGCAATTCTGGATTTTGCTCAACATTATTGCCAGGCTAAAGAGCTATATACTATTGACGGAACCCCTTCTCTTGCTGCCCACACTGCCTCTCGTAGGATACTGGCAGTTTACAATCAGCCGGGATTTCAAAAAACACTCCAGGACTATAGTTTAGAAAACATGACCTGGGAAGGACCACCAGCTATGAGTAGTTACCTTCTGTGGCTAGCTAAAAGGAGAGGCATTCCTGGGGTGAGCCTCTGGCCCGAGATACCATTTTACCTGAGTGCCGTAGAAGACGCCGCAGCAACAAAGCGCGCCCTTTCTTTTCTGGATAGAAAATTTAACCTGGGGCTGAATTTTGAGAAGCTTGGCCGGAAGATAGAGAATCAGAATGAGGAAATAGCCCAGCTAAGAGAGAGAAATGCTGAAATCAATGAAT
>SDBS01001332.1_pt1 | contig 25037 bp, 22 predicted proteins | sample 2277091 | NCBI WGS metagenome assembly SDBS01 (sample SAMN10404972, study PRJNA504765) | marine sediment metagenome | isolation source: marine sediment core GS10_PC15, 163 cmbsf | place: Arctic Ocean: Southern Knipovich Ridge | collected 2010
TCTATGTTTAAATAATTTTTAACCTTTATAACAGCTTGCCCGCTCTCATTCATATAAGTCTGAGGCAAAATGAGATAAACATCGAACCCTAAAATTTCACCCCTCGCTACTTTAGCTTTAAATTTTTTTTCATTTTTAAATTCTAACTTATGTTTCTTAGCCAGCCTTTTTACTACTTTGAATCCAAGGTTATGTCTGGTATTTTTATATAAAATACCAGGATTACCAAGACCGACTATTAGAAACTTTTCCATATCTTATCGCTTAGTTATGGTAACAATCACTTCATTTAACTTTCTAGATACACTAATCACATCTTTTGGAAGCTTAATCTCAGATAGTCTTTTAGTATCTCCTATTTCCATATCAGCGACATGCACCACAAATCCTTTAGGCAGATCTTTAGGTAAACATTTAACTTTCATAGCTCTAATTATCTGACGAAAATTACCACCCTGTTTGATACCTTTACATTCAGCTACTCCAGTAAATCTGATCGGCACTTTGGCTGTAATAACTTTTTTTTCATCTAATCGCATGAAATCTAAATGTGACACCTCATAAGTCGTTACAAAATACTGTATCTCTTTAACTATCGCCTTAAAGGTTTCTTTTTCACTTTTCAAAGTAAAAATTGAAGTTGATAAATCTCCAGGTTTTAGCGTAGCCAATTGTTTTTTTAGCTCAGCTTTTTTCAAATAAATATTTTCATTTTTTTTCTGATCTTGAGCATATACGACAGCTGGAACATTGCCTAAATGTCTAAGTTTCGTGATCTGCTTTTTTTCTCTTTTATATATTGATAGTTGCATAAAATAATCCTACCTTTTTTTAACTAATCTATTTTAAAAAACTACTGAGTTTTAAAAAACAAAAATATTTTTTTTAGATATTCAAAGAATTAATGCATAGCATTAAATAAGGATCATATTCCATGAGATAGGGTATACACTTTTTTTAAAAGAGCCTATCTCTCCACATAAAGTGGCTTGCGAAACGCACCAATTCCTTAGGAATATCTAATTTGGGGTGGAAGGATTCGAACCTCCGCATGGCGATACCAAAAACCGCTGCCTTACCACTTGGCGACACCCCACTGTAAAACTGGTTTCTAATATATTGAAAATTAAGGTTTTTTTTCAAGAAAGATTATAAGCTATGTACCAAATCAAAGAAGTATCACCTAATCTTTAGAAGATCTTAAAAAGCCTAGGCTTATAGTAAAGACTTTTTTAAAGGAATTTTAACTAGCATTAAAAATATTATTTTATCAATTTAGAACGATGTTTTTGTGAAAAATTAAAATGATGATTGGTCATTAGAAAAATTAAAATAGTCTTATAGTTTCAAATTATTACAATATAAATAATTGATATACAATCGCTTATGCAGCGCATTAATACGTATAATTATTGAATGATAAAAGAGCAACTATCACCAAACTAAGAAAATGTCGATTTGGTGATAGAAATATTGCAACACAGAAGTATCACCAAATTAAGAAAATATCGATTTGGTGATACTTTTATGTTAGATATTTTTTTTAATCAAATTATATTTTTACATCCAAAGATATGTCTTTGAAACTATAAATTTTTAAATTTCCATATAAATTATTTTACTATTTTGCTACAAAGTTGTTTTGGGGGTGGCTTTGGTGAGAATAGTACATATTGCAGCCGAGATGGCACCTATTGCAAAGGTGGGAGGTTTAGGAGACGTTGTAGGCGGTCTCTCATCTGTTCTTTCAAAACAAAAAGGTATAGATATCTCTGTCATTTTACCTAAATATAAAAGCTTAAAAACGCAATATCTAAAAGATCTAAAAATTATAAAGAAAAATTTCAAAATTTTTGAAAGAAGTAGGTGGCAAGTTGTTAATATTTATTTAGCAAAAGTAAATGGTGTTCAGGTTTATTTAATTGAGGATAAGAAAAATTATTTTTCTAAAAAGCCCAAAATTTATGGATATAAATATGACGTTCATAGATTTTTATTTTTTTGCAAAGCGGTTTTAGAATTTTTAAAAGCTGATTTTAGAAAAATAGATATTATCCATATCCATGATTGGCACACTGCTGTTATTGCTCCATTATATAAAGATATCTATTCCAAAAATCTAAAACATAAAGCCAAAATAGTTTTATCTATTCACAATCTGCAGTATCAAGGACTTTGTAAACCAAAAGACATAAAGAATTTGGGTTTTAATGGGAAATATTATCTTACAAAAGAAAAGCTTAAAGATCCAAACAGGCCAAAAACTTTAAATTTATTAAAAGGAGGCCTTGTATATTCAGATATTATAATTCCGGTTTCTGAAAATTATGCTAAAGAGATAATGACAAAAGAGCTTGGCTGCAATCTAGAAAAAATTACTCAAAAATACAAAAAGAAAATAAAGGGCGTTTTAAATGGGATTGATCAAAATTTTTGGAGGCCCGAAAAAGATAAAGACATAAAATATAAATACAGCTCTAAAAGCTCACTTAAAAAATTTATAGACGCTAAAAATAATAATAAAAAAGAGCTTCAAAAGATTTTAAATTTAGATGAAGATGACAAACCTCTTATTTGTTCTATTGGAAGACTAGTTTCTCAAAAGGGACCAGATTTGATAAAAGCAGCTATTTTAGAATCTATAAAAGTTGGTGCTCAATTTGTTTTATTAGGCTCTGCTTTGGATAAAAAAATCACCAATAGCTTTAAAAAGCTTCAAAAGGATTTAAAAAAGAATAAAAATGTATCTTTAAATTTCGAGCATAATGAAAAACTATCTCACAAGTTTTTTTCTGCAGCTGATTTTATAATTATCCCATCGCTATTTGAACCTTGTGGTCTTACTCAAATAATTGGTTTTAAATATGGTGTCATGCCCATTGTTAGAGAAACTGGGGGGCTGGCTGATACTGTTTTTGATTTGGATGATAAAACAATTTCAAAAGAGAAAAGAAATGGTTTTACTTTCACAAAATTTTTAATCTCTTCTCAAACATCAACGCTTAAAAGAGCGATAAACTTCTTTAAAAAAGATCAAAATGAGTTTTATGAAATAGTTCATAAAAATATGAAACTTGATTTTTCTTGGGAAAAAACAGCTAAAAAATACCTAACTATTTATAAAAAGGTCTTATAGAAAAAATCTCTTTAAATAAGATCTATTAGCATAGACATAATCAACAGCGCTGATCACGCTATAGATAGCTGCAATAGAGACTAAAATTAAGCTGGTAACTCTTAGAGTTTCCAATGAAATATAGCCCATAATAAAAGGAATCATCAAGACAACTATTAAAATCGCTACAATTGCTTGAAGAAGAGTTTTTATTTTACCACTTCTTCTCGCTGCTAGAGAAAATCCTCTTAAAGCACAAATCGTTCTCAAGGTACTTATTAAAAACTCTCTATATAGAAATACAAAAACCAATAAAATAGGGATATCGATCCAGCTTTGAGTAAAGGTAAAAAACACTAAAATATGAGTTATGCTATCAGCCATTGGATCCATAACTTTACCCAGATCTGTTACTTGATTTTTCCATCTCGCCCAAAGACCATCTACTAAATCTGTTATTTCACAAAAAATTAAAATACCTAAAAGGATAATAGGCATCCAAAAAAGTGGGATTTTAAAAAAATTATATTTCAAATAGATAAGTGGGAAAAAGGGAATAATCAAAATTCTAAGAAGTGTTATATAATTGGCGATATTCATCCAATTACCTCTAAAGTGTTTTCGAAAGTTTAATGAAACCTTTGAAATATTAGCAAGCTATAATATGTTTGACTTATCCCTAAGGGCTAGTTGACCACATGAAGCTGATATATCGTTTCCCTTGCTATATCTTTGAAAAACGTTTAGTTTTTGAGCTATTAGATAAGATTTAAATTTTTTAATTCTATCATTTTGAGGTCTTTTATAATTTAAACCATCTATTGGGTTATATGGAATTAAATTAATTGAACATTGAAAGTTTTTTAAAAGATAAAAAAGCTCTTTAGCATGGCTAAGAGAATCGTTGATATTTTCGATTAAAATATATTCAAAAGAAATATCTCTTTTTGTTTTATCTTGGTAGCTTTGAAGCTCTTTTAGGATATCTTTTAACTTATATTTCTTAGTATATGGCATTATTTTATTTCTTATTTCATCTGTTGGAGCGTGCAAAGATAGAGCTAAATTACATTTAAGATTTTTTTCTTTTAATTTTTTGATATTTTCTAAAACACCTACTGTAGAAATAGTTATTCTTCTTTGAGAGATTTTTAAGTATTTTTCATGAGAGATTATTTCAATTGATCGTACAAGCTCATCTAAATTTAAAAGAGGTTCACCCATTCCCATAAAAACTATATGCGTAGGTGATTGATTAGTATCTTTTGTAATATGAATTATTTGCTCGATTATCTCAAAAGCTTTTAAATCTCTAAAAAAACCTTTTTTTCCTGAGGCGCAAAATGTACATCTAATAGAGCAGCCGACTTGGGTTGATACGCAAATAGTTCTTCTTTTTTCAGATAAAATCAAAACGGTTTCAATAAGGTAACCATCTTCTAACTCGAAGAGATATTTTTTTGTCTCTTCATCAATAGAGATCTGCTTATCTTTTAGTTTAAGAGAATAGAGTTTAAAATTTTTATTTAAAAATGAGCGAATATCTAAAGGCAAATTGGTCATCTCATCAAACGAAGATGCCTTTTTTTGATAAATCCACTCAAATATTTGTTTTACTCTAAATGCTTTAAAATCCCTTTTTAAAAGAATTTTTATAAGCTCATCTTCTCTTAAACTAAGTATGTTCATAAGCCAAAATTATAGAACCTCAAATCTTTTAAGCTAAGTAAAATAATCATTGCTCTATAACCTCTTTAATCTGAGCTTCATTTGCATCCTTCATTGCAACTTTTTCCCCCATAAACGGCGGCTGGATTTTATCTCTTAAAATATATATCCCAATTAAATTAATCGATATCAATCCTGCGCCTGAGAGTGACATTATCAAAAGAGGTACTCTTTGCGAGAAAAAGGAGAAAAATATCAAAGCAAAAATAGCATATAAATAATATATTTTATCCCCTTTTTTGGGGCTTAAGTAGCTTGCACATTTAATACCTACGGCAAAATAAGCGATGATCGTACTATAGCCGGTTAAAAAGATAAAAAAAGGCATAAACACATTCATATATGGAAAATATTTACTAAAAGCTAATTGAATCAACTTAGATCCTTCCATTTGAGTACCTGTTTGCCATAAAGAGCTCATCAAAACCACTAAAATACTAAGGGTGCAGATAAAGTTATCAATAAAAATACCCAGGACCGCTAAAGAGCCTTGTGAACTTGGATCTTTATTACCTGATTGGCTATTAATAATTGAGTCATAGCCAATACCGATATCACCTGAATAAACAGCTGTTGATATCCCCTGTTTGATAGCGACAATCAAACTAGAACCTGCAAACCCACCGATAGCAGCGTGGCCGGTAAATGCAGATTTAAAGACTAAAGCTAACACCTCTCGAATAAGAGAGAAGTTCTGGATAATAATAAAAAAACACATCGAGGTATAAAAAATCATAAAAAATGGCATTAATATTGAGCATATTGTAGCAACTCTTTTGATCCCGCCTCTGCAGGCATATAAAACCATCATCAAAAAAGGCGGGATTATTAAAATTTTATTTATATGCATGTTATCAGATAGAGAATCGCAAATAACATTAAACTGATAAATCTCAACCCCGTAGACACATAGTAAGATTGCGACAGTTATAGGGAAAAATTTTGATTTGAAGGCTGCTTTTAGATAGTACATAGGGCCACCTTCAAAGGTATTATTTTTTGTAATTCTATATTTCATACCTAAAAAGATTTCGCTATATTTGATTAAAGCGCCGAGTGGTGCTGCCAGCCACACCCAAAAAAGCGAGCCTGGTCCTCCAATTTGAACAGCTGTGATAATTCCAACAACATTGCCGATACCGACCATACCACCAACTGAGCTAAAAAATATTTTTAAAGGATGAATCCCTTTACTTCGATCAAAGTTTCTTCCAACTTTGAAAAACTCATGGATGATATCTTTAATTTTAAAAATCTGGAAGAATTGAAATTTTATAGATAAATAAATCCCCAAAAAGGCAACTAGCAAAAATCCAACATATCCCCAATAGATTGTATCTAAATAATTTAAATAAAATAAAATATCATTATATAAAGACATAAAAAACTCCAAAATTTAAATTTAATTAATTAATTAACAAGGAAAAAAAAGTAAAATTACTTACGCTTTGAACAGCGTTTGGAAGGCCTAAAAGATGAAAGAAAAGAAATTGAAATATTTGTTATACTATGTATATTCGTAAAACACGTCACACTCATAATAAAACCCTCCTCAGGTTTTTTATCTTTATCTAAACCGGATTATATAGAAGAAAAAATATATTAGCAAAGAGAATTTAAGATCTTTGATGAAAGAGAATAGATAACCTAAACTACTTATATTAACAGCTATCTTTCATTCGGAAAAGCTCTTACAAAGCTTTGGGTAAGAAGTCGGGCCATTAACTTCATTTCATTATCGACACACTCTTTAGCATCTTGTCTTTTGATGGATTTTAATATAAACTCTCTTAATTCTTCATGATGAAAATGAATAGTATTACTCAATATTGTATTACCATTAGTATCTTTGATCTGTATGATAGATGCTCTTTTATTTTCTGGAATTTCATAAAGCAAATTTTTAAACATTTGAAGATTTTTAGTAATATGGCTTTGCCAAACATCAGCAAAAGAATAATTTATTTGAAGATAACTAAACTGACACATCACGCGATGTAATATAGTCTCTTCATTCACACTTTGCATCCTAAAAGGTATATGTTTTAAACTCTTTGGTAAAGATGTTACTAACTTATAAAACTCATCAAACTTATAAAATTTATCTTCTATTTTGCGGATCCTATTATCTTCACTATCGCCATCTTTTCTATAAGTGAATGAAATATTAAATATAGATTGCAAAATCTCATTAGCTTTTTTATTTATTCTGTTTAAAAAGGCTCTATCAGAGGTAGTACCATAACTTTTAATCGCTTTTTCAGCATCTTGAGATAAATCTCCTATAAAGGACTGTAAATCTAAAGGCAGCTTATATTTATCTTCTTTTAAAGTATCGCTCTCTATTACAGCTAAACCTGCATGCATCTTTAAACTTAAGGGAGAGGACATTGTTATGCCTAAAATTAGCTCTATAAAAAATACTATGAAATAGCAGTATAACATTATGTATGAATAGATCTCAAAGATCTATAATTTTTAAGGATTCCAAAAGGCTCTTTTAACAGAGATCATAAAAAGCTTGATCATTCTGAAGTGATCATGAATAGCCCACCAAACAAAAGTTTTTAGCATACCAAAATTATTATAAATTATTTTCAGATTCTCAAAAGCTTTTAATAAAACAAGTTTTGAGGGTCTTTTTTTATATTGGTAATCAGTAAGGACTCTATTTGAAAAAATCACTTTTTTATCTTTTTTTAAAAATATTTTACAGATCATATCAAATCCTGGCTGGATTTTATATTTAATATTAAAACCGCCTTCATTGCGAACTGTCTCACATGAAAACCAGCAAGATTGGATATTCATTGGAATTTTGCCTCTTTTGAAATAATCAAAAGAGAAATTTATCGCTTCAGGCGGAGAGATAATATCTCTTCTTAAAAAAGCGCAGCACATTAAATCGGGGTATTTTTTCTCTTCGACAAGATCTTTTAGGTATTTCATAACATATCTAGAAACACATATATCGCCAGAGAAAAGAAAGTGAATATATTTGCCTTTTGCAATTTTTAATCCTTTATTCATCAAAGTTGGCAAGTCTGTTTCTTTTGAATGTTCAACTACTTTAATCTTATCTATATATGGTTTGAGCATCACTAAAGAGCGTTTAGTAGTTGCGGTTTCAATTACGATAATCTCATAGGACTTCTCTACCTGGTTGACGATACTCTTCAAAGTTAGATCTGCTAAATGAAAAAAATCTCTTAGCAAAACTACAATTGATACAACCGGCTGATCTTCACTCATCTATTTATTCTCTTTTTAATTTTCAAAATAATGTTTATGAAAAATTAAAGCAATAGGTAGCTGATATTTCTAATTGAGATAAACAAAATTCTTAAGTAGAATATAGTTTCTAAACTATATAGGCCTTGCAATGAAAAAAAAATCTGAAGATCCCCTAAAACCAATCGTATCTCTTTGTAAAAGAAGAGGCTTTGTCTATCCTGGCTCTGAAATATATGGCGGTTTTGCCAATACCTATTCATATGGACCTTATGGGGTAGAGCTTAAAAAAAACATTAAAGATCTTTGGTGGAAATTTTTTGTTCAATCCAGAGCTGACATGGTTGGAATCGATGGACCTATCTTACTTCATCCCTCAACCTGGAAAGCTTCCGGCCATATTGAAGGGTTTAACGATGCACTGGTTGACTGCAAAGAGTGTAAGGCCAGATACAGAGTAGATAAATTGATTGAAGATCAAACAGGCTCTGATGTAGAAGGTTTAGATCTAAAAGAACTTTCAAAAATTTTAACTCAAAAAGATATCTCTTGTCCAAAATGCAATAAGAAAAATTTTACTGAAGCTAGACACTTTAATTTGATGTTTAAAACTGAGATGAGCAAAACCGATCTTGAGCATAACATTTCATATTTAAGACCTGAGACTGCCCAAGCTATCTTTTTAGATTACAAAAATGTTGTCGATACTATGAGGGTAAAAATCCCTTTTGGGATTGCTCAAATCGGTAAAGCTTTTAGAAATGAGATTACTCCTGGTAATTTCATTTTTAGAGTAATTGAGTTTGAACAAATGGAGATTGAGTATTTCATTGAAGAAAACTCATGGGAAGAAGTGTTTGATAAATGGCTCCATGATATGAAAAAATGGTGCTCTATGATTGGGCTTGATCCAAATAAATTAAAAGAAGCTGAGCATCCAAAAGAAAAACTATCTCACTATTCTAAAAAAACTGTCGATATCACTTATGATTTTCCTTTTGGAACAAATGAGCTCTATGGACTCGCTTATAGAACAGATTTTGATTTATCTCAGCATCAAAAATTTTCCAAAGTTTCACAAGAATATATCGATAATATCACAAATAAAAGATATATCCCCCATGTAATCGAGCCTACCTTTGGTCTTGACAGAACTTTTTTGGCTCTACTTTGTGATGCCTACGCGGTAGAGACGTTAGAAAATGGTGAGACAAGAACTGTTATGCGTTTTGCAAAAGATATTGCTCCCGTTAGAGTCGCAATCTTTCCCTTGATGAAAAAACCTGAGCTTGTGAAAATTGCCAAGCATGTTTTTGATATGCTAAAGATAAAATTTGTTTCTGAATATGATGAATCTGGCGCTATCGGCAGAAGATATAGAAGACAAGATGAGCTTGGAACCCCTCATTGCATCACAATAGATTATCAAAGCTTAGAAGATAACACAGTAACTCTTAGAGAGAGAGATTCTATGAAACAAGAAAGATTTAAAATAGATGATCTTATAGCAGCTCTTTTAAAAGATTAGAAATTCATTTAATCTCAATTGATAAAGCCTGAATCAAAAAAAAGGAGATTTTTTCAAATCTCCTTTTTCATTCTAAGCAATCAATTCAGATTAGTTTAGAGTTGATTTTTTGCCCATTTTCCCATTTCCCAAGCTCTATTATATCCCCATCCAATTGCCGATCCCACTTTTTTACCACCATCTCCTATAATTCTACCACCTTTCACTCCAATCTCTATCGCTCTTGGCCAACCTGTTTTTGAACCGAGACCATTTAAAAGTTTTTCATATTGTTTTTCTAAACCATTTATTGCATCTCGATACTGTTCTTGAATATTTTCAATCGACTCGCTTTTAGCACCATCTGCTCGAGAAACTTTTTGTCTATAAAAGCTTTTAACATCGGATACCCTGCTTCTTTTTACATCATCACTATCACCCGAGTCATAAATGTCTCTTATTTTTCCGTTTTTAGCTCTCAATAGATTGTCAAAATAGTTTTTATAAACAGTCTCTACCTTTTGATAGTCACTTACTTTAGCTTGTTGTATCTGTTGATAATTTCTTCTAAGTTGTCTGACACATGAATAGACAATCTCTTTCTTTTTAGGATCATCAGTTCTATCTTCGATCGCTTTTTGTAAAAGGTCATAGCCTTCTATTTCATCAGAGTTTTTCTTTAAAATGTTTTGTAAAAGAGCATCTCTAAAATGATCTTTTAGATCTTCAATTTTTGCTCTTGGATCTAATAATTTTGTAGTCACAAAATAAGCGCCGCCACCGGCTGATAATAAAAGAGCTGAAGTGCTAAATGCTGATACTAGAAATGGAAAGGCTACAAATGAAGCAAGAGTTGCTGCAACAAACATAATAGCCGCTGAGGCTATTGCTGCAATGGCCATATTTCTATGTTCTTTATAATCTTTATCTAAAGAGCTTTTTTTCCCAATAACAATATTTCCTTTTGCCTTAGGATTTAAGGTCCTAATAGGATAAGAACTATTATGTATTATAGGAAGTCTTACTCCAAAATCCATGAAATCACCTTGTTTATAAATTTTATTTTAACTTTTTCGCTTTTAATAATACTGTTAATATCAATAAAAATAAATACGAATAATTATTTTGAATAGTTTTTAAATTATAGATTATTATAATTTAAAAAATATTTACAATTTTTATTATAAAATATTTTTTTAAAATAAAAATTAATCTGCAATTTTTCCCTCTAAATTAAAAATATATTTTTAGTTTAGTTTAATTTAGCAAACAGCTAAAATAAATATTAATTAAACTTAGGATTATTTATGCAAAGGCTTTCAAATAAAATAAAATATTTATTTAAAGTTTATAAGAAAGGCGTACTAATAGCTTTAGCGACACTTTTCTTATCGAGCAGTTTTTTTGTCTTAGAAAGTTCTAAAGAAATTAATTTATTAAAAAAGATCAAATCAGAAAAAATCAATTTAGAAAACGATTCTATATCGAATCCAAAAAAATAACAGTTACCTAAAACACTATTTTCCTGTTTTATTAAAATCTTTCTTTTTTTCAAATATCTGAACCAAAAATTGATATCAGAGCTGCTTGGATTGATCTAGATTTTCATATTAGATATTTCTAGATCTTTATTATTCTAAGATGATTTGAGGTCTTTTATTTTTTATTTCATCGAACTCTTTGGCAAGATTGATGATTTCATCATCTGAAAATTTTGAGCTGTGGATTTTTAGTTTGATCTCTTCTCTTTTTTCCATCCAAAATCTATCTAAGATTTGCTGAACGGTTTTAATGAAATTATCTTTAATTCTATCGGTATTTATCTTTTTTTGAAACATTTCAGATAAAAACAGCCTCTCTTCAGCATTTTCTAAATCTATGGCAAAAGAGAGAAGATCTTGAGCTTTTTTTTCTTCAAAAAGAGTTAAATATTTGGTGAAAAGATTTTTACAGACTCTTATTTTAAAATATTTCTCATCTAAGTTCTTTTTAGCAATATTGACAAGATCCACATTTGATTGACCTTGTAAAAATAGTATTCTTAAAAGGTCTGTCTCTAAGATAAGGTCAGGATTAATATCAGAAAAAGATAGGTCAACCTGTTTTATGATATAAACATTTGGAGCTTCATTTTCATCCATCGGAAGCATCTCTTCGGGGGTTTGAGTAAGACGGGCTAATTTTCTTAAACTCTCATGAACCATCAAGGGGTGATCCCATTTTTTTATTCTTTCAACAATCATTTGAACAAGCTCATTTTTTCCAGCAGGAGATTTTATATTTATCTTTTTGGAAAAAGTTTCAACTAAAAAGGTTAGATAATCTTTGCTAGTAGCTATTAACTTTTCAAAATATTTTGGACCGTATTCAATAAGGATATTATCAGGATCCATATTAGGCGGAAGTGTCAAAACGTAAGTTTCTATAGCATTTTTTTGAAAGATATGTCCTATTTTAACACTTGCCTCAATACCGGCTTTATCAGAATCTAGAGATAGATAGACTTGATTGATTCCGAGATTAACTAATTCTTTAACGCCATCTTCTGTAAATGCTGTACCTTGAGAAGCTACGGTTATTGAAAAACCAAAGTTAATTAAGCGAAGAGCATCTATCTGACCTTCAACAATTATAGCTTTTCTTTGTTTGGCAATATTTTTTCTAGAATAGTTTAGTCCAAAGAGCACTTTAGATTTTTTAAAAAGCAGAGTCTCTGGGGTATTTATATATTTAGGCCCAAAGGTATCCTCTTTATATTTTCTAGCAGAAAAGCCTATTACCGATCCGATAGGATCTTTGATGGGAAACATAATTCTATCTATAAAAAAATCTCTGCTATTAGATGATTTTTTAATAAGCCCTGAGTGGTATAAAAGCGATGGATGAACTTTTTTTTGTTGCATAAATTTTTGCAGATGAGAGGGATCTTTCAATGAGAGCCCTATTTGAAAAGTTTTTATAAACTCTATATCAATGCCTCTTTCGTATAAATAACTAAGAGCCTTTCTACCAGCATCCGAATGAAGGAGTAAAAAATTATAGAATCTAGCTGCTAAATCTAAAACTTCTCTTAAATCTTTTTTTGAAGGGCCTGTATTTTCTTTTTTTTGATTATCCAAAACTTCTAGATTAACAGAGAATTTATCAGCTAGGTATTCAACAGATTCTGAAAATGTCATTTTTTGATGATTCATCAAAAATGAAATAGCATCGCCATGTTCTGAGCAACCATAACAATGATAATGGGTATCACTTCTTTGAATAACAAAAGATGGGGTTTTTTCATCATGAAAAGGACAACAAGCCTTAAAATACGCTCCACTTCTTGAAAATTCAACATAAGGAGTCAAAACTTCTATTAGGTCTATTCTTGAGCGTAAAAGTTCTAAGCTTTCTTTGGTATAGGTCTTCATAATTTAATATTAGCAGTTTTAATGAAAAAGAAAAATAGCTCTTTTTTTTCTTTAACTATAAAATGAAATAAAAAAATAAAAGGCTAAAAAAATGAGTTTTACAACTCCTATGATGAAACAATGGAAAGATCTAAAAGTAAAGGCCAAAGATGCCCTTTTATTCTTTCGTTTGGGAGATTTTTATGAAGCGTTTTTAGATGATGCTGTAGTAATTTCAAAAGAGCTTAATTTAACCCTCACAAAAAGACAAAACATCGCTATGTGTGGAGTACCTCATCATGCAAGCGAAGTTTATATAAATAAGCTAATAGCTAAAGGTTTTAAAATAGCAATAGCTGAGCAAGTCGAAGATCCAAGCAAAGCAAAAGGCCTTGTAAAAAGAGAAATTGCAAAAATTTTATCACCTGGGGTAATCTTTAACTCCAATCTTTTAGAAGAAAAATCAAATAATTTTTTTATTGCACTAACTCAAATATCAACTACCTATGGTTTGGCTATAATAGATTTATCAACATCTGAGTTTAGCGCGCTCGAGGTTAATGATGAAAAAGAGCTAATAAATGAGCTATACAAACTCAGACCGTCAGAAGTATTAATTTCTTCAAAATTTAAAAAACAAAATGAAAATCTTTTTGAAAAACTCTCTTTTGATTTTAAATTTTTTTTAAACGTCCAAGATGATTGGTATTTTGATTTTGAGATGGCTTTAGATATTATGCTCAATCATTTTAAAGTAAAAACTTTGGATGCTTTTGGTCTGAAAGCAATGTTAGCCGCTATTTCCGCCTCTGGCGCTATAATTTCTTATTTAACTAATGATTTATCAATCGACTTAAAACATATTAAGCACATAAAAACTCAGAGTTTATCATCTTTTGTAGCGATAGATTATGCAACGATGAAAAATTTAGAGATTTTAGAATCTTTCAATCATCTAAATAAAGGGAACACTTTATTAAATCTCATGGATAGAACTTCAACTTCAATGGGTGGCAGGTTAATAAAAAAATGGCTCTCTTTTCCTCTTTTAGACATTTTAAAAATTCAAAAAAGACAAAACTCTATTGAAGAGATTTTAAATAATTTTGAAATCTTTTTGCAAATCGATACTCATCTTGAAAATATCAAGGATCTTCAAAGACTTCTTATTAGAATTATCAACAAAAGCGCCTCTCCAAGAGATTTGTCGAATCTCAAATGTTCTATTAAGCCTATAATAGAGATAAAAAAATTACTTCTAAATTTTAAATCTGCTTTTATTGTTGATGAGAGAAAAAACTTGAAAGATGTCTCTTCTCTTTTAGAACTTTTAAACAATGCTTTGGTAGACTTGCCACCTTTAAGACTCTCTGATGGTAACATCTTTAAAGAGGGGCACTCAAAAAAATTAGATGAGTTGAAACAGATCAGCAATAAAAGCTATGAGTGGCTCTCTGATTACCAAAATGAGCTAAGAGAGCAAACTAAAATAAAAACGTTGAAGGTTAAATATAATAAAATCTTTGGCTATTTTATTGAAGTTAGTCACTTGCAAGCTAAAAGAGTGCCAAGTGATTTTATAAGAAAACAAACCTTGGTGAATACTGAAAGATTTATAAGCGAAAAGCTAAAGGTATTCGAAGAAAAAGTACTATCAGCTGAAGACAAAATAAAAATTATAGAAAATGAGCTGTTTTTAGCGCTTAGAGAAGAGGTTTTAAAATATAGCCAAGATCTTGAAATCATTTCAGATGCTATTGCGCATCTTGATGTGATTTTATCATTTGCCAAAGCTGCCAAGGCTAATAACTTTATAAAACCTGAGATAACCGAGACTGATACAATCGATCTTAAAGATGCTCGCCATCCTATTATTGAAGCTGCTCTACCTATTGGAGAGTTTATTGCCAATGATACTTATTTGGATAATAAATCAAATCAGCTCTATTTAATAACAGGTCCTAATATGGCGGGTAAATCTACCTACATAAGACAAGTAGCTCTTTTAATATTAATGGCACAGATGGGATCTTTTATTCCTGCTAGTAAAGCTTCAATTGGTATTGTTGATAAGGTTTTTTCTAGAATAGGCGCATCTGATGATTTATCAAGAGGACAATCAACTTTCATGGTGGAGATGACAGAGACAGCAAACATTTTAAATAATGCTACGAATAAGTCTTTGATAATCTTAGATGAAATTGGAAGAGGAACCTCAACCTATGATGGGATATCAATTGCTTGGGCTGTCATTGAATATCTTTTAACCAAAGAAAACAAAAAAGCAAAAACTCTTTTTGCCACTCACTATTTTGAGCTAACAAAGCTTGAGAAAGAACTCTCTGGGGTTACAAATTATAACATTGCTGTTAAAGAGACAGACAAAGAAATTATATTTTTAAGAAAAATCGTTAAAGGCTGCACCGATAGAAGCTATGGTATTCATGTAGCAAAGCTGGCCAATATGCCATATTCTGTCATAAAAAATGCTGAAAAAAGGTTAATCAGTTTAGAAAAAAGCTCTGAACCATCTCAAAAAAAATCCATAAAAGAAAAAAAAGATCCTCAATTCATGCTTTTTGACATAAATGAAAATCTAAATAAAAAAATGCAAAAGATTTTAGATGATATCAAAAAAATAGATATCGATAATTTAAAACCGATAGATGCTCTTCAAACCATCTACACTTTAAAACAAAAAATTGAAAAAAATGATAGATAGCATTGTTTTAAAAAAACTCCCCTCTAAATTTGGTGTTTATATCATGAAAGATATAAACGGAAAAATTTTATATGTTGGCAAAGCTAAAAACTTAAAAAACAGAATAAAACAATATTTTTTAGGTAAAGATACCAGAGCTAGCGTCTCTTTTTTAGTGGATCAAATAGAGTCTATTGAAACAATGATAGTCTCAAATGATAAAGAAGCTCTCATTTTAGAAAACACCTTAATTAAAAAACATCAACCAAAATATAACATTTTACTCAAAGATGATAAGACATATGTAAGTATAATGATCAATACCTCTCACACATGGCCAATGATCAAACTCATTAGACTAAAAGGACAACCGAAAGACAAAAACCTATATTTTGGACCTTACACTAATGTTAAAGCGGCTAGAGCTATTTTAAATCTTTTATATAAACTCTTTCCTCTACGTCAATGCTCAGATAGTGAACTCCAAAATAGATCGCGCCCATGTATTTTATATGATATTAAAAAATGCATCGCACCTTGTGTAAATAAATGCACAAAAAAAGAGTATAATACTCTTGTTGAAAAGGTCATTTCATTTTTAAAAGGCAAAGATAAATCCATTATCAAAGATTTACATAAAAAGATGAAAATTGCTTCTAAAAATTTAGAATATGAAAAAGCTGATATCAATCTAAGTCTTATAAAACAGATAAAGCATATTATGTTAGAGCAATTTGTCGATATCTTATCGACAAAAAACAGTGATGTTATAGGTTTTTATCAATCAAAACACTCTTTGATGATTGTCAAACTCATTTTTATAACTGGTAGACTCACTCAAAGTGAGCATTTTTCCTTTTTTGAAATAGCTACCCCTATCGATGAGATTATTGAATCTTTCGTCTTGCAACACTATTTAAAAAAACCAACAACAGCCAAAGAAATTATAGTCCCAATCAAATTTTCTCATCTAAAAAATATTGAAGCTATATTGCAAAAACATATTAAAAATCTAAAAATTATCTATCCAATCAAAGGCAAGAAAAAAGAGCTTATCAAACTTGCCAATGAAAATGCCAAAAGCTTACTTTTACAAGAAAAAAATCTAAAATCTTTAAAAGAGAAAGAGCTACTTGAGCTACAATCCATTTTACATTTAACTAACTTTCCATCTCACATAGTTTGTTTTGATACCTCTAATATATCGGGGACTACCCCCGTTGGAGGTATGACAACCTTTATAGATGGCATTAAAGATAGATCTAAAACCAAACTCTTTAAAATTAAAACTGAAAAAAAAGGTGATATCGCCGCTTTTGATGAGATTTTGTATCGCCACTTTTCCAAACTAAAAACTTTTCCTGATCTTCTAATTTTAGATGGAGGCAAACAACAGTTAAACATAGCTCTCAAAGTTTTAGATAAACTAAAGATAGCTTCTATAGATGTTATAGCTCTCACCAAAGAAAAAGCTAAACACACCAAATCTTTAACTAAAGAAAGAGTTTTTATTCCTCACTCAAAAGATCCAATCATTATCAATCCCCAATCGCCTACTTTATTTTTACTTCAACAAATAAGAGATGAAGCTCATAGAATAGCCATCTCATTTCATAAAAAATCTAGAGCTAAAAAAACCATAACAACTTCGCTTTTCAAAATCCCTGGTATCGGTCCTAAAAAAACCAAAACTCTCTTAAAAGCCTTTAAAAGTGTTAAAAATCTTAAAAAAGCTAAAAGAGAAGATCTTGAAAAATTAGGAATTTTAAATTCTAAAGATATTGATAAAATCATAAGTTTTTAATTATTAAGAGTTTAGTTAATTTTTGTCACTTTTTCGTACGACTTTTTGACATTTTTGTCACTTTTTCGTACGACTTTTTGACAATTTTGTCATTTATTGCCAAAAAATTACATTTTTAGTATATTTAAGCTATGAAAAGATTTTTAATGCAAAAGCTAATTGATTGGAAAAACAAAAGCGGACGTAAGCCCTTAATATTAAAAGGCGTACGTCAAATCAGGCAATGTCTTGCATGCCAAAAGTTTAAAGATATTTGCAAAAAAATATGATCCAAAATATTCAATCATACTGAGTTCTAGATCTTTTGAATATAACAGTGCTAAAAAAATATATTTTTTGCCCCTCTATATGGCAGGAGAAATTGCAAACAAATTTTAAATTCTACCTTTGATCTTAGAAAAAACTTTAAACAAGTTTTATTTAAATAAGTCTTTTAATTCTACTGAACTATCAACCAATTCTTTTTCCCATAAATTTTTCTTTAGTCCTTCAGTAGTAATCATAGCCAAAAACACTTGTTTATTTGTCTTATAATTACTCTCAAATATATCAATTTTGTTCTGCAAAGATTTGCCATAACTTTTATCAATAAGAAAAAGATTCTTACAATATTTGATTTCACATAAAGTTATTGCATTATCATTTCTATCAAATAATAAATCTATTTGTGTTCCTATTTTTTTTGAACCTTTCTTTGGAATAAATTTCCAACTACCAATCTTGCACGCAATATTTTCTAAATCTAGAGCTCTTTTTATTTCATTTATATGTTTTAAACATATGCATTCAAAAGCATATCCAGACCATGTATTGACAATAGAATTTTTTATTATATTCTTCCAATATCCTTTATATTCAGAACTTTTTGAGGATTCTTTTAAAGGTTTTATCCATTTAAGATAGAATAAAGTATATTCATCAATAACTCGGTAAAATCGATCTCTTTTTTTCTTTCCTATGGGGAAAAAACTATGAATAAATCCTGAAGCCTCTAATTCTTCTAAACGTTTATTTAACGTACCTCCTGAAGATATTTTTGTAGTTCGGGTTAATTCTTCTCTAGATATCCCATTTGCTTTTTTTGATATCTCTTTAATAATAACTAGATTTATATCTGCCATATCAAAAATAGAATGAAATAAATAAGTAAATTCAGAAAATAATAACCCATCTTTTCCAAAACAGGTTCTATCAATTATTTGACTAGCGGTTTTTCCTTTCTCTATTTCTTTTAAATAATAGGGAACTCCTCCAAATACCATATAAAGATCTAAAATTTGTTTATTTTTTAATTTGATAGAACGGCTTAATAAAAATTTTTTTGTTTCCTTTAAATTAAAAGGTTCTAATAAAATTCTTCTTGTCAATCTATTATGCAATCCTCCTTTTGCATGTATCAAATGATCTAGCATCCATGAAGCAGCAGAACCACATGCTATTAGGATTAAATTAGATATTCTACTCCAATGACGATTCCAATAATAGTCTAATGCTTGAATGAATCCAGATTTCCTTGTCGCAAACCATGGAGTTTCATCAAAAAATAAAATAATTTTACATGATTTTTTTATTGTTCTTATTTTTTCATCAAGAATTTTAAAAGCATCCATCCAATTTCCAGTATTTTTAAGCTGTATACCTTCAAAAAACATTTCAGATATTACTTTCAAAAAATTTTCTATTTGTTGAGAGAGAGAAATATCTTTTATTCCTATGATTTCAATAAAAAATCCCTTTTTTTCAAAATATTCTCGAATTAAAAAAGTTTTTCCTACTCGACGTCTACCATAAATAGCTAAAAATTCCGCTTCTTTTGATTTAAAGATTTTATTTAGGGTGTCTATTTCTTTTTCTCGTCCTATAATCTTTTGTCTTACCATAAAAAATCTCCTAAAATTTATATAGTTATGGCTGCATATAAATATTTATATCCAGCCATATCTTTTTTGTCAATTTAGTTATGGCTCCATATAAATATTTATATGGAGCCATAACTATTTATTAGTCTGCCAATTCCATAGATAAATGCTTAAAAAAAAATATTTGCGAGACTTCAGAGTAAAAATATCACCATCATATTTTTTTATCCAAAATCTAGATTGAGAATATGTACCTTTTTTTGTTTGTTAAAAAATTAAACAATATATCTTCATTTTTGTAGCTTTAATTAGTTCTTCTCTTTTTGCAGAAAACTTTAATATTGCAACTACAACTGATATAAGCACACCCAATGAAGGTTCAACACCTCAAATAGCAACCAATAACTCGGGTAGATATGTCTTTCCAATTTGGAAAGAAACTGATATATTTACAACTCAAGGCTTGAGAACTTTTTTCCCAATAACTAAATTGAATATCTCGAGAGATTGAAGTTTTTACCTGGTGATTTTTTTGTTAAAATCATCGAAAATAAAAAGCCTATATTTCAAATAAATTAATTTTAATATTTTTTCTAACGAAAAATTCAGATTGAGACCATAAAATTTTTTAATAAATAAATAGTCTAATAATACACAAAAGCATAAAATTTTTTTTAATTTTTATCACGAGGTCTTTCATGTTAAAAATGAAAAAATATATCTTGATTTTTGTAGCTCTGATTAGCACTTCACTTTTTGCAGAAAACTTTAATGTTTCAGCTCCAATAGATATCAGCTTGGCTACAGGCATTAATTCTCATATAGTTACCGATAGCACAGGTAGATATGTCTTTGCCATTTGGGAAGAGGGCATTGAAGTTAACACTGCTACATCAAATGATTTTGGGTTATCTTGGAGCAATTCCATCACCATTAGTAGTGTAGGAGTTCTACCTCAAATAGTTGCCAATGGCACAGGTGAATATGTTTTTGGTATTTGGGAAGGTGCTACAAGAATTGAAACAGCTCGATCAACCAATTTCGGTCAAACCTGGGAATCGCTAATTACCATTAGCCAAGCTCCAGGGGATGATCCTCAAATAGTTACCGACAGTTCAGGCATGTTTGTCTTTGCTGTTTGGAAAGATACAGGAGGTTTAATTCATACAACTCGATCCGCAAATTTTGGTCAAACTTGGAGTGCACCTTCTACTGCAATCAGCCAAGCTATAGGAACAACGCCTCAAATAGCTGACGATAACACAGGTAGATATGTCTTTGCTGTTTGGCGAGATACAGGAGGTTTAATTCATACAACTCGATCCGCAAATTTTGGTCAAACTTGGAGTGCACCTTCTACTGCAATCAGCCAAGCTATAGGAACAACGCCTCAAATAGCTGCCGATAGCACAGGTGAGCATGTCTTTGCTGTTTGGCAAGATACAGGAGGTTTAATTCATACAACTCGATCCGCAAATTTTGGTCAAACTTGGAGCGCAACATCTACCCCCATTAGCCAAGCTGCAGGTTTAATTCCTCAAATAGTTACCAATAGCACAGGTAGGTATGTCTTTGCTATTTGGCAAGATACTGGATCAGATACTTTTATTCATACAGCTAGATCAATAGATTTTGGTCAAACTTGGAGCGCGCCATCTACCCCCATTAGCCAAGGCGCAGGCACTCTACCTCACATAGTTACCGATAACTCGGGCAAGTATGTCTTCGCTATTTGGCAAGATACAGGAACCTCTTTTATTCATATGGCTAGATCAGAGGATTTTGGGTTAACTTGGAATTCACCTTCTACTGTTATTAGTCAAGCTGGAGGCACTCTACCTCAAATAGCCACTGATAGCACAGGCAGATATGTATTTCCAATTTGGCAAGGTCTCGATATACTTACAGCTCCAGGAATCAGAACTTTTTTTCCTTTAACAAGGCTGAGTTCTAAATATTTTTAGTTATGAAACTGATAATAAAATTATTTACGTAACTTCAATGTAAAGATAAAATCCTTTTGATAATCTAAATGATCGATAAGTAATTGACCTATTTTCTCTTCAATATTAAGTAAAAAAGAGTCTTGATTTTCTAAAGTATCAACTGTCGCAATAATCTCTAGTTTTTCATTCTCATCAACGCTTACTTTTAGTTTATTTTTGTTTTTTGGATAGATCTTTTGAAAATACTTTTCTAAAAGCTTTTGAATGAGTTTAGTATTGATTGATGTTTTATTTTTTTTCATAGAGAGTTTTAGATACTGAGACTTGTGCATATAATAAAAGCAGATAAATAATGAAATAGTAACAAGAGATATATAAAAACCTATTTTTAAAAATATTTGAGGCTCTTCTGTTATGGTATCAATAAAGAAATATATAAGTTTAGGACTAAAATATAACATAACAAAAAAAGCCCCAAGAGCACCTGTAAAAAGCGCTATTATCAAATGCAAAGCTGAAAGAAGAACATTTATTGTTCTCATGAATTAAAATCCTTCGTATTCTTCTTCACTATTAGCAGTTTCTAAAACTTCTTCTTCAATTTCTTCATCCTTTTGGTTTGCTTCTGATAATATATTTTTAAATACTACATGCACGCAGTTAACATGCAAACCGGTAAAGGTACTAATAGCTTCAATAACTTTTGTTTGAATTTCATCAGATTTTTCAGGGATTGCAATACCAAAATTTATATTCAACTCAAGTTTTATTGAAACTGAATGTTTTTTTTGATCTTGATCAATATGGATAGCTGAATAACTTTCTTGAGTATCTCTACCTAAAAGAGAATCGATAAGTCCTTTAGAGACTAAATGTATTCCCTCAATTTTTGAAATTGCTTGAAAAACAAGTGCCTGAAAAACTTTACTTTCAATATCTCTTGAAAAGGTTGTTTCAGGAAGTTCAAGCTCTTTTGGATCCATTTCTTTAAATTTTTCATTCATATTATCACCTCATATAAAATACAACTGCCATTTTAGTTGAATTTAGGTTTTCTTAAAACTACTTTTCTTTTAAATCCATTTATATCAAAATGGTCTTATAAGAAATGTAAATAAAAAATTTATGATAAACCCTATATTATTAGCCCTTTGTTGGATATGTTTTGGCGCAGGTTGCTCTAAGATAGCTGTCAGAAAAAACAGAAGCCCTTCAAACTGGTTTATGCTAGGAATGGCCTTTGGCCTTATAGCTTTAGCTATAATTTATTTTTTAAAACCTCTCAAAAGCAATCAAAAAAAGATTACAGTTAATCCCTATCTAGATGTAAAAAATATTAATGATGCTTCAATTTTTCAAAAAGATAATAACTATTGGTATTATTTAGATAAGGCTCATAAACAGGTTGGACCAATGAGTTTAAGAGCATTATTTGATAATTACATACAAGGAGAAATTTCAAAAGCTTCTTTTGTTTGGAATGATACCATGAAAAACTGGACGAAGCTATATGAAGTTACTCATCTTTCAAATCTTTTAAAAAAAGATTCTACCAACTAGCTTTAAAAATACCTGGAATGATACCACTTGAAGCGAGTTCTCTAAAACAGAGTCTTGAGAGTTTAAATTTTCTTAAGTATCCTCGACATCTACCTGTTCTTTTACAGCGATTTCTAAGTCTTACTTTTGAAGAATTTTTTGGAAGTTTATTGAGTTTATTGACAGCTGCCATTCTCTCTTCGTCGGATTTGGTCATATCAACAATTATTTTTTTTAGCCCAGCTCTTTGCTCTTGTCTAGCTGCTACCATTCTTTCTCTTTTATGTTGTTTTGCAATAGATGATTTTTTAGCCATAAATTTTTATCCTCAAAATTATTTTTTACGTGCAGGTCCTTTTTGTCTTTGTTTTCTATTTGGATCTCTTTTATTAATAACGTATAATCGGCCTCTTCTTCTGACTAACTTGTCGCCTTTCGAAGGATCTGCCTTAACTGACGCTTTTACTTTCATGATAAAATATCCTTAATATAAAATTTAGATATCCATCTTATTTTATTTCGATTTTCTTTTCAATCTTCTTGAAGAATTTATTTATTTCACATATGATTTATGCATAAAAAAATAATTTAGGTAAAACAATGAAACGCACCTATCAGCCATCGAAAAGAAAAAGAAAGAAAAAATTTGGTTTTAGAGCCAGAATGAAAACCACGAATGGTAAAAAAATAATTAAAAGAAGAAGAAAGATTGGAAGAAAGGCGCTCGCAGCTTAATTTTTCTTTTCCCAAAGATCTCAAAGTTCGTAAATCCTTTGAATATAGGCGCTTTGCTATATCAAGAAAAAGGCTAAAGGGTCTATATATTTCAATTGATTATAGATTTAATGACACTCTATCAAACCCCAGACTTGGCTTGACGACCCCTGCTAAAATTGGGCCTGCCCATCTAAGAGTCAAATTCAAAAGAATATTAAGAGAAGTTTTTAGGCTCAATAGACATAACCTTATGAGTAATCTAGAGATTAATGTTTCGCCAAAATCTATAAGCAAAGATCTAAAATATAAAGATATCGAAAAAGATTTTTTAGAAATAATTTCTTTTATCAAGAAATAAATTTAATTTTAAATTTAATAGAAAAAAATAAATTAAGTCTTTAAATTTTTTCAAAACTTTTTTAAAGGAGATTATAATGATCATAATAAAATCCACTCGCTCAATCTATTATAATGAAGGGATTTTTGAATATCACAGAAGCTGAAAAAAAAACACTCGATGTTTTTTCTCAAGAGAAACAGCAAATAAAACCGCTTCTTTAGCAAAACAAAGGCTGAGAGATTCAAAATATTTTTTGAAAAATGGTTTTGCAAATGAAAAAAATGATTATAAAGCATTAGTCTTTAAAAAAGCTGTTTCTTCAACATATTAAAAGCTAGTTGATTTTGCCCATGTTTTTTAGCTATAATGCTAAACATGATTCCAACAATAATTATAAGACATAGAAAAGAGAATCTCAAAAAATGCTCTCTGAGAGGTCTTGAGAAAAACAAAAAAATTTTATTTTACTCTTACCCAAATGAGATCGTTCACCTACCTGATTTATCTAAATATATTTTATTAAAAATGGGAGCGCCAGAGCTCAAGATAGCAGATAATAAAAAAGGACTTTTACTTATTGATTCGACTTGGAACTATCTAGATAAAATATTAAAAATTATTCCTGATGGTATTGAGACTAGATCTTTGCCTAAAAGCTACATAAGCGCCTATCCAAGAAAGCAAACTATGTGCCCTGATCCAAAACAGGGCCTCGCTTCAATTGAAGCTTTATATTTAGCTTATATGATCATGGGGAAAGATACATCAAATCTGTTAGATAACTACTATTGGAAAGATAAATTTTTAGAAATAAACCCATTGAATCGATGATTCAATGGGTTTTTTATAGATACGGGCTTATCAGGAAAAGATCCTAATTAGCAAAAGCTTTTTCTTTTAATTTGAGTCTTTTTGCATCATCTATTTGTTTTTTATAGCAGTTAAAACAAACGGGATAAAACAGCTCTTCACAGCCGAGCTGTACACTAGGACCTTCAACGGTTGCAAAACCATCGACATGTTTTAGATTCATGACTGATTTTTTATTACAAAAGTTGCAAGTACATTTAATCTCTTCTATAGTATCAGCGATCTCCATCAATCTTTTTGATGCTTCAAAAAGTCTAGATTTAAAATCGGCTCTAAGACCATAGCAAA
>SDBS01001333.1_pt1 | contig 25032 bp, 17 predicted proteins | sample 2277091 | NCBI WGS metagenome assembly SDBS01 (sample SAMN10404972, study PRJNA504765) | marine sediment metagenome | isolation source: marine sediment core GS10_PC15, 163 cmbsf | place: Arctic Ocean: Southern Knipovich Ridge | collected 2010
CTTATAAGCAAATATATTTGATTTTCTATAAAAAAATATTTATAATAAATTCATGACAAAAAAGAGATATTTAATTCCATTCGTTTATGAAGATCTTTATGAAAAAATGGTTTTTATCGGAGGGCCACGACAGGTCGGAAAGACCACTTTTGCTGTAGACCTCATTGCTGAGAAATTCAAGAGCCATGCTTATTTCAATTGGGATAATAGAGAGGATCGAAAAAGAATAATACGTTCAGAGTGGCCAGGAACTGCAGAGCTTATCATTTTGGATGAAATTCATAAATACAAGAAATGGAAAAGCTTGATAAAGGGAGAATATGACAAACTCAAAACCAAGTATAAATTCTTAGTCACTGGCAGCTCACGACTTGATATCTACCGTAGAGGTGGTGACTCTCTCCAAGGAAGGTACCATTACTATCGTCTTCATCCATTTTCCTTAGCGGAATTCTTGGAGAAAAAGAATAAGACTGAAATATTTCAAGAGATAGAAATACAAGATCGAAGCTACCGGGTGGAATTTGAGACGTTGTTCAAATTCGGTGGATTTCCAGAACCACTCTTAAAAAGCAGTCCTCGTTTTTTGCGCCGCTGGCACAACGAGAAAATTGAGAGGCTTTTTCGTGAAGACATCACAGATGTGGAACAAATCAGAGATCTGGGAAATATGAAATTGCTGAGTGATATTCTTCCGGAAAAGGTCGGATCTCTTTTATCTATCAACGCGATTCGCGAAGATTTGGAAGTTAGCCACCGTGCGGTTTCTCATTGGCTGAATATCCTCGAAACATTTTATTATCAATTCAGAATTTATCCTTTTGCCCGCAATATCGTCAGATCGATCAAGAAAGAGCCAAAGCTCTATCTTTGGGATTGGTCAGAAATTGAGAACCTATCTGCTAGATTTGAAAATATGGTTGCGGCACATTTATTGAAGTTTTGTCATTTTTTATATGACTTCGAAGGTTTCAAGGCCGAGCTCTATTTTTTGAGAAATGTAGACAAGAAAGAAGTCGAATTTTTAGTGACAATTGACAAGAAACCCTGGTTTGCTGTAGAGACAAAGGCCTCGGATATGAATATATCTAAGTCAGTGCACTATTTCAAAGACAGGTTGAAAATTCCATATGTTTATCAGCTTGTAATGAAACCAGAAGTCAATATGTATAAGAATGGGATTTATGTCGTGTCTGCAGATAGGTTTCTTGTGAGTTTGATATAGTTCAAGTTTTTCCTATTTTTTGACCCATTTAACGGCATCTGCCACAACATAACCGGCTTCATTTTTATCGGTGAGCTCGACCTTGTTGGGCCCAGCCTCCAGTTGAAAAGATCCAATGAGGGCCCAGCCTGATTCGGTGTCCTCAAGATCGATCTCGATTTCTTCGGTCCCATATTGATGAGAGATAAGGAAAAACTTCTTCCCGGGGCTTCGGGAAAACCGCCGCATTCGGCCCTGCTGGTTCGATCCTCGCGATTGAGCTGCTACCATTCGCATCTCCATCATTCCTCGCCCCATTCTGCCAGAAATGCTGTTGTAAAAATAAATGTCGTAATCTCCTGTTTCCTTTAGCTCCACATTCCATACGACCCTGTCCTCACCCTCTCCGGATTTTTTTATGTAGGCGGAGCGGACGAACTGTCCATAATAATTCTGGTTTGTTGATGCCGTCCAGAAAACAGGGGGATTATAAATATTGACGCGACTAAAACCGGCCGTGTTGTCTTCGTCTTTAATCAGATTTTTCAGCGTGCGGCTGAGCCAATTCTGCTTAGCCGTGCTATGGATTTCAAAACCCAAGTCTTCGTTATCGACGATGGTTTCGTCCTTGGGAATAAAATCTGATGGATCATAGGGTTTCAAAAGCTCGCCTTCGAAAGACTTCTCCTCTTTTACCTCCCGCTGTCCCTGAAAAGGAACGTTAAGGGATGCGGGGATGTTTTGGGAGACAAAGGTGTCGACGGTCATCTGTGCGGGAGGTTCATCGGTGACGATGCCGATCTGAATGGTGGTCAATGCGGGAATATAAAGTGCACGGGAATAGTCATTCTGACCTTGTCCCTGCACAGGAGCATCTCGCCCTCTCGACCGGTAGCGCAATGTGATTTTCGTTACCCCATCCACAGAAGAGGGATTGGCGATGAGAAATTTGATCTGGGTCCTGGTTTTTTCCCTCTCAATGAAATCATAACTTTCTACATTTCCGATAATAAAGCCTGGGATCTCGGTGCCTGTATACCAGTCATTGACAATCTCACGGAAGTTGATGTCTCCTAAGCCGGAGAAAAAATCCGACAGACTCTGTTCGGATACGGTGCTGTACTGCTGACTTTTTAAAAATTCTAAAATTTGTTCGTCAAAATCCTCCTCTCCATATGCGGCTTCGAGTTGAGTCAAAAGAGTTCGCCCTTTTGCTTGAAGAGCTCCATGAATGACTGACGCTTCAAGACCAGGATCTTCCACCATCACAGCTAATGGAAGGTCTTTTAAATCTTGATTAGTATCTTCCTTGGGGGAAAGGCCTCGCGCAGCCTGTCTGTACATAGCCATGGGAGGAGCCACACGCTCACGCAGGAAGGACTCAAAGGCGTAATTAAGCACCGGCCATTGTGAGGATGACACCTGTGTTGTGAAGGAGAAAAAATTGGGAAAGAGGTCAAATTGCGGTTCGATATCAGCCTGGAATCTGAGTCCTAAACTGTTCCTCCTCATCCTACTGCGGGCGCCGGTTTGAGGAGCTATCAAATTTCCCCTCAAAAAACGGTTGAGCAAACTCCTCTGCAGTTGTTCAGGAGTGACACTGCGGCGTCCCTGTTGCATTCTTCTTAACTGCTGCGGGGGAAATTGTAATTCTGCCCCTGTGAGAATCGTGCCCATCTCCGGGAGAAAGGAGATTTGGGGCTGGACTGTTTCATGCGCTACCGTCCAGAGACGCTGGTAGCTGTAGATATGTATGGGGACCTCAACAAGTGAGAGCCGATTGTAAGGATAATCCAAACCAAGAATGACTTCGTATCCATCCTTTAGTTGTTTGATGAGTTCAGGGAGCTGGTCTCCAATTTCGTTTAGGAGGGGAGTGAAATAATCGTGGCCCGGTCGTACATAAAGAGAATAGGTCACATTTTCGACCTCGATCTCTTGATGCAAATAAGAGCCGATAGTGAGGGATATTTTTGGAAGAAAAACTTCAGGTGAAAATGTGTATTGAATTGCATTGTCTTGGGCTAGTATTTCTGGTTCTCCCTGAGAGATGGCGGTTAAACCTTCGGGGGTGGTGACGGTGAGAGTGTATTTGGAATAACTGGGAGCGGCCATTGCTGGATAGGCCGCACCTGGAGGAAGGCCGGAAATCGGGTACCATCCGCTTTCCGGTGTGAGATGGACAAAATTTGGGGTGACCAATGCATAGTGTTTGGGAATATCATAGAGCCAGAGCCTGTAGTGGCTCTCAAACCGGGCATCGTCAATATCGAGAAAACAGTAGCGCTCATCGATTTTTCCTGAATAGGAAAGCGTCAAAGAGATCGAATCATTGGAATTGACAGGTTGTGTGGGCGTCACATGAAGAAGATGTTCTTCCTGACGAAAATTGAGTGGTCCACTGCTTCCGGAGATGGATTCGACCTCGAGTCCGGGATTGAGCGTCAGCAGGATGGTGTCGAGAGGAGAGGGAGATTCATTGACCATTTCCAATTGAGCCGTAACGCTGATTTTTTCACCCGTGTGTTCGAGTTGAATATCATAACTGCGGACTGTGGCTGTCTCTATTTTCTGGAACTCTTGGCTTGCGGCTCTAAGCTGTTGGCGGTAGTTTCTGTCTCCATATTTTCCCTTTGTATAATTGAATCCGAGTATCAATGCCAAAACCAAACAGCCAATAGACAGAACTCCTGTGATCGTGTTCGAGAGTGCCGACTGTCTCAGCCTTTTGGATAGAAGAGGCGAAACAAAAATAAGACTGAAGCCCAGAAAGAGGTAGGCCAATCGAATGAGCAGGATGGATCCGATGTTTCCCAGACCTATAAAATCCGAAAACATAAGGGGGAGGTAAAATGCATAGGAATCAAACAGCCCAAAAAAAGTCCCCCCCAGGAAAACCAAAATCAGAAATGAATAAGCCAGCAAAATGAGAAAGACTATGGCTTGGTTCCGCAGCAGCGAGGAGAGAAAAAATGACAGCCCGATCATAAAAATCAGGCTTGGTATACAAATCCATACTGTGTACAAAAGATAGGGCTGCAGAGCAAAAATATTGTTGGAGAAAAAGAAATGGAAAACAAAAGTGATCAACAGAACGAGTATATTCAGCAGCAAAAACACAGAAAAAATACCCAGGGTTTTTCCCATAAAATATTCCAGGTTTGAAAAGGAACGCGCAAAGACCACTTGAACGGAATCGTTTTTCCTGTCGCGTTTGAAAAATTCGGTGGCCATAAAAGCGACAATGATTCCTTGGAAAATATTAAAAAGTTTGAGGCTGTTCAAGGGGATTGAACCCGACAGGGAACTGAGAAAATAGGGGGAAAACATTGATGGGGAGGCGATAGCAATAGTAACAATAGTCAAGATCAAAAGACCGAGTCCGGAAAAAATGCGGAAACCCCATGACCGAAAAAGAAGCCTGGCTTCATAAAAGGCGATTCGTCCGATAAAGTAAAGATTAATCATGATCTTTATCCTCGAAGCTGCTGCCTGACCAATCCTCTTCTTCTTGAGGCTCTTTTATGCCGAGTGTCTGCATAAAATATACATAGGCGTCTTCTAGATTGGGTTCGGCTTGTTTGGCAGTTTGGCCATTTATGCTGTCGGCCACAACACGCAGTTCGTACCCTTCTTTTGAGGGAACGGTGGAGATGACCGTGAATTCTTCTTTTAACCGGTCCAGTTCGGAATGCGATGCGTTTAATGTCCAGACTTTGCCTTTAGCTGTATTGATCAATTCTTCCGGTGTGTCGTGGAAAGCGATATTGCCCGAATTGAGGAGGGCCACACTGGAGCAAGTGGAGGAGATGTCCCCCACGATGTGAGTGGAGAGGATAATGATTCTATCTTCCCTGGAAAAATCCGACAACAAACTGCGGAATTTCACCCGTTCTTCAGGATCGAGCCCGGTCGTGGGCTCATCGATAACCATAAATTTTGGTGCACCGATCAGAGTTTGTGAGATACCGAGCCTGCGTTTCATTCCGCCTGAAAGCTTGCTGGCCCGCCTGTCACGCACCTCGAACAGGCTCACATCTTCGAGAAAGCGGTCGACTTTATCCAAACGTTTGCTTTTTTTTTCTTTTTTATTAAGGGAGGCAGAATAATCGAGAAATTCCCAGACTTTCAGCTTTGCAAATGTGCTGAAACCTTGGGGGAGATAACCCGTCATCTGACGGATGGATTTTCGATCTTTCTGGAGATCCAGACCGTTTATGGTGGCATTTCCTGAGGTCTGCTTCAGCAGTGTGACCAGGATGCGCATCAATGTCGTTTTTCCGGCGCCATTGGGCCCCAGGAGGCCAAAGACGCCGTTTCCGATGTTGAGATTTATATCCTTGAGGGCAAAATTTCCCCCCTTGTACTGTTTGGTTAAATTATTGATAGATATTTCCACGTATCAAATCCTCCTTTTATCTTTTTACCCATTTAACGGCATCGGCCATAACGTATAGGGTATCATTTTTATCGGATTGTTCAATTTTGTTTGGTCCGGCATCCAACTGAAAAGACCCAATAAGGTTCCAGCCTTGTTCGGCGTTTGTCAGGTCGATCTCGACTTCTTCGTTCCCATATTGATGAGAGATCAGGAAGAATCTTTTTCCGGGGCCTCGAAAAAATCGTCCTTTTGATCCTAGGTTTGAATTCCCTCTATCTCGATCTGCCGCACGCATGACTATCTCCTTTTGCATCCTGAGGGGGATGCCGTTGTAGAAAAAAATGTCGTAGCTGCCACTTTCCTCGAGATCTACATTCCAAGCAACCTTTTCTCCCCCCTCACCAGCCTTTTTTAAATACGCTGACCGGACGATTTGACCGTAAAATTGCTCATTCGCTGAAAGCGACCAGAAAGGGGGAAGGTTATACACATTCATTCCCGTAAAAAGGGATTCCTTGTTGCTTTTACCGAATAGCTTTTGCATGTTGCGGCTGAGCCAGCTCTGCTTGGACGTACCAAGGATTTGAAATCCCTCATCTTCATTATCAATGATATATTCGCCGCTGTTGAGAAAATCCGAAATGTCAAACGGCTTCGCTGTTTCCGTATCAAAAGGCTTTCCCTCGCGTTGAGGCGGTTGTCCCCAAAAAGGCACATTGATGGATGCGGGAATATTTTGGGAAACATAGGTGTCGATGGTCAAAAGAGCGAGCGGTTGATCAACGGAAATCCCGACATCAAATGTTGTCTTTGCCGGGACAACGAGGGCTTTTGTGTAGTCACTTTGGCTCGAAGCGCCTTTATTTTTATCTAAGCGGTAGCGCATATCTATTCTTATAACGCCTTCTACAGAGGTTGGGTTGGCGACCTTAAAATTGACCTGTGTCCAGGTCTTTTCTCTGTCGATGACATTGTAACTGTCGACATCACTGATAATGTAGGCAGGGATCTGGCTGTTCGAATACCAGGGATCGATAATTTCTGCCAGGTTCACATCAAAATATGATGTCAGGAAATCAGTTAATTCCTGTTGTTTGACCGTACGAAACTTGTTTTGTTTGAGAAAATCTGTGAGCCAATAATTAAAATCTGAATCTGCACTTTTGGCCTCAAGCAGAGCAAGTAGCATTCGTCCTTTGGCCTGCAGGGCTCCTCGGACAATGGAAACATCCTGAGTTGAATCCTCTCTCAGCATCTCAAAAAGGGATTGCTCCATTAAATACAGATTGATCTCCTCTTCACCGGTGAGACCGCTCCTGCCTAGCTGGTTTTTTGCTTGCGGCGGCGCATAGCGTTCCTTTAGATAAGATTCAAATGCATAGTTGAGCACAGGCCACTGAGAGGAAGAGATATAAGTGGTATAAGAGACAAAGTTTGGAAAAAGTTCGAACTTGGGTTCGATTTCAGCCTCGAAGGTGACCGCCATTCTTTCCCCTTTAATATACCCAAGTTGTTCTGCGGCTGCATTCAGCAGATTTGTCCTGATAAAGTTGTTGAAATAATAGGAATGGACTTGAGCAAGAGTGACACCGGACTTGCCCTTTCCGGTTTTCCCCCATTTTTCCCAATTCCGGGCTTGGGCTTGAAAGTCTGCGTTGGCACAGATGGTTCCCATTTCCGGTAGAAAAACGAGCTGCGGCTGAACCGTTTCATAGGCCGCTGTCCAGAGGCGCTGGTAGCTGTAGATGTGTATCGGAACTTCCACAAGGGAGAGCCGCTTGTAGGGGTAGTCTAAATCGAGCATCACTTCATATTCATCCTTTAAGGCACGGATCAAGTCCGGCAGCGAGTCGCCAATTTCAGTCAGATAGGGAGTGAAGTAATCATGTCCGGGCCGGAAGTACAGAGTGTAGATAACGTTTTCGACCTGGATTTCCTTATGTTCGTAGGTACCTATGGTGAGAGAGATCTGCGGCAGTTTTGTCTCAGCTTTAAATGTGTACTGTATCTGGCCGTTGAGGGATTTTGTCTCAGAATTCCCCTGAGAAATGGCGGTCAAACCCCCAGCGCATAGAACAGAGAGGGTGTATGTGGAGTACTGGGGTGCAGCTGTTTCCGGAAAGGCTTTTCCTGTGGAGAGTCCGGCGATTGGATACCATCCGCTTTCCGGTGTGAGGTGCACATAATCGGATGTGACCAACGCGTAGTGTTTAGGGATATCATAGATCCACAGGCGGTACCGGCTCTCGAAGCGGTTATCGTCGATGTCGAGGAAACAGAAGCGTTCATCGATTTCTCCCGAATAGGTTATGGACAGGTCGATGGAATCGCCGGGATTGACTGTTGAATGAGGAGTAATTTTAATAAGATGCTTATCCTGCTGAAAGGTTAATGTGCTGCCTTCCCAAGACACAGATTGAACCTTGAGTCCGGGGTTGAGAGTCAGCCAGAAAGAATCCAAAGAAAATGAAGTTTCGTTTGTCATCTTCATATCAGCTGAAACGCGTATATTTTTTTCTTGATGTTCCAGCTGAATGGAGTAATCGGAAACGGTTAAAACCGGTAAATCCACCACAGTTTGGTTGGAGGTTCTGAGCTGCTGCCTGAATTTTCTGTCGGCATATTTGCCGCTTGTGTAGCTGAATCCCAATATCAAGGCCAAAGCTAAGCATAAAATGGAAATGGATCCCGTCACTATATTAGAGAGTGTCGACTGCCTCAGCCTTTTGGACAGCAGGGGCGAAACAAAAATAAAACTCAATCCCAAGAATAAGTAGGACATACGAATGAGGAGAACGGAGTGAATGTTTCCAAGGCCGATAAAATCTGAGTACATGAGGGGCATATTGAATGCGTAGGAATCAAAAAGCCCAAAAATCGGTGTTCCAAGGAATACTAGAACCAGGAAAGAATAAGCCAGCAGGAAAAGGAAAACCACGGCCTGACTTCGCAGCAAAGAGGACAACAGGAATGATAGTCCTATCATAAAAATCAGGGTTGGCAGGCAGATCAACAGCATGTACAGGATATATGGCTGCCAGACAAAAAGTGTACTGGAGAAAAAAACGTGGATGATAAAAGTGATGGATAATACGGCCAGATTCAACAGCAAGAAAATCGACAGAATGCCCAGGACCTTACCAAGAAAATATTCCATGTTGGAAAAAGAACGGGCAAAGACAACCTGGATGGAATCGTGTTTTCTGTCACGTTTGAAAAATTCGGTGGCTATGAATGCGACAATGATTCCCTGGAAAATATTAAATAGTTTGAGGCTGTTTAAGGGTAATGATCCTGAAAGAGAGCTGAGGAAGTAAGGGGAGTAAAAGGCTGGTGTGGCGATGGCTATATTGAGTATAGCAATGATTGTTAAGCCGAGTACGGAAAAAATGCGAAATCCCCATGACCGAGAAAGCAGCCTGGCCTCATAAAAGGCGATTCGTCCGATAAAGTAAAAATTAATCATGAACTCTTCTTTTCATCGCCTTGGAAAAGTGTTTATTATTTAGACTGTTCTTCATCCCGCTTTCTTTCACTATACTAAGAAAAAATTTAGGAGTCAGCTTTTATTTTGTAGAAGCCAATTGGACAGTCGCCCAGATTTTGATTCCTTTCTGCATGTTTGCCCGCTGTCCGGTCATGCCGCCGCTACGGCCGCCCATGCCTCCAGGGGCTCTTTTCATGTTCATGGTCATTTTGGGCACCTCAATTCCTATTCCAATCTCAGATCCTTCTTCTGCTCCAACAGCGAAAGGAAAATCCTGGTTTTCTTGAAGTGGGATTTTGACTTCATAGACGATCAATCCGGCCGAGCTTTTCAAAAAGACTTCGATGCCTTTCAGGTTTTTGATGGAGGTCCTGATAGGGACTTTGCTTTCCTGAAGGATTTCCAGTTCATTCGAGATGGCCATCATTGCGCGTCTCATTTTTTGTAGATCCGCCTCATTTTCAGGCCTCATCATCTCTCCCTCTCCAGGTTGCATTCTTTGCCTTCCTACGGGATATTTGATGCCGAAGGTTTTTTCCTTTCCCCCTTCCGGATCGAACCACAGGATCATGCCCTGTCTTAAAATGCGGCTTATCACGGCCTGATCCTCAGCGGCCAAACAGATGTACAAAAAATCTGCGTCGTTTGAGACACCCAGGGAAATATTTTGTTTGTCCACAAATGTCAGACTTCCAACCCAGTCATCACTCCTTCCGTCGATATTGATATCCCAATCCCTCCATCCACTTTGAAAGTGCAGATTGGCGCAGGAGTTAAAATAAAATGTAAGCAGTCCCAAAACACAAATTCTAAAAAAGGGCATGAAATTCACAAAGGAAATCGTTTTTTTACTTCTTTTATTCATTTTTATCTCCTTGTTTTGAATTCTATTAAAACTTTATATTGAAAAACAGAGTAAAGGTCAATCTATTGAGTTTAAATAGTATGTACAGTTAGACAACAGAAATTGCTGATCATTTGCAGCGTATCAGGAAATAAACAGATGAGGAAAGTACAGGTTTATTTTGATTTTTTATAGCTGATAGAAAGACCGCTGCCCCGGTTGTCAACAGTTGTTTCCAAGTTGGGCAGACTGAGCAGATACTCCATATAATCACCACTGCCGCCGCCTCGTCCATACCGACTCATTGAGACGTTGTGAGTCGTGTAGCATCCGCCAACTTCGAGTTTGGGGAGTACAGCATCCAGATAGTTTTTGTACCAGTTCTTATCAGCATCGCTGAAGACAAAGTCGAAGGGGCCTTCGAGAGCAGGGACTATTTCATGGGCGTCTCCGAGGCGGGCGTCAACAAATTCGGAAAGTCCTGCTGCCTCGAAGTTTTTTAGAGCTTCATTGTGCCGCCGCTCATCGATGTCGATGGTGATCAATTTGCCTCCCGTCTTGCTCAATGCCCATGCGATCCAGGTCCCGGAGTGGCCGGTCGAAGTTCCGATCTCTAGGGCTCTTGTGTATCCATTTTTGACAATGATGTCGTGAAGCGTCTGACCGTCCACTGCCGGCACGTTCATGTTACCCCTACCCCAGTAATTGGTGTCGAGAAACTTTTTGACTCGGGAATTAAGATCCACGTTTTGCTCCTTGGCCGGATGGCTGATGAGGGAAATGGACACAATTAACAAAGCTGTTACTAAAAGAAAAGGAATAGATTCTTTTTGGAGTGTTTCCATCATATCTCCTCTGAAAGCGTTCAGCTTATTTTAGTTATCAACCTTTAGACTTCTGATGTCTGGAAATCTTCCATATGAAGTAGGTTTTGTGAGTTCAGTGCCTGCAATGTGAGTTTTTGCTATTTTATCTCGTGGACGAAAATGTAGTCGTTGTCGGCTTTGGGTTTATGGCAGCCGATGCACATGGCCACCTTTCCCTCCGGCCCACCCTTTCCTTCCGTGCTGAAGCGGGCCCAGTACCAGTCTCCGGCCTCAGCGTTATAGTCCTTAATCTTGTACATCACAGTGATGGCCGTCATTTTTTTGTCGTTGTTGTAGCCTTCCTTGACCAGGATGGATCCGTAGGGGACGGGGGTGCTGTCGGCATTGATAAGAATATCATTCACATAGACTTTGTTAAAGGCCCCGTGGATAGAGTTGCCGGGCTGCATCCCTGAGTGATCATCCCAGAACTTCCATTCTGTATAGGGGGATGTTTCAGTGATATAGGTCCAGAACTCCTTGGCATTGGGGCCGGGCATCTGATCTTCCATGGCATGGACGGTCAGAAGGGCCACAGCCACAACGGCAATAATAGCAATGAATGTTTTTTTCATGGTTCTCCTCTCATTGAAAGAGTTTTATATAAATAATTATAGTGGAAATAACTATTTCTGCAACAGAAGAAGCGTTTTAAACTTGTCCAAAAAGGATGTCTCAATCATTTTCAGCCTCATTTCTTATTTGCTGCCTGCTTTTCTCCTTTATACGAAACTTGTTGTGGCCTTGAGAAAAAGCTCTATCTCTTTGGGCGAATTATAATGACATGCTGATAATCTGATAAAGCTTTGTATGCCGAGCTGTTTCAGCATAGCCGCAAAAAACGGATCTTGCCCGGGAGCATGGAGCCTGAGCTGTTTATCCTTGTAAAGTTCGCATCCATGAGTGGATTCAATCCCTTCCAGGTTAAACCCAACAAGACACACACGACGGGATAGATCTTCTCCCATTCCATAGACGGTGACACGCTTCATATCCTTGAAGCCTTCAACCGTGTCTGTCCCATTGATGAGTATAGACAGAAGGCCTGTCGAATGTGCCTTTACACTTTGCATGGCAGCGACAACCAGAGAGCGCCGATCCTTGGAATCCGTAAAATGGCCGCCAAGCCAGCATAGATAGTCCACAACAGCTGACCAGGCCGCATAAGATTGATGTTCTACTCCTCCGATGTCCCAACTTGTCTCTGGCTTAAAAACATATTTCCAATGCGGAAGTTTTGCCAATCTATCTGAAACGTGGGCATATCCGCATCCCTTTACTCCATAGTTTTTGTAGGGTGCAAAAACATAGGCATCAGCTCCAATATCTTCAACGTCAATTAGATCTGAAGGTGAATATTGGACGCCATCGACCATGACAAACAAATCAGGCTTAATCTTCCTTGCTTCTTTGACGATTGTTTTGACGTCAAATATTTCACCGGTAACGTTAGACGTATGTATGACAGCAAGAAAACAGGTATTCTTATCAATTTTTTCTAAAATTGTTTCCAGTGAAACTGAGCCTGTTTCCTGATTGGGTTCGGCAATACGCTCTTCTTTCCCATATTTTTCGGCAAACTGTGTTACTGCACTTCTAACTGAAGCGTGGTCAAGGCCAGTCGTCACAACATTTGTTCCCGGGACTTGGGAGAGAACTGCGTTTGTGATGCGATATATCACATGGCTGCTGCTCCAGCCTGGTATGGTTTGACCTGATTTCGCCCCGAAAAAGATCATAAGGTCTTCAATCCCTTTTGTTGTGATCTCAACAGAGTGATTGGATCCAGGATTTGCCCTTCCTTGCTGATCAGGGAGGTGTGTCTCTATTGCCATCGCTTCGATGACGGATTTTGGCCTTAACGAGCCAGAAGCGGCTTCAAGGTAAATCCGTTTTCCCGAATAAGGATCCCTATCGACATAGTGAAACAGGCTCCTAATTTCTTCCATTAACTCACGGGAATACAAGCCATATTCATAAGTGTTCCTCAATGTTCTACCTCCTTTTCACATGAATGAATATATCACACGCAGCCCAACATGAGCTACTTAGCCTGGATAATTCAGGTTAAAAAAAATATAAAATATATCTTCCCTCTTTAGATAAAATTTCGATATAATCGCTTTACATCTTATTAAACAGATGGATTATTCGATAAATCATTTCAAAATTTTAAAAGGAGGGAGTCTGCAATGAAGTCTAATTTATTTAAATTTTCCAGGCTTGTCTTTATTGCGGCATTGAGTTTTGTTGTTTTAACGGCATCCACCTCAATTTTTGCCGCACAAAAAGTTTCAATCAGCTTTGATGACTACCACGGCTACAACGGGACCGTGAAGTACATCAAGGATGTGGCCAAGGCCTATCCGAACATCACAAGACTTCTTGAGATCGGAAAAAGTACGATGGGACGGTCGATCTATGTGCTGGTCATTTCCAACATGAACAAAGGCACGACTATCGATGCCCAAGTGCAGCTGCGTAATCCGCGCAAGGAAGGGGTAAAAAATGTTACGCCCATGAAACCCTACCAGGGAAAGCCCGGTCACTGGATCTGTGGGGCTACACACGGAAATGAGTACACAGGAACAGAGGTCTGCCTCTATTCCATCGATAAACTGGTTTCGGGGTATGGATCGGATCAGGAGATCACACGGCTTGTCGATGACCAAACGTTCTATATCTGTCCGGTCGTAAACCCTGATGGCCTGTACAACAGCATTGAAAAAGGAATTTCTCAGAGGCAGAACAGCGAAAAAAAGGATGATGACGGAGACGGCAAAATCAATGAGGATGGCCCTGACGATCTTAATGGAGACGGATTAATTACACAATTCCGTTACAAAGATCCTGAGGGCGGTTATATCATGGATGAGGAAGATTCTCGCCTGATGGTTCGGCTTGGCCGGGATGCCAAAACCGAAAAGCAGCGGTACTCTGTTATTAGGGAAGATAAAGATAACGACGGGGATGGAAAACGCGGAGAAGATCCGGAGAGAGGGATTGATCTCAACCGGAATTTTCCCGAAGGATGGTGGAATGACACTATGCCCGGAGGTTCCGGGACGTACCCGACATCTTCACCTGAGGTTCATGCCATGGCCGAATTTTTCATGAACCATACAAACATCCTGATGGCGCAGAATTATCATACGTCCGGGGGATTCACTTATAGGCCCATGGGAACGGCCCCACACACTGCGATGCATCTAAAAGATGTGGCTGTTTTAGACTTTATTATGGGTAAGAAATACCTGGAAATCATTGGTGAAGAAGTGCCGGAGGCCTGGAAGTCTCCAGAGAAATTGTCTGCTTTAAAGGCAAAACTTGATGAGACGTCCAGTAATAAATACGACAAAATGCGCGGCTATGATCTTCCACGAGGCTGGAGAGTCAGCTATAACGAGGATCGTGACCAAAGATACAGTTTTGGGATGGCCACTGATTGGATGTATGTGCAGCTGGGGATTTATGCTCTAACCACCGAACTCTGGAATCCACAGAAAGATATCCCGGATTTCCCACAGCTTGAGGGTCAGACCGGCAGAGCAGGACAGCAGAGAGCTCTATTAAAATACCAGGATGAAAAATATGATGGCAAACTGTTTATACCGTGGAAGGCCTTTAAACATCCCGAACTCGGTGACGGCGAGATTGGAGGTTGGATACCCAAATACCAAAGCAATGCATGGCCTGGTGATCCTTTGCGGTATGTCTGTGAAAACCATTGGCAGTTTGAGCTTTTTAGAGCCGGGCTCCAACCTGATATCGTAATTACCGATGCCAAGGCGAAAGTACTGTACACGACGAACAATGCGAATGATTCGGCAGCCATGCAAAAAGGGGATCAAATCACAGTCCAAAAAGGGAAGGCCGTCGGGAAATACAAGATTGTAGAAGTGACAGCCACCATTGAGAACAAAGGGAAATTGGCCACACATCTTGCCCGGGGAGCTCAGATTCCTGAAAACCGGCAGGATGTGGTCTGGCTGATCGGAGATCCGGGGAAGGTCACTTTTCTTCAAGGAACGGCGTTCCAACAATTGGGTGTTTTGGAGGGAGCGATGGAAATTCCCGGCTATTCCGGAAGAGCGTCTGCACGGCCCGGACAGCAGCAGTTCCGGGGAGGGGGGCGGTTTGGATCACGATTCCGACCGACTCAAGTCAATCAGACAGGATCGAAGCGCACCGTCAAATGGCTGGTGGCTGTTGAAGGAAACTCGCCGCTCAAAATTGTCTTCACATCGCAGAAGGGTGGCACTAAAGTTAAAGAACTTTCATTCGAGAGTGGAGGTGCAAGATGAAAAAGAAAATTACTATTAAATACATCACTGCAGTTTCGCTGGCCGTTTTTATGTTAACTTGCTTCATGCCCTCGGCATTTGCTCAGAAAAAACTCCAGAAGAGTCCGGGTGGTTACCACGGCGAACTGGACTTTCCTATAAGCTGGAAGCGGTACTATTCCTATGCCGAGTGGACCAAGATCATGCATGACATTCAGAAAAAGTATTCCCAGCTTTCGGATATCGAAAGCATCGGCAAGAGCCGGATGGGACGTGACCAATACCTCATCACCATAACAGCCAAATCAACGGGAGATCACAATTCCAAACCCGCAATGTGGGTCGATGGAGCCGTGCATGGAAATGAGATCAATGGTGTCATGTGTTCCCTTTACATCATGTGGTATTTGCTCACTAGGTATGATTATGATTCATATGTCCATGATCTTGTCAACAACACTACGTTTTACATTCTTCCGGGACTGAATGTGGACGGAAACGATTCATTTGCCCTTTTTCCGAACACTCCCAATAATCCGCGGGAGCCTTACAGACCCGAGGACAACGATAATGACGGGCTGTATGATGAGGATCAGACTGAGGATGTGGACGGCGACGGAGAACTCTCCACTATGTATATCGAAGATCCAAAAGGAAGCCTCAAGCTTTCCCCTGATAAACGCCGTTTTGTGCCGGTCATCGATGAGAAAGAAGAGGTTCGCAGATTCCGTCGAATAGGCTCCGAGGGATTCGATAACGACGGTGACGGTATGATCAATGAGGATGACATAGGCGGCCCTGATCCAAACAGGAATTTTCCCTTTGGATGGAATCTTCAAGCAGGTGAATTTTATCCGATGTCCGAGCCGGAAACCCGTAATGTTTTCGAGTTTCAGCTGGCCCATCCCAATATCTATGCAAGTTTTCATTACCACAACACAGGACGTCTCATCATGTTTCAAGCGCCTCTCCCTGTAGAGACCCAAGCCGTTCGAGGCCAGGCTCCACAACAGCGGCGGGGACAGCAGCAAACACTTGAACAACGATTGGAAATAATGCGCCAAACGAACAAATTCGCTCAGCTGTTCGACCGTCAAGTAGCTCCTAATTACCAGCACGACATGGATGTCCAGACGGAAATTGTTACTATGGGCGCTAGAATAATGAAAAACTACAGACCTACCATGGCCGGGCTCAGTGGGCAAGCTCCTGCTTCTACCTATCATATGTTAGGCGCTTACAGCTATCTTATCGAGCTTTGGGGATCACCGGCTTTTGATGCCGATGTGGACGGTGATGGAAGAGTCACAGATGAGGAATACCTCGCATGGAGCGATATCGAATTGAGTGGTGAAGGCTGGATCAATCCACACAAGTTTAATCACCCCGATTTGGGAGAGATTTGGATTGGTGGAACCCGGAAAAAGCATACACAGAGAACTCCTCCTGCCCGTTATATTGAGCAGGAAACTTTTAAAAATTCTCAGTTTGTTCTGTACTGTGCCAGCCAGTTTCCTAAAGTGGAAATCGAGGAGATTACGGTTACACCGGCCACCCAGAACCTGTACTGGGTTGAAGTGGCTGTTAAAAACGACAGGGTCTATCCTTCCGCTTCGGACAGATCTGTTCAGCTCAAAAGAGCTGTCAAGGATAAACTTACGCTCAGCTCCTCGAACAATATCTCTGTTGTTGATATCCCGAAAGGTTCAACAATTGTCGATCCGCTCAACAACACCGCTACAAGTGAAGCGATGACCAAGGGATCGGCCGAATTCCAACTCAAAGGAAAGCAGACTCTCCGGTACTGTGTTTTGGTTGAAATGAGCGGTTCTCAGGGCTGGGTGGAATTTACGATCCGGTCAAAAAATGGAGGGACGGACAAGAAAAGAGTAAACATCAAAGTAGGCAATTAGAGATTTAAAAATAAACTCAGCGATACTTTTTATTTTAGGCCGTTGACCTTGTTCATGAATTTTTCGATCTGAATGACAAATCGCTCGTGTGAACCCTGGCCGATGAGACCATGGTTATCGTGGGCTTCGACTTGGAATAAAAGTCTCTGTCCATCGATTTTTATTAGAGTGGCCTTGGCTGAGATACGTTTGCCCAGAGGAGTGGGTTTCAAGTGCTCGATATTGACTTTGGTTCCCACCGATGTCCAGTCATGGGGAAGATAGACTTGTGCCGCAATCAGAGCTGCTGATTCCATCAGCGCAATCAACATAGGGGTGGCCAGCACTTCGACCTGGCCCGATCCGAGAATTTTGGCCGTATGCTCTTGATCTACGATAAGCGATTGGGTGGAAGAGGCGTCCAGTGGAATGTTGAAATCCATCGATCTACTCCTTCTCTCTTATTTATGATTCGTTATTATCCCAATTAGTTTATAGCATAACATGACTGGCGTAGTATTACTAATTTTACGCTCTATCCCTTGTTTTGACACTTTTTACTCCAGTTTTCTACTCCAATAATTCCAAAGCAGCTTCTTTGAGAGCACTATTCTTTACATACCTCTCAAGACCTTTTGATTCTCTCGCAATTTCTCTTCTCTCTGCAAATAACAGTTCCTGACTTGGCACTGGCTAGTCCTAGCCTGCACTAAAGTGCCTCCAAATGGTTTCAAATCTTTCCGAATCTCTTTCCAATTTCTACCAGCCAGCACCTGCTTACAAACGTAGTGCAGGAAGACTTTTCTGACACATAGGATTCCTGGCAGGATTATACGCCTCTGTTTTCGGGGGAGATCTTTAGAAAAAGGAGGATTTTAGGGATTTTCTGAATGGCAATTAATAGGACAAATCGACTGGGGAGGGCTCAAAACGGATGATCCTGTGTGATTCCACAATATTGAAGATTCTTTCCTCCAAATTTCAGTGATATTCAACTTCCACCGATTTTACCTGCAAACATTTCAAATATGGTTAATTTAGACAATTATTGTTTACATAAATAAATAAAACTTGACATCATGTCAACTATTGTATATCTTATGTCGTGTTTAATTGACTATACATCCATTTTTATAGAGGCGAATTTATGATGACATTAAAAACTAAATTGAGAAAATACCGATTTCTAAAAGATGAGATGACTCAGAAGCAGCTTGCAGATTTGGTTCATGTTTCCAGACAAACCATTCATGCCATAGAAAGGGGCAAGTTTAATCCGTCTGTCAGACTTGCTTTACTCATCGCTCAAGTCTATCAAAGTCCCGTAGAAGATATTTTCTATTTAGAATAAAAGATAAATAAACTACAGAATTACAAAAAGGAGAAAAGGATGGAAATTCGCGGCAACAATTTACTTTTTTTTGGAGTTGAACTCTGCGCTGGAATATCGGTCTTTATTTTCACCCTTCTTTGGGGTGACATAGGTCTTTTAGGCCTAATCCTCTTTTTTAGTGGATTGATCCTGGTCAGATCCAAATCTATACCCGACGAAAGAGAGATAAATTTAATATTTAAAGCAAGTTCTTTAGAAGTTGTATTTTTAGGGGCGATTATGGCAGTTATTTATCTAAAATTCCCCAACTACAACTGGTTTCACGGTTTCATCAGTTTTGGAATGATCTCCCGGGGCTTTATCGGAATGATTCTATTTTTTAAATAAAAAACTTTTCTGAGGGAATTTCCTTTTTTTACACTTACCATTTACACTCATTTGTATCAAATTTTTACCCTTTAACCCGCGACATCAACAATCTTACATAGAACAAAATATCCAGTCAATAAAGAATCTGCAGGAAATAGAGAATCTCATAGACTTTGTCTTTTAAAAGCCTATCCAGAAATTTCTCAGGGAAAATAGAGAGGTAGGATGCTTGAGCTGATGGGGATCGAACCCACGAGTTTATACTGAATATCAGGAGAATCTCCCCCCCCTCATCCGTCTATCAGATTGAGGCGCAAAAATCGCTATGCTGTCAATTACTCAATCGGGAGGCCAGGTCATTAACTGGCTCTGGCTTCCACTCGCCTCATTTCTTCCATGCTTTTTTAACTGCACGGAAAAAATAAGCGCCAATTACAAATGCAATTCCAAGGCCAATTATTGTTGTTACAGCATTTGTTCCAAAAACTGCATATAGAAGTATTTCTATTACCATCCAAATAACTAAGATCCCAATAGTTATTAAGATCGAACGAAATTTCTTAAAACTTTCTTTCATTTACTATTTCTCCTATTCGGGAAGTCAGGGCTTATTAGGCTTTGGCTTCCAATCGCCTCATGAGTCACTTAGTAGTTTAATAGCTGTTCGGAATTGATAATATTAACGCTTGAACTCTATTTCAACTTCTCCTGTAGCGGCCTTAATAGGCAATCCCGACACCTTTACAATTCCATCATGAATCTCAATATTAATACTATCCCTTGTACTGCCCTCTGGATTCATATCATCTGTCATCATAAATGAAATTACAAATTCTTTGCCATCCCTTGAATCTGGATACAAGCTAAAACTGCTTTTTTCTCCACTTGCTCTTTTTCCCAAATTTTTGGGTGCGCCTCCATATTTAATTTCTTTTTTAAAATACCATGATCCAAGCCCACGAAACCATAATTCTGCGCGATCATGAATTGAATTTCGGCTAGTCTCATCCCAAACCAAAACTCGCACCATCATCAATTTTCCGCTGGAACTAGAATCTTTGACCAATTTAGTTTGCTTAGTTAGTATTGGGCCAACATAGATATGGTGAGTATCGATAAAAAATTCGTCAGTAACATAATACCTCTGTTCTGCTCTTTTGCCTGATTTGTCAAACTTGAAGATGGCCTTTCTATTTTTTCCTTCAGAGCGATGTATTAAGATCTCAAGAATTCTGTTTTCTTTTTCATCCCTGATGATTGAATATTGACCAGAATCTTTCTTTTCATCTTCCATTTTTAAAGTTCGTATTCCTGTTCCTGTCTTGGGATTTACTGGATTAAAATACATTCTTGAGCGTGGGTACTCCGGATCGGGTTTGAAATCTTTTGTTGCTTCACGCCACTCTCCGATTAGAAGTTGTGACGGAAGTAAAGCACTTCTATCTTGATTAGCGTATTGAAAAACAGTAATAAAAAAACATATAAAGACTAAAATGACTATTTTATTTTTCATGCTCATCACCCCTCAGTCTTATATGAATAAATGAAAAGGAGAGAAATGTCAAAATTAAAGGCTGTATGATACAAAAGTAAAACGCTATTTTAAATGTTTCTTTTGATGGGGATCGAAGCCACGACCTCTTGACTAAATATCTTGAGAATTTCTCTCTAGCTCAATTTTTTCCCCTTATGAAGCAATAAATTGTCAGATATATGGCTTGCTATATAACGAGGATATTGATAAACTTTTTCTGAATTTTAAGCATATTTTAAGTGTTTTTATTGCACATAGTCGGTATTGTTGTGGTATTTTTCTCAAAATATTGTATTCAGTAAGACAATAGTTATATGGTCTCTAACAAAATGGGGGAATTATGAGTATAAAACCTACTAAGCTGATTGGTCTTTCCATACAAAATTTTGATAAACTTTTGGCCACTAAAAAAGAGTTAAATCTTCAACCAGCAAGACTTATACCCTTCTATAAGCCTGGTGATGAAATGGCTCTAACATCGATTTTCTTATCGGCTTTACGTCTAATTACTGAATTTAGAAACCAAATATTCCAAACAATTGGTTTAAGTCGGAGCAGTGAACTAAGAATATACACCGAGGCAGAATTCATTTTATTCAATAAGAAAAGAATCGATGGACTAATTCTAGTTATACGCGGCAATAAAATTATTGATGCTGTACTACTTGAAGTAAAGAATAAAAACACCGAACTAGACGAATCTCAGATATTGGATTACCTACAAATTGCTAAGGAATATGGCATTCAAAAATTTCTAACCATTTCAAATCAGTTTGTTTCCTTCCCCACGCAGTCTCCTCTTAACATAAAAACTCCAAGACAGGTATCAACATTTCACCTGTCTTGGTCCTTTATTCTTACCATTGCCTATATTCTTTTTACCGAGAACGACAATAATATTGAAGATGCAGATCAGGTGGAAATCATGAGAGAAATTATCGATTACTTTGAATCACCGAATTCCGGGATTCTTGGATTCACCCAAATGAAACCAGGTTGGACTGAACTTACCCAGAAAGCAAATGCTGGCACAACTCTTAAATTGAATGATTCCTTTGTTGAGGATACTGTCTCCAGTTGGCTTCAAGAAGAACGTGATATGGCACTTATTCTAAGTCGCGAACTCGGTTTGCTAGTAAAATCAGGTCACCGTAAATTTAAGAATGATCTCTCTGCCAGAATTAATTACGAGAAAAAAGAATTAACTACGAAGCACCGTTTAGAGTCTATTCTCCAAATTGATGGAGCCGCTTCTTCACTTGAGATTCGAGCCTATTTTGATCGTAAGAATATTGAAATATCATCTACGCTTTCAGCCCCTCAGGACAAAAAAACACGTGGCCAAATCTCTTGGATATGGAACCAATTGAAGCATTCTGAAAGAAAGAATCCAGAATTATTCGACACCCTAAAACCTGATCTTCTCATTGAGATTTATCTCAAATTTGTAAAGGATTCTTTAAGACTAAATCTTAATGAACTTGATTCAGCTGCTGAGATGATTGGTGCTCGCGAGATAAAGAGCTTTAGCATACTATTTCTCAAGGATCTTGGTCGAAAGTTTGAGAGCCGGAAGGGTGTCGTAGAGATAATCGAAAAAATGTTAATTGATTACTATCAAGGCATTCTACAATATTTGAAACGTTGGGAAAAACCCGCTCCCCAAATCGAGAAGAATCCTGAGCATGGAGAGCCCCGATAACATGCGCCTTTTATTGACAGGAAAAAAGGTGCGGAGTGCTAATCGTATTTGTTGTTATGAAACAGAACATAGGTAAAAGTCCTTGCCTTTTGCAGTATTGCAACCATATGAATACACTTGCCAGTCAAAGCCTTTAAACTTCAATGCAATCGTTAAGGAGAACGCCTGCACAGCCGCTCTGCAATGCGATCTATCGTGACCCTTATAAGTTGCCCTTATCTCATGTGCTTCGCTTGTTCCCAGCGTCAAAACGTTTTTAAATTTATAAAACGTTCTACCCCCGTTGGATACAGCGAATCTAGAGTAGATTTACCCCATTCGTTATGCTCTCAATCCATCCCACTCGAGAGGTTGATACCATATTAGCTGATATCCCTTTAAGGGCAATTTAGGAACAAAGATCTGAGTCGGAAGAGAATGTTACATCTTCCGTAGGTTCTGATAATCCTTATTCCCACACAGCCCTGTAGCTGATATTGGGGAGGAGGGACAGAATCCCTAAGACAAATCATTCAATCCTAAATCCATCGACTTTCATTACAAATGTATCCCTGAATAGATGTAGGATTAATGCTGAAGGGGAATAATTATTGATTGAATGAATAAGGGGAATATGGGGAAATAGGATGGTGAAGCTAATGGGGATCGAACCCACGACCTCTTGACTGCCTGATAATTTCTGCTTAGTCAACTCAGCCAGCCTCTTCCTCGCATCGTCAAACAGGTTTATATAGAGGAAGGTTCTTTTATCGTCTTAGTGACTTTTTTGTTTTGGAATTTCAAGAATTACAGTTGTGCCTTTATCAGGAATTCCTTTTATCTTTAATTCTCCTCCCAAATATCTTGCACGCTCTCTCATCCCTATTAAACCAAATGAATTACTACTTTTGATTTGCTCTTCCTTTATGCCTATTCCATTATCTTTAATGGTTAATTTTAAGTTTGGCCCTATCTCCTCCAACCTTACATCAACTTTGGTTGCCCGTGAGTGCCATTTTACATTGTTTATCGCCCCTTGAATGATTCGGTACAAGGCAATAGAACGGTTTTCATCTAACACTATTTCTTCAGGATCTTGATAAAAAGTACATTTAATTCCTGACTGTTCCTGAAAGTCGATACAATGTTGTCTCATTGCTTCACCAACTCCAAAATGATCCAATAGATTCGGCCTCAAATCAGAGTATATTTGTCTCAATTTCCTGATAGTTTCATCTAGGAGATTTTCCATTCTTTGAAACTCACTGGGTATTTTCTTTTGGTCTTTGGACATTTTATTTTTTATTGCATATATATCCATTTTAAGACCAGTTAAAGCCTGTCCCACTTCATCATGGAGTTCACTTGCTATTAAACCTCGCTCTTGTTCTGTAGCAACTTGCATGTGTGCGGCAAGCTTTTGCAGTTCTTTTTGCGAATGTTTTAATTCTTCCTCTGCCTGCTTGTTTTCGGTGATGTCTATCTGGGCTGAAATAAAAACCTCTCCAAATTCATGATGTTTAGACTTGATAATGCTGGCGTAGGAAAAAAAGACTGTTCCATCTTTTTCAATATTCTCAATTTCCCCCTTCCATTTATTTTTCTTTTCAAGACTGTTCAATATTTCTTTTACTTGTTCCTTTCCTCTATTATCTGGAGAAGCATTGAGTATTGAAACGTGTTTTCCAATTAGTTCATCTGGACCATAACCAAACATCTTCTCAAATTGAGGATTTGTATATATAAGTGTTCCATCGCTAGCTCGGACCAGATTAATACCTTCCGATAAATTCGTCATAATATTACTATGAAGCTGCAGTTGCTCCTCAGCTTTCTTACGCTCGGTGATGTCACGTACTATACTGATCCATGCTTCTCGACCTTGATATTTGAGTGGTGATGTATGGATTTCAACTTGAAATTTTTCTCCTTTTTTTGTTATGTGAGTATAGTTGTGCGGTGAAGAATCCTCCTCGTCATCAATGTTTTTCTCTACATCCTCTAATTCTTCAGGGGGGTGAAGCTGCTCGGGAGTCAAGGCCTGTAATTCTTTTAAGGTGTATCCATAGCGTTCTAAAACACTTTTGTTGCAGTCGAGAAAACGATGAGTTTTTTGGTCAAAAATGAAAATGGGATCTGCGATGCTTTCGAATAATATGCGATACTTAGCTTCTGATTCTATAAGTATCTCCTCGGTCTTCTTGCGCTCGGTAATGTCACGCCATATGCTCTGAACAAAATCTCTCCCACCAATGGAAATAGCCTTAGAACTTACAAAAACGTTTCTTATCTCACCGTTTTTTCTCCTATGTTTTGTTTCAAAGGAATCATATCCTTCCCTAATTATTTTATTGATGTGTTTTGTCACTTCCTCAGCAGACTCAGAGACCTCAAAATCGGGTATCGTGAGCTTTCTGAATTCCTCTCGAGTATATCCGAGGTTTTCAAACGCCCTTTCATTAAACTCAACAAGCTTCCCAGCCTCTCCATCAACGAGCACAATTGAGTCTGCCGCTTGTTCAAAAATAGCTCGGTATTTTTTCTCTGAAATCTTTATTTCCTCTTCCGCCCGCTTGCGGCGGGTGATGTCTCTTGTTACAATATTAAATCCTGATATTTTACGGTTCTTTCTTATAATGCCAAAATATGACTCGCCCCAGTGAGTCGTTTCATCTTTATGAATCCATTTATATTCAATTGACTTAGGGAGCTTTCCCCTTCTTGCCGAATTAAACATTTTTATGTATCGAGGAATATCCTTTAGCCGTACTGTTTGCAGCTTTGTGAAATGTTTATTGACGATGTCTTCTCTAGAATAGCCTGTATGATTCAAGAAGGCCGAATTGCAATCTGTAATTTTTCCTTTCAAGTCCACTCTGAGGTAGCCATCAGACAGGAATTCTGGTGAAATCTTATGTCGTTCCTCTGTTTTTTTTTGTTTCTCCTCGACATTATTTCGATCGGATTCTGATTTCTCTAATTCAGTCACCTGTTTTCGTAACTTGGCTAATTCATCTATAGGTTGTTTTCTTGTTTTATCTTTATCTTCCATTTGATCCCTCACGCAAGGAGACTACCCCGTATAACATATTCATAATTCCCTCTGTAGCTTTAGAAAACATAATCTTAATTAATATCTTTGTCAATCAAACAAGGCT
>SDBS01001335.1_pt1 | contig 25014 bp, 43 predicted proteins | sample 2277091 | NCBI WGS metagenome assembly SDBS01 (sample SAMN10404972, study PRJNA504765) | marine sediment metagenome | isolation source: marine sediment core GS10_PC15, 163 cmbsf | place: Arctic Ocean: Southern Knipovich Ridge | collected 2010
CACGGCTTGATAAAGTCCTTCTGATATAGGCATTGGAATGTCTCCCTAATGTGTTATTCCGCCGTTCGGCGGCTGTTAGTTGCCGTATGACACCCTCAAGTCGCCGTCTGTCCGATACGCCTGCCCGTCAACACCCGGGTCGCTCGTTGCCAGATTGGGGTAGTGTATGCCGCCGGCGTTATCCGTAATAAAGTTCACGCCAGTCATGTCGTTAATCAAAGCCTTCGCTGCCGTTATGCGATTGTTGCGAAGTTCTATGTTGGCAACGCCATTCCCCGCGTTGTTTATCGCATAGCTCCAGCCGGTTCCAGTAAAGTAACAATCCGCAACCGTCAACCCACTTACGCGGGTAAGCTCCATGATGTAATTGGCAGTCGCTTTAGCGTGGACGTAGTACCCATAGAGATTCACACTGCCCGGAGTCTTTCCCGCTGTGGCACCAATCCGAAACACCAAATAATCCGCGTTTGCTCCAAGTTCGGAATACCCACCGAAAAAGTTGATGGACGAACCGTCAATAATCTCGTAGCATACATCAGTATTGGCCTCGGCATCGCAGCCATGGAAGTTGACGTTAGCACTTACTGCCTCGTTGCTGATTCGCATGCCGATGACATTTGAGTTAAATGCACAGCCGCCGTCAAAGTTGTAATTATGGGCACCGTTTATATCAGCCCCGATATTGCACTTGCGAACCTGAAAGTTACTGAACTGCCACGAATGATTGCCGGTGCCCGGCGTGTAAAACCCCGTTCCGTTATTGTCGGTGCCGCGAATAGCAAAATCACGCATGTAACACTGAACAGCGTAGGTTCTCGCACGCACACCGTAGTCCGCCGTGGCATCGAACCTTAATTGAAACTTCTCAAGTTGGCAGCTAGCACATAACTGCTCCCCAATCGCACCGCCGCCATTGGATGCCGGTCCCAGCAGGATGCCCGCTCCCGTACCGGTGTAGTGTAGTTCTGTTCCTTCATACAGCTTGGGCAGTAATTGGTTTGTTTGCCGCGCGGGCATGCCGAAACCCCGCAGACAAATGTTGTCGCGGTTGTCAAAATCAATCGGCGTGCTGAAATCGTAGGAGCCGTAAGGCAATTGCACAGTGCCGCCGTCCGGTGAAACTTTGTCAATAAAGGCAAACTCAGCATTGATCCTTTCACCCATGTCCCCAGCGCCGGTTGGGTTGATGTACCTAACGGTTCCCAGTGATCGCAACAGCGCACTGAGTTCGATGGCGGCCGAGTTATTATGGAGCCCGGAAAAAATCGCCTGCGCTAGTCCCTCGGTAACAACCATACCTACTCCTCGCTTAACGCAAAACCGTGGTCTTCTACGATTTGCTGGCGTAGTTCTGTTTGGTCTCGCATTGCCAATGCCGGGCTCTTCGCCAATCGCTGTTTTCGCACTTCTTCAACCAAGTGCGGTGCCAATCGCTTACCGCCGCGATTAACCTCGCGCGGCTGGGACTTGATGGTCAGTCCCGCCGGGCCGTCGATAATCCCAACCCCACGCTCCGCACACCGCTGTGCCATCGTGTGTCGCGGCGAGTCGTGTGGAATCATGGCCTTGGCATCGTAGGCGAAATCCGCCAACCCGGGCTCGTAAAAGTCGTGCCTGCTGGGGTCGTAGCCCTGCCTCCGCAAGGCAGCTACCATTCGCTTGGCTTCCTCCTCTGACCCACCGCACTGGTCGAGTATCGTCTTGCGATTCTTGCTGTACGTGCCGTCCGTGCGGATCGTAAACCGCGTCGGCATTTGCTTTTCCACCCGTGTGCTTTCGCAGCACGGACAGGGCGGTGCGTCCGCGTGAAGGGCCAGTAGCTCCTCCCATGAAGTCTTGCACTTCTCGCACTTGTAAACGTATCTGGGCATTAGGCCGCCTGTGGAGTTCGGGGTTTCTTCATCGCCTGGAGTCGCGTCATGGCCTTTTGGTGTGCCAGCTTGGCACGGGCCATCTGTTCATCTTGAGTCATGTCCTGGTCGTGTTTCTCCTGGTCTTGCCGCAGTTCCATGCCGTGTTCCTCCTGCTTGCGGTTCTGCTCGGCCTGGAACGTGGCTTGCTCGATTTGCTGCTCGGCAGCCGCCTGCTCTTGCATCTGTTGTTGCTGTTGTTGCATTTGCTCGGGTGGCGGCGGGGGCGGTACGCGCTGCCCCATCATCAGTTCGCTCACGTCCTCTTCCATGGCGTTGCCCCACTTGGTAATCAAGGCGTTAATCTGGCCTGTGTCGCCTGTGGCATCGGCGTGTTTGTCAAGCAACTGCCCCAGGACGGGCATTATCTGCCCCAAGTTGGCAAGGTCGCGCTCGCGGTTGGGCTTCCTGGAACTGTTTACCTCCACCGTGGCGTCCGTCTCGCGCACAATGACTTCCGGGTCGGCCGTGGTCACAAGCATGTCCCACAACTGTGCTCCAACCCGCCCAAGCAAAGGCCGCACGTCATTGCCATCCACGCCCGTGAAGTACGCACACAGTTTTTCCGTCTGTGCGACGGTCGCCATCCACTTACCAACCTGCTTGGCCATGTGGTCCGGGCGAATAGACGCCTTTTCCTGCTTGGCCTGCACGTCGGTTGCCGTTCGACTGGCCGCGCCGCCTGGGTTCATGGCGTACCACAGTTCCGAGAGTCCCACTCGCTTGTCGAATAACTCGAACGTCTTTTCCAGAATCATCCAGCTTTCGGCGTTAAGCTCGGGTCGTTTCAAGAATTCGAGGTTTTCTTGAATCAACTTCTGCACCCGCTTTAGGCGGATTATTACATTCTGGTCGGGGGACTTCATCGCCTTTTCCACGTCCTCTGCCACGTCCTCGAAGCAAGCCACAATGGTTCGGCTATCCTCCCATGCCCGTCCAGCCAGGGTGGAAATCAGTACGTTTATAAACACCAACTCGCCAAGCCCCGGTTCCATGGGCGCTATCGGGTACGGCGAACGCGGCTTGACCGTAAAGTCCAACATGGCCACCGGCCAGCGGCGGTCCAACCAATACGGAATCGGCCAGCTAAACATTCTGCCGACTTCCTCTGTCGTGGCGTTACGAAACTTCTCCAACGGGGCGTTGAGCGGCTCGGAATGCCCGTCCACTATTACGAGATAAGCGTAATCGCCCACGGCACGGTCGAACGCCTTTTGCCCAAACTCATGTATGCCGGTCAATCGTGTGCCCACACCACCGAGGGACCAAATCTTGTAGTAGGTCACAAGGTCGTGCGACTCCCCGCGTTGCTTTGTCAACTCTCTCAGGTCATTGGCTTGCTGGGCACCCACCGATTCCCCCGACTGCCCTGTGGCCGCCTTCTTGAGGGTGCCCGGCTTCAGCCTGTATTCGCGTTCCAATTCCCACGCGGTTCCCACGCATCGCCGTGCTATCCAGCGGCAGTTGCCGAAATTCACACTGGTGGCATCGGGGTCGATAATCAGGTCCTTCGTGGGGTAGTGAAACGAGCCGGTCAGTTTACGCTCAGAGCCCGGCATCGTGAACGACTCGCTCCACAAGGTCCCCCGACCGTATAGCAATGCCTCGGTAATGGCGTTTTCCGCCGCTTGTTCCAACCCACCGTCAGGTTGCTCGCGTGGCGTGTAAGACAAATACCGCTCCATTAGCTCCGCGCGTGTCGTGGCTACGGAATACTCTTGGGCCTGCTGTTGCATCATCTGCTGGTGTTGTTGGGCCAGGTTCGGGTCTTGGGGATCGCCCAACACCTCGGGACCGAACTCGATTGGTTTGTATGGCCGCACACTGCGCGTCGGATTGCGGTAATACAAGGCCGGGCCGAACAAGGACACCAACTCGTATGCCTTGGCAATGGTTATCTGGAACTTGGGCTTAATCGCGCTCGACGTGTACTTATTCTGAAAATCAGGCGTAAACATGAAGCCCATCGTACCCGAGTAGAAATGGTCGATTTGCGTACAGACAGTATCGTAAGCCTTTCGCTTTTTCGAGTTCAGCGAAACGCTTATCTTGCCCCGCCACGCCGTCACTAGCTTTTGCAGCAATGCGGCGGCGTCGTCTTGCGTGGGTTGTCTATCTTCCGTTACTACCATCGTGGGTTATTCCTTAATCAGTTCCCGCTGTCGTGCGTTCACCTTCTGGTGATTCCACTGCTCGTCCGTTTTCTTCGTAAGCACTACGGCTATTTGCACAGCGTTGTAACCGGCAGTACGGGCTTGGACGATAATCTCGTCCACACTCAAGGCATCCAGGTCGAGTTCCGGCATGGCTTGCACGGGCTGCGGCGGCTTCGACCGTTCCACCTGTTCCGCCCGTTGCTTCTTCTCTTCCGCCTCTCTGGCCGCTTGCAGTTTGGAATTGGCCTTGTCCATGAAGTCCTTTTCCACCTCCACGTAATCCCACGTGCCGCGGCCGTCTTCCTGGACCGCCGCGAGGTGGTCTTCTACATAGGGGTCGGCATGGTGCCGCGCACCGTCGATGATGTCCGGTATCACCGCGTTTGGTGCAAAGGCCGTCAGCGAGGCCACGCCAAACTTGTTGATTCTCGTTACGATGGCCGGTCGCGGTTCCGATTGCATGTCACCCTTGCGATACCATAGTGCCATTAGTGTTCGCGGGGGTCTAACTTCGTAAGCCATGTCTAATCTCCTTGGGGGTTAGTACGGGCGCTCTCCAGCGCCCATGAAAAACACGCCGTCATTGGGGCGTCGCTGTTTATTTTTTATCTTCTTTATGTATTCCACGTGCGGGTTCTTCGGCCGGTCCTTCTTTCTCGGCAGTTGGTACGTCGGGCTGTATGACACGAGGTAAGCCAGCGCGTCGCACAAGTGGTTATGGGCGTCCTTTACCTTGTCCTTAATCTGGTCCTTGGTGATCGTCTTAGAGTACAGGCCGAACTCGTCTTGGAGGTTCAATGTCTGATGCGTCACCAGGATCAGTTGTGTGTCATCTGTCTTCTCGTTTTTCGGCTCCATCATCCGCCGCACCATCATGTTCCGGGCGCCGGGGTCATCACTGCCGTGCATGAACCCACTGCCGGTGACGCGCGACTTCAGGCGAAAGTGTTTCCATGCCATGGAATACTGCTCTTGGATAGTCCTTGCAAAGCCTTCCGGTGTTCGCCTGCCCGCGCGGCCGTCGATAAGGAACGCCTCGAAAGGTATGCCTTTCGTCTTTTTCGCTACTTCCTCCGCCACGTCGTAGGCATCACAGTTGGCAATGTACACCTCGTCGTAAACCACGAGGAAATCACCAAACTCATCGGGCGGTGGTATGGCTGCCATCAGTACCGCGGGTTGCGTATGCCCGGGGTCCAGGGACATGTAGTGCGTCCAGTCCCACGGCGGCCGGTAATTGTGCTTCTCTAGCTCCTCTTTCAGCTTCAGCGGACAACCTGAACCATCCGTGGTCTGCTTGTCTACCGAAAACCGAGGGAACACCAATATGGTGTCGGTGAGGAATTCGCCAAAATCCCTTGCTCGCCGTTCAAGGTCCGTCATGCCGTCGAGAACCATCTTGCGCTTCTCGACGGACAGGTATGGATTATCCCTGAGTCGCAATCGCCACTCGACTACATTGGGATTGCCTTCCCTTGTGGCTTTCTCGGCACGTTCACTAAACGATCGCAATGCCATATTTGCAGTGTGCGGCCAGGCCGACCAGAACAACTTGGAGCCGTCCCTGTCGATACATCGTGTTCGCCATTCAGTAAAGTTCTTCGGGATATGTATGTCTTCATCCACCCACAACACGTCCACGGCAACGCCCTGCCCCGCCTCGCCCTTGGATGACCACGCATCTATGCGGTTGCCGTTTTTCAGATGGCACACGGAGAATACACCCTCCGCCCTGTTTTCCCACGCCCAATAGTCAATGAACCGTTCGGGAATTAGCGGTGGAGCCGGCTTAACCTCATGTCGCCGTGCATAGTCCTCTTTTTCCCACGGCCGATACACTCGCCACCTGCCCGTTTCCTTGTCTTGGATGATGTCGAAGGCGCCTGGCTTGAACAGCTTTGTGTAAATCGTCTGCCCGATATGCTTCTGGTCAAAGCCAATCACCCATCCGATAAGCGCCCTATTGCGGGGATACTTGTCGGGAATCTCATTGCCTTGGCAATCATGTATTGGCGTGCCTGTCATGGCGTGTGCAAACTCAACCGCACAAGTAGTGGTCTTGCTGGAACGGTTGCCGCCTCGCACTAAGCGCTCGAATGCGTCCGATGCGTGGAATGACTCCGTACTCTGTAGCGGACGGTATAAGCGCAAGGCTTCAGCCTCGCGGCGCAATGTTTCCGTCGTGAGTTCACTAAAGCGGTCTTGTTCCCGCTTCGTCAGTATTTGTGTGTTCGTCGTCATCTCTCATTGCCACTACATAAGGGAGCATCTTATCCAGGAGCGTCACTGTTTCCGCTTGCAGTTGCGCGTCCGACAATGTACTCACTTGCCGGTCGACCTCCTCGCTCGACGCTTGTATCATCTTGAACATCAGCATGTACTGGTCGAGTCGCCTCTTGGAGCCCTCCGGGGCCGCCCGTATCTGGTCGAACCACTCCTGGCACAACGCTTCCACGCTACCGAACTTCTGTACCATGCCTATGGCGAGTTCCGCGACGTGCGGACATGCTAATTGATTCGCTCTCGCGTGTTTCAATAACTCCTGTGCGGCTGCCCGTAAGGTGCGCCGCTTGGCCGGTGTGCCGCTGCATCCCGCCTCAATACCGCACCGGCGGCACATCTTGCCGGCGTTGACGCGATTCTCTCTGTTCAAATGCCAATACTCTGCCGTTTGCGGCAAGTCCTTGTCGCATCGCGCACAGTGCATCGGCGGCAATATCTCGACCAGCGGCTCTGGATTGGGTGCCAGGGCCTCTAGCTGGTCGTCAGACATGCGCAGGGGTTGTTCCATTGGGGGACTCTTTACTGGGGATGCGAGCACGGGCAATGAACGTCTCGGCGTCGATATGCTTTAACCGCCGGTTGTTTTCCTCGCTTACCGCCCGAATATAGCGATCGTGAACATCGCTGGCTGTTAATCGGTTGGGTTTCGTGACGCACTTGGGTTTCCAGTGTCCCGCCCATGACGACCATGCACAGTGAATGGGGTTGTAACCAAGGGTGGCCAAGCCATGCAACGAAATATCGCGAGTGGCCGTCACGTCCTCGGTACTGGCCTTCTTGGTTTCGTACCTGTCGCTGTACTCATAGTAAAACCACGAGTGTTCCAGACTGGTTTTCTCGTTGATAATCCGCTCAACGATTGTTCGCACGTCGGGACCGATGAGTTTGCCGTCTTGAATCTCACAGCGTGCCTCAAGCGCCCGTATTACGCTTTCTGTTTCTGCCTTTTGCTGCGGTTCGGTAAGCTCGAAGGCCCGTATGTCGAACATGATTAAGCCGGTGGGCAAGGCAGCGCACTCCTGGATGCCCGACATCATGTGAGCCTCTTCGCGGGTGTAGTTGTCCAGCTTTATGGTAACCTCGTCTACAAACCCATCCGTTTCGAGGGAACGCCACCGAAAGACAAAGATGTTTTCGTGATTGCCGCCGCCGCAATATGGCGCACCGACAACCTGCGGCCCTTTGTCGTAGTTGTTGTAGATGAAATTGAAAGCCTCGTCCCAAAACGGGCGAGCATCGCCCTCTACGCCGAGGAGGCAATCCGGTTTTTGGTCGGAATCAATCATCACGATAACGTCGTAGCCAGCGTCGCGGGCTCTCTGAACCGCAAGGTTCCTCGTCATCACGATTGGTGTGTCTGAGATATTGGCGGTTGCAACCTTGTTAACCCGAGGGTCGGCCTTGGCTTTTGGTACAGTCTCCAAGAGCCAATCGCAAATATCGGGATGGGTTGAACTTGTGCTTCCGTTTCCTCCGTATGGAAATGTTACAAACAACACATTAAGCTGCCTTTCGGTCACCATCTCAAACTCCATTCGTGATACAAGGTTGTTGGGGGTAAATGGGCGTGGCGGGATTTGAACCTGCGACCTCAAGGTTATGAACCTTGCGAGCTACCACTGCTCTACACGCCTTTGTAAAAAAACCGCACGGAAGCGTTCTTCCGTGCGGCCCCCCAATAGCCGCCCGAGCGACACGACCATGACTCAGCGGATGTTCAGTTGCACAGCGATTGCCTTGTTGGTCACCGTGGTAATGGCAGTGTTGAGTGCCCTGCCGATGATGCCCATGGCGGCATCCAGCAGGTCGTCACCCGTTACGTCGGTGCTGTCGAACGACACCTGTTGAACCCGCCCGCTATCGGTGGTCTGCGCCGTCGATAGCTTGCTGGTAATGCCGACTATGAAATCGCCCACGGCGACATCTGCGGCCATGTCCTGATACTTGGTAATTGCCCGACACGGCCCCTTCTGTTGGACAAAGCAAATGTCATCGTCAGGACAGCCTGCCGCCGCCAGGTGATCGTCAATGATACCGGCAATCATTTCCGGCTCAGTGGTGGCATTCACATATCCGTCGATGAAGCGGCCGACATCGCCGGATTTCCAGCGAACCAGCATGCCCGGCAACAGTGCGATACCGCTGACGTTTTTCGCAAGCACGCCCTCGACGCGCTGGGCATCCACAAGGACACTCTCGTCCTTCCACGCACTCGTAAGCGTGGTAGCCGTGGTGGAAGAAGACTGAAGACCGATCGTGGCCCGTGTGTTGTCGTAGTGAACGGGCAAGCCGACGATCGCCTTTGCTTGTCCTACCACGTCAGCCGGAGCATCCCCGGACTTGTACCACGTTGTGCCCCGCCAAAGCGGAGAATTGTTAGTACCCATCGTATTGTCACCTTTCTTTTGGTGGTTAGTTACGCAGTGAAGTCACCAATCTTGGCGACGTGCTTGGGCAGCCACACGTAATTCCCGAAGGACCGTGCGGTGAACTTGAAGGACTGTGAGTTCGGGTCCCAATTCGGGCCGTCGACTTTTATCATCTCGTCCTCAAGGAACTCCAGCTTAGCCTTGGTAACGTCGAAGATGTAACACGAGTTGACCGGGATGCCGAAGCTGGTTTGCAGCATGATGCCGTCGAAGTTCAGCACTGCCGGGAATCCCAAGTCTCTCGCCTCGGGATGCTCAAGAAGAGTTTGTCCCTTGGCACTCTGGGCATTCTTGAAGTCGTCGAGAAAGTGCGATGACATCAGGCTCACAAGTTTTGCCCGGCTGATGCCGGCCGTCACGTGCAACCACGAACCGGTCGCACGTACTGCTCGCTCGGCGTTGGCCGACCACGTGACGAAGTTAGTTCCCCATGCCGTTGACGGGTAATGCACCAGCTTGGGTGACCAGTAATCGTACTGCGGGTCGCCCTTGCCTTCAGGCCAGTCGGTCGCCAGCGTGGCGTGCGGATAGCTCGCTGCGGGAAAGTCCGTGGACCACGAGCCGGCCTGTGCTAGCGCGCACGACAGGTTGTTGTACGTGTCTGTGGGCAAGGCGATCTTGTCACCCTCGTCGGACGGCTCGGTGAATCCACCAGTGAACGTCTCGAACCCCTCGAAGGCAAACTCATTGCCGGCCGCGCCGCCGTCGGTATACATTTCCAAGCCGATGGTCTTCTTGACCGCGTCGATGAGCTTGGGAATGATTCGCTTGTAGCGGTTGACGAGGTTGGTGTCGTTGTGACCCAACTGCGCCTTTTCCTTGATGTGCATCTCGTCGGTGGTGATGTGTCCGCGAGAGTTCTTCTTCGCCTGCTTCAGGTAGTTGCGGCGAGTGAAGGTAGCACGTGCGCCGTCGCCAAACCCGGTTACGGGCGGCTCGGCATAGTCCACGTCGTAAAACTCCTCGTACGAGGTGTCGTGATTGAGTATGATGTTGCCATGCTTCTGGAGCAAGGCAAGTTCAAGCCGTTCACGGATAGTGAGGTCAGTTGCACCCTTTACGAATACGGGTGCCTTTTCTATCACTAAGCCTTCCCATGCGTCTGCCATAGCAGTCCCCTTATGGTTTAATGTTTCGAGTGAGCAGCTAGGCTATGCCACGCTTCCTCAACTCCGGTAATGTCACTTCCGCCACTCCTTCAGCGTCGGTTCGACCAACTCGTCAAACGTGGGCGGCCTGCCGTCAGGTCCGGCTGGTGCGGACGGGTCGGGCTGGAAAGCGCCACGAGTGGCTTGATGGTCGGCGCGAGCTTGTTGCAGGAACGTGTCGCGTTTCTCTTGCCCAACGGCAGCCGGTGACGGCTGAGCGGGGGCGGGGGACGGTTGCGTGGGGGGCTGTGGATTTAACATGCCGGCTTTCTCGGCCATGCGAGCTTGCTGGACTGCCATTTGAAACACCCGTGTTTCGTCGGCGCCAGGATTGAACTCGCGCAGTTGCTCGGCAAAATACGTTACTCCCTCGTATAATGGCGTTGTCTGAAACTCGCCGGTACGAGGATCAATGACGGGTTGCCCGTTGTCATCGTGAACGAACAAATCTTTCTGGTACTGATTGGTGACCGCCGTGAACTGCTGCTGTTGCTGCCACTCCGCCTGGGCGCGTTTCACTTCAGCCAATTCGTCTTGGAGTTTCTTAATCTCTGGTTGCGAAGCCTGCTGGACGAGGCTGGGTAGATCGGTCAGCATGCGGTGGGCCGCGTCCTTCTGCCACGACACGAACTGATTCTTCTTCTCCGCGTGACCGGCCAATGCAGGAAAGTCGTCCGGCGCCTTGTACAAGCCCGTGTTTTGGTCGAGTACAAGTAGCCGCTCGTATTGCGGGTCTATATCCTCGGGCACATCCCACGCCAATCCAGCCTGCTCCGGCTCAGGGTCGGGCTCCTTCGGTGCGGGCTGCTGTTGCTGTTGCTGTTGCTGAAACGCCGTCCAGTCTTCGATGTTCGGGGCAACTTGGCGCCCGAGTGCTACGAGCTCCTTGTCGGCCTGCGACCGTTCGAGAGTGTCCAGCAGAAATCCGTTCAGATCGTCATCAGTGCCGAATTGAGCCGCGTCGTATCCTCGCGCGACCATCGCGTCACGAACGGACGCTGCGGCCGGCGGCGTGGGCTCGGGAGTCGGCTCCACGGGAGGTGCCGGCGTCGGCTCGGGTTGCGGCGTCGGCGCTGGCGTCGGCGCTGGCGTCGGCGCCGGTTGCGGCGCTGGTTGAACTACCGGCTCCTGCGCGGGTGCAGGGTCAACAACAGGCGTGGGTTCGGTTGATACATCGGTAGACATTGGCAAACCTCTGGTCGTGAGGGTGAAACTAGAACGGGGGCGTCCCGTCACACGGTCGCTGCTCACCCTTCGCTTGAGGCTGCCTGTTTGTGACTTTAGGGAATCTGGTTCCTTGCTTTTCCCAGAGAATCCATGCTTTTTTGTCCTTTTTCCACCTTTGCCGTCATAATTGAGGTCGCTTCTGCGAAGTATGAGTATGGAACACTCAGACCCCACGCCTAAAGGCCCGGACGACCACTCCCTGAACACCGCACTTCTCAGAGACGGCGAGACCATGGTGAAGCTCATCGACGCCGAATCGCTCCCCACTGCGCCCACGCAAGGGCAACTGGCAGGCTGGATTCGCAGGGGACTCACCACGAACACCGGTGATCGCCAGGTGTTCTTGGAGTGGATGAAAGTGGGTCCACACAAATGCACCAGTGTAGAAGCCTTTATCCGTTTTCAGGATGCCAAGAACAAATAGCGGCCCGCCAGTGCCGAAGGACAACCAAACCATGCCCCGAAAAACAAAGCCCGCTACCACACGGAAAAAGGTCGCACGGAAAACCATGCCCCCAAAAGCAAAGACTGCCACCAGAAGGAAAAGATCACTCCCAATAACGTCCATACAACCATCAACCAAACAATTAACGGCCACCCCAGCCGACACGGCGGCCGTCTTGCTTAACCACGAACTAGCCATCAACACGCTATCGTGTGAGAATGCGTTTTTAAGCAGACAGTTTACGGATACCGCAGATGCCGGTTCACGAGCGTTCACTAGAGCCACCGACGAGATGAAAGCAGATGTACTACACTACAAGGGAGCTTGCGACGAGTGCGTAAGCAAACTAGACAAGACAATTCTAGACGTTGAGAAACAATACCGCATCTTCACTCACTCCGTAATACAAGACCGCGATGCCACGGAAACCGCAGCAATAGCAGTGCGTGGCGGCAACCACTCACACCAAAAAGAAAAGGACGCGAATGCGAACCTGCGATTACGATGCGACACCTTGGAAAAATCACAACGCAAACTGATAGCAGCCACGATAGCGAGCGGGATATTCGCCCTTCTCGCGTGGGCTAGTCACCTACTATAAACTTAACGCGGCCCCCCCTTGCCGCCGGGGGCGGTTTCGGCCGCCCCCGCTTTTCATACAGGAAGCCTAATGACTGAAGAAACTTGCTACGACCCCCGTGAGTTAGTAAGCGATTTCAATGATCTTGGCTCACACATGAGACTTGCAGACCTTCGCGTAATCCTTTCCGCACTTGCGAAAATTACCCCCCGACGCCCATTTGTCATGGCTGAAATAGGCTCATTCGCCGGGGGTAGCGCTCTTGCTTTAGCCGCATTAACATGCGTGCAGCGCTTGTACTGCATTGACGGATGGGTTGGTTCAGAGCAGGATGCGGTCATTAACGAGAAATACGACGAGTTTGGCGGCGATGAAATATACAAAACATTCTTGCGTAATGTCGGGCCGTTTCTCGGCGACCCGATAATACCAATCCGCCTACTGTCGGAAGACGCCGCAAAACTCCCTCAACTATCAACCCTGGATGCAGTCTTGGTTGACGGTGACCACTCGTACCCTGGATGTAAAAAAGACACACAGTTATGGGTGCCGAAAATCAGGAAAGGCGGCATAATAATCGGCCACGACTATAGTGACTCTTTCCTCGGCGTAATGCGAGCCGTAGACGAATTGGGAGGATGTAACATTGAGTCTACGGTTTGGTGGAAACGAATCCAATGAAGGAAATCATCATCCACGCCGTCCAGCGCAGCGGTTCCCACGCGATCATCAACTGGCTCGCACTACAAGTCGAGCAGGAAGTGCGGCTAGTAAACGATGCTCTGACGGTCAACCAGGCCGTCCCTGAGTATGGCCTATTGGGTTATAAGGCTTCCCCTGTGTCAACTCCCCCTGAAATCCAAACGCTAATTTGCGGCACGGAAGACTTACTGATAGCCGAGGCGAAGGCAGGTCTTGAGCAACACGCGCTGACACTCGGGCTACACCACACCAACCCGCGTCAAGAGGTTGTGATTATCCGCGACCCGTTCAACTTGTTCGCCTCGCGCCTTGCATACCCTGCCCGTGGTTTTCAGCTATCCAGAACCGGCGATGATGTTGTCGCCTGCTGGAAAGACCACGCCCGTGCCGTCCTTGAAGGTACTATGTACGGCATCAACTACAATCATTGGTGCGAGAACCTCGCGTATCGGCAGGAGGTATCGGCCAAGTTCACTGACACGTTTGACGACACCGGGAGAGAGATGGTCTACACGCAAGGCGGCGGCAGCAGCTTCCACGGCATCGAGTACAACGGCCGCGCCAGCGAGATGCCAACCAGTCATCGCTGGAAACACTACTCGAAAGAATGGTGGTTCGACGTGTTGTTTGACAGCGAGGTGAGAGAACTTGCCCGCGAGTTGTTCGGGTTTGAGGTGCTGCGTAATGCGAGGGTGGAGTGATGCTAAGTGACCAAACCGGAACACAACTACTCGACGCCTTGCTGTTGGATAAATACCGCAAGGCACTTATTGGCTACAACGAACCTTTACCCAAGGAGAGTGAGATGAAAACGCTGTACGATTACGTTGTGATTGAGAAAGTCGGCCACACCGAGCAGCAGGCTACAGACCCCGACCCTGGGGTTATTGCAGAGGGCCGCACTTGGGCCCACGACGAAGAGGACGCAAGGCGACGGATTTTCTGCGAAAACAAGCTTGAGATACCGTTCGCCGCACTGGAGGTGCTTGTCCGTCCCTTTTGTTCCTGAGCGGGGAGAATCGCTGCTGTCGGAGGAGTATCGGAGGTGGCTTTACGGCCCACCCGTTCTCGGCGGCTTTCGTTCGTTTATTGGAATTGACCCCGGCGCGGATGAACCATCGACCTCGCATCCACCACTCACAAATCGCACGCGAACCGGTTTGCTTGCCATGACGCCCGAGGAAACTGCCAATAAGTTTTGGCGTCCAAGGTTCGCTCCTGATGGCAAGCACGTCACGCTGTACTTCGCTGCGACCGAAAAGCCCGCCGACGGCTGGGATGACCTACCTGTTGGTGCTGTGTTCGCAGGTGGTAAAAATGGTGAATTGTTGGAAGTGGTACGCAGTGATAAATACTCAACAGGATGCCTAACTTGCTATTTCCGCATAGGGTGCCAGAACACGAGCGTTAATTGCCACAAAGCCACTAGAGGTGATTCTACCTCAGTTCACTTTGTTAAACTCAAAGAGAATCCAATCCTTGTACGTGAAAGAGCAGGTGTTATAGCACCGCGAATAGTGCGACCAGCCAAGGAAGTCGATCGCGAGTACGGACTAAAACCGGGCTCACTGTCACCTGGCGTTGCCAAACCAAAGCGATGATGCTTGAAGCGTTCTTAAACCATAACCCGTTTTTACCCGAGGAGAGTGCGATGACTACCAGTTTTTTCTTTACCGTAACCGGCACCTTCGATGTGACCGTCGTGCCTGCGGACGTTCATCCAACGAAGGAACAGGAAGGCCAAAGGCAAATCGTCGCTGTGCTTAACGAGGGTACTGTTCACGTACCGCACGACCCCGGCAGTGACGGTCGCCACGAAGCTGAGCTTGCCGTGTACCGTTACCACATGCCCGCCAACGCGCCTAGAATGGAGAACACAAAGGTTTACCTCCGTCCCTTTTGTTCGTGAGCGGCACAAAGTCGCTGGCTTGCTTCTCAAGAACGTCTCGGGCAGGATGCTAAGGCCTGGGGAAGTGGTGTACTGGAAGGGCGACGGCGTGGCGGGCATTGCAATTGACGCCGGCACGGCCAAACCAACGTCCACGATAGGCGCCGACGGGGAGCTTACGCTTGGTGACAACGCGAGGCTGTTGGGTAAGTCTGAAGGCTGCTGGGGCGACTTGCCCATCGGCGCCGTGTTCGCGGGTGGCAAGAACGGGGAATTGCTGGAGGTAATAGACTGCCCAACGCAGGTGTATTTCAAGCACTGCCCAGAGTGCTATTATCACCAACTCAATGATGATACCTGCGGTAAGGCGGCGGACGGTATTGGGCCGTGGTGTGCCCAAGGAGGCCGCAAAGACCGTCGATACGTTCATTTTGTCAAACTCAAAAGGAACAAGTGATGACCGACCATTCGCCGGAACCGTGGCATGTCTCAGGCTTAGATGATGACGGCGAAGGCCATGACTGCTACTACATCCAAGTAGACGAAGTTCAAGCAGACGAATTCTCCGCTGTCGCTATGACCAGCGAGTGGTGTGTGGTTAAGGACATTGAGCAGGCCAAAGCTAATGCCGAGCGCATTGTCGCCTGCGTCAACTTCTGCGCTGGCATGTCAACTGAAGACTTAGTGCAGAAACAGTTGCCACCGGAGGGTGACTTGTCTATCGGTACTGTATTCGCAAGCGGCGACGGGGAATTGCTAGAGGTGGTCGAACGCGAAGGCTGCGATTGCGGACCCTGTTACTTTCACCAAAGGCTGAATATGCCAGGTTATTCATGCTATAGCTGCCAAATGCCAACTAGCCTCACACCTTGTGGCGGCTTGAAACGCAAAAGTGGCAAGAGTGTTCTTTATGCCAAACTCGAAAGGACAAATGATGACGAAGGATAAACCATGATTACCATAAACGGATGCGACTTGCCGAAACTTCCCAAGAAAATGGATGCGGCCATTCACTTATTGGTAACGTATCTATCGAATTGCGTGCTACTGGAAACCTCAGCAGAACTCTTGATGCCTGGTGCAATAGCTGGCGAACCAACGGTCTGCGACAAACGATTCCTGACGAATGTTATTGCCGACCATACTATCATGCGCGAGGCGTTATTGAAATGCGACTCTGACGCTGCGGCCGAAGCACTGGGTAGGATTAGTTTAAGAGACGGGGTGGTGGAGTGCCATGAAACGACAAGTGAGGAACCCCCATGCCCCGAAAGATAGCCGCCATCCAAATCAGCCTGGCCGAACTTGCCAAGCTCCTGCACCTGCCCACCGGCGTGGAAATCACCCGCGTGGAAGATTCGCGGCGTAGCGGTTGTCTTGTACCCAGCCATTGCACGCTGATTCTCGAAGGCGACCGGTTGCCCGACGCTTGCGAAATCGAAGAGACCTGCACTATAGTACCGCTCAACCCCGAGTGGAAATCCGAAACTACCAAAGTATTCGATAGGTGGAGCTAATGGAAACCCAACACGAGAAAATGCGAATCATCGCGCGGGAGCGATTCAAGTATCACCTCGTATCGGGACCGTGGTTTCTCAATAATGCAATAGAGTGGTTCGACACGCAAGGCCCTAAGGGCGGGTTCGTGCTAATGCGACTGCCGACGCAATGGACGGCCGTATTCAAGGAAGACAAAGACGACCCGGACAAGCATCCGGTGAAAGGCCACGGCACCACCGCCCTGGAAGCCGTCACGGACCTGCTGTGGGAGATGAGGAGCCACGCATGACCGAACGTATGCGGCAGTTCCACGTAAGGCGGGGATGCAGGATGACGCACCCGTGGCGGTACATAGCAAGGTACGGGCGGTTCACGACACGGCCACGGCGGTGGGAAGAAAGTGTAAGTCGTCATCGCATACTACTGGCTCTCTCAGCGAGAAAAGGCCGGATTATATACAACGTGGGGACTTTCGCGGGTGTTTGGCACTTACAGGAGAAATAAGCGACTTCCGGCGAGAACACTCGCCATAACACTTTATCGAAGGGAACGTAAAGATGAATGTGAACGATGGACAATGCCATGCGCCAGAACCGAAGGAACCCCAACGGGCAATTCCCAGTGAACTCGACAACCTTATCGACAAGGTAAGCGGCCTGGAGGGCGCCGTCACCCAGCTTGCGGAAAGGCTCCAAAAGGGGTCAATGCCGGAGCCAGGTGCGGACGAGACCGCCGCCGAGCGCCCACCACACGCATGCCCCATAGCCGAGAGCCTTACGCAACTCGGTGAACGAATCGTATACGCGCGAAACCGCATAGACGACCTCTGCGGACGGGTGCAGTTGTAAGTGAACCCCAATGACCATCCCGCAACTACTCACCGTCGGCACCATCGCCAAGGTCCTGAACGTCCCGATCCACCGCGTTGACCACATTATCCACTCAAGGAACATCCAGCCAGCCGCGCGGGCTGGCACGCTCAGGATATTCACCAAAACAGACCTCGCACGTATAGAACACGAATTGGGAGAGAAGCCATGAATGTCCCGTACCAGCCAATCGGATACCAACAGGGAATATGGCGGTATGGTTGTCCCTCTTGGATAGGCATAACAAGCAGAACAAACCCAATGCAGGGAGAAGCCATGACCGAAATAGTAGGCTGGTATCTCGATCCACTCGAAATAACCATCAGACCTGTGGTTCGCGTCGAACGCATGGCTAATTCAGAAGACGATTCACCCTCAGAGCAACTGATGATATGGTGGAACACCCAGCATGGACTGGCGGGACCGGCGGTAATCAACCGCAGGGATTTCCATAAACACTGTTCGGGCGCTGTCGAATCCATCCAGAAGACAATGGCGGAGAAACCATGACCGAAGTATACCACCACCCCAACCTCGGCTACAGCTTCATCGTTACGGAAGCCAAAGAAGCGACCGTGAGTTTCGATGTCTACTCGCTTGATGCCGAAGACAAGCCCATGCAATGGGAAGGATTCGACGACAGTGGTTGCAACTTCTGGACCCAAGACATCACGGAAGCCAGACCGTTGCTCCATGGGTTCATTCGCTGGGATGGCTGTTCACATTGGGAACGCGAAGATGGCCACTACTGTAGCTGTCAGGAAGCCATGAACCTCGGCCTGCTGTTCAGGGAAATGTACGACCTCGCCGGGCACGCGATGGGAGTGGAGTTGAAATGAACGAACCAAACCTCCCACAATACAGCACGTGCGCGACAGCCACCGACGCACCGCCCCTCACCTTCGACAACATCAAGGCCACCATAGCCAAGATGGACAAACTAGGCCCGCCACCCACGCCCACCGGGCCAGGGCCAGATTTGCATCTGAGCCGCGACGTGTTCGAGTTTCTGTTGTCAACGTCCAAAGGGTTGGAGTGTAGAATATCTCACATGCTCGGGGCCGCGCCGCTATCACTGTTGTGTGGGGTGGGAATCCAAGTCAATGACATACTGCCCGACGGCACGATCGTCGGACTCACTGAGGCCGGGCGGGAACTTGTCCGTGATATGGAACTGAAAGGGAAGGGCCGTGCTTAACGACGCCCACTACTTCCTGCCCCAGAAACTCGCTCGCCTAAAACGCGAGCTTGCCAGGGTACAACAGAAATATCTCGATAATCCCCCAGCCGACCATGATCTACGCACAGCCGCCGAAGATAATATCGAAATGCTGCGAGTGGACATCGGCGACATCCAGACGTATTTAGCCAGGCATGGGGACACATTAAATACCATTTGAGGAGAAACATGAGCCACGCACAAACATGCCCGATATGCTGGGGCAGCGGAGCTATCAACAGCCAACCAGACATTCCAGGCACGACGCCCGGTAGGATCATGTCTTCCCCCTGCCACGGCTGCGGCGGCAAGGGCTGGGTGACTGTGCAGGACCCGCCGGAACATGTTGTCTCAAATGCCTATGACACGAGTTCAGACAAGTCGCCCCCCATAAGGATAAACCAATGACCTTACAATGCGACGAGTGCAAAGTAACCAGCGCCGAGCTAAAGGAGCGTGGTGCCGGGAACCTGTCAGTCGACCTCGCGACCGCAACGGTACTTCTATGCCCAGATTGCATGAAGCTAGCAATCCCCACTCTTGAACCGTACCGCCCGCGCGACAACGTGCTGGCCTTCCATGCCAGCACAGACAGGTTCCGGCGGCTGCTTGGGCCGTTCAGGACAGGCAAGTCGCACGCCTGCGCTGCGGAGTTCGCGGCCATGCTGACGGGCGTGCCGATTCCAGGGGCACCACAAACACACAAGAGGTGCCATCGCGGCGTGATTGTCGGGCAAGACAGCAACGGTGCGGCTGGGATGTTTAGTAAGATATTTGGCCAGCAGTTGGGTAATTGGCCGGGAATCATAAGTCGCCGTCTCATAAAGAAGGTCATTTGGGCAGATAAAGTATCCGACGACCCCGCCGAGTTGACACTAACGAACGGCAGCATCATCACATTCCACTCCAGCAATATGACGTTCGCTGGTTTTGGGGATGAAGTCGATGTTGCGTGGCTAGATGAATTAGACGAAAAGAGCAATTACGACTCTCGTGAACTTCGCCCCACGCACGCATTCATGTGGAGCCAATGGCAACGTACCGACGAGAAGGCCGTGGCAGCCCCGCCGTTCACCGACTTCCACCTCCCGACGCCGCAGCCGGCAGTCACGAATAGTACCATGTTTTTGTGAATCGCGGCGATTGGGTGGAGTCCAAATTGCGCGTCGTGCGCAATTTGGTTACCATACAAGAAGAGGGGTATTCCCGAGGTGCATGTTTGTGCTGTACTATGAGTAGGCTCTTGGAAGGGAGAATGATCTATGCGAACCTGTGAGCTAACCCATCTGGAAATCGTAGAGAAGCACCTCTGCTACTTCCTTGCGACTTTCCGCACGGGCTGCGGGTGCGAGAGGCACATGCGGGTGGACGGCGAGGAAATACGAGATCTTATAACTCTTCCGGTTGCGCCTTTCCCCCCGATGGTTTCGGACTTCGACCCAACAGCAAAGGCTCCGCGTGGGTGCATAAAGCAGCGAGTGTTCAAGCTGGAGCGGCGAGAGGGCAGGAACTTGTACTACCGTGAGGTTTGAGGAGGAAGCGATGGAAACAGCCCAGCACACCTTAACGAAAATGGAGACGATATGAGCACGATCACACAGATGCCAGCGCAACTCAACTGGCAATGGCACAGCACGACTGACGAACCAAGCGTGCTGCGAGCACAGTCAAACGTCGATATTACCGAAGGCGCAGACGCGCCGTTCCAGTACAGGATCGACATTAGCGGAGAAGGACCGGTATTCACCGCATGGTATGAAGGCGACAACCTACTCCGCCGGATTACGAAAGGCACGCTCACTCAGATGTTGCACGATTGCCAGCATCACGAGGACACAGTGATGCGTCAGCCTGGCAAATCAGCAGTCGATTAACGCTCTCTCACAGCCCACCACGCCTTCATACGCACACTCTAAGCCAGTGCGTGTTCATGTCGCTTCCCGCCGTGGGACACACCGCAAGGGCTAAACGCTCGACGATCAGGCTACGTTACCCATCTTGCCAGCGGGTTTGAGTGAAAAAATCCACGGGACGGACCTAATGGTGTATGGGATCGCCAGGGGGTCGGCCGGGGTCGAAATTGGGGCTCCTGTTGACACTAGATCGCCGCAACCCCTTATGTCGCACCACGTTACGACCACCCGCACCGGTCGGTGGCTGGGTGATGCCAGGCTTCCCGGTATCGTAAAGCATGGACACCCCTCGTCGCTAACCCCTATGGGGGCAACGAGTTACGTCACATGCCCACGTATGAGCACCGCGTGCGCTACGGACCACGTTCGCGGTCCCTAGTCTATCCATCCGTGGAAGCGATCCACGCCCATGCACCACAGTCATGTCGCCCGGCTCTCCAGCTTGCCGCCGGCCACCGCCGACAGTATCTCTTCGCGCGCGAAGCGCTTCTCTTTCGCGTGAAGCAACCGCGGGAATCCTGATTCACGCCCGGCCGTGTTCCCCGGCTGTTCCTCCCCTCTAACGGGCCAATTTGAATTACTTTGACTAAATGGGTGGAAATAGCGTTTACTTCCTACCGATGAATCGGTATATTGATGGCAGTGAGGCAATCAACCACTCCAACCCCAGAGGTGAGACAATGACCGTTTACTCAGTGAAAGCCTTTGACGCAGCTGCCGGGGCCTATTGCCACGAGTTTATGACCACGAACAAGGCTGTAGTGTTTGCCCGCAAGCGGGACCACGACCGCAGTAACTTCCAACAAGCTAGGGTTGTTCGCCCGAAGCAATGGGTGATCGACGCCTATGTGGCCGTCGGCAATGTCATTGACTGAACACCCCTAGCCCCTAGGCAATCAACCACCCACTTAACACGGAGACCGAACCGATGAACGCAGCAGAATATCGGCAGTTGAGGCACACGGACACCGTATGGTGCTCATTCAGCAACAGCTACCGCAAGTGCCGCATACTGGCAATTGAGCGGCCCCACCACATTGTCGTGGAAGCCTTGGGAAAAGACGGGCCGAGCGGCAAGCCTTTGCAGCGTCGTGCCCGGTATCGCAGTGTGGACACGACCAAACGACAAAAGACACAAGCGGAACAGGCGGCTTACTGCAAGCAAATCAAAGCGGAAAGGTTGGCGGCAGCTAGGGCCTAGTGCCAAGCCTCCCTCTCCCTGGATCGTTTCCAGGGAGGGGAAGGCGTGAACACTGGAACCCCCTAACCCTATGAGGTGAAACAATGCAAGTACCGAGAAAAGTAATGGCGTTGGCTGGTTGCACGGACGCGACCGCGGGCCGATACGCGGCGGGCGGCGTGCGGTTCAACCGTTCACCCGGCGGGCTCGCGCAAGCAGTGGCGTGCAACGGGCACACACTAGCGGCTGTAACGTGGGAGGATGCAGGCCCGGGCGAGTCGCCCGAAGAGTTCTCCGTGATTGTCCCGGCGGCATCTTGCCGTAAAGCGGCAAAACTGGCGAGCCCTACAAAACGGCAGCAAGAGGACGAGGAGCGGCTTGCCACCGTTTTTCTCGACGAAAGCACCGCGGCCGGCAAGATACATATCAGCGCAGAGGGTAAGCACGGCGGTGAAAGCGCCACCTATGAAACACTAGACGGCGAATTCCCTCGTTGGCGGGACATATTGCCTCAGTACCGCCAGCCGGTGAGTATCGACGTGAACCCGTGGGAATTGATTGAACTCTTGCGAGCGATTGCCCCTGCGGCCGACACCAGCCTACCGCCCTGCACGCCCACTATCCGCTTGACATTCGAGACGGCGCCCAGGGGCGGTGACATCCCGGAACAGCCAGGCGAAGTGCCCGTGACCGTTAGCACGGGCCACTTGCCGGACCAGCTTACCAGCATTGGTGTCATCATGCCGATATGGTGGGACAAGCACCCAGAATGCCAAGCCGGCACCGCACAACCCAAAGCGTGGGCCTAAACCCCGCTTCCCGGCTGGGAACGGCCGGGTGTCGGGAATTGTTCAACTCTAACCCAGGAAACGAGGTGATGTGATGAGTACAGCGACAATCGAGCAATCGGACTTAGACCAGTTCATCGGAAGCGAGAACTACTACAAGCACGGCATGCTAGGCCGGGGATTCGTCTACACTGACGGCATCCACTACCTAGCCGAAACCGCCGGGGCGCACTGGCTGATCGACCTGATCGCCAGCCACCAGTTGAACAAGAAGGTACGTCGCGAGCCCTTCCAACTGTGGACGATCAAGCTAAACGGCAAGGGCGGCGCGACGGTGTTTGCCCAGAGCGACACCGACAGCCCCCGGTTGTGCCAACAGTTCATCGAGTACACCGACTGGCCAGAATCGCTCCAGGACTTCCAGTGTTATGTAGAGCGCGGCAGCCTGGACGGGAAAACGGCTTGCCAAATCCTGATGTTGAAGTCGGAGCACTAACGACTCGCCCCCGAGGGCACCGGCAACGGTGCCTGACGGGCTGGGCCGTTTCGGCCACCAACCCCTAACAAATGAGGTAAGACGATGACCTTAACCCCTGTAACCGTAAGTGATTGGGCGGGCGGCACGAACCCCCGCTGTACGTTCTGTGAACGTGAGATCAAACCGCTGGAACCGGCGTATCTCGTCGACGACGGCCCGCTTGTGTGTTCGGCCGAGTGTGGCACGTTCTTAGCGGAACCCCGCCACGCTGGAACTGTAGCCGTCGAAACATGCCTCGGCTGCCTGTTTCCGGTCGATGAATGTACTTGTTTCGAGGTAACCAACGAATCACAGGAGGAAACCGATGTCCCATGATGTATTTGTAGACCTACCGCCCAAAACGCCGCGGGATATGCAACTGCCCGAAGCGGTGATGGCAGAAAAGTGTTTGGTTGGTTGCGGACGGCACGCTCGCGGTGCCGCGCACCGTTGCCCAATAGGCCGGTGTCAGCGTTTCGAGGATGCCATTATAGCTCACATGGCCAAAGCCGAGGGCACCCGATGAGAACCCTATTCGCACTTCTGCTACTGATCCTCGGCGCCATGATCTACGTGGCAGCGACCGAGGAACCGAAACGGCCCGAGCCGGAACCCGCCACGCGACCCGCGCGGTATCAACACCGACCGTGAAAGGGAAACCTGCAATATGCCAAAGCTCATTGACTTAACAGGAAAGCGATTCAGCAAGTGGCTTGTGCTTGGGGGATATTCCAAAGGCAAGTGGCTTTGTCGCTGTGATTGCGGGGCCGAGGTAATGATCTCGGGTGGTAATCTTCGCAAAGGTGGATCGAAGTCTTGTATGACATGCCGCGGTGGTAGGCAGACTTTAGATTTAACGGGGCATCGCTACGGCAGGTGGACTGTAATTAGTCGTGGGCCAAGGCGAAACCTAAATAGCTTCTGGAATTGTCGCTGTGATTGCGGGACTGAAAAACAGGTTGAGCTAGGAAACTTGCGTTCTGGAAACTCCGGAGGCTGCTCAGGGTGTGCGGTCTACGGCACCGCAAAACCGTGGGTTGACCTAACAGGCCAGGTGTTCGGCAAGTGGATAGTGCTTGAACGTGCAAGGTCGATCCGTGGCCGAGTTTTCTGGCGTTGCCAATGTGAGTGCGGAACAGTGCGCGAGTACCCGGCGCACTATCTTCGCGCAGCTACCAGTGGTTGTAATAAATGCGGAAACAGAACAAGCAGATCAGACGAAGAATCACGGCAAGTCCTCCATATCCAGAGTGTGCTATCCAAGGAACGGGATGCCGGCCCGCGACGGGCTCAAATGATACGCTCGGCTCGACGGCTGGGGCTGACGTTGAAAGAGATAGGAACCGCGTTGGGTATTACCAAGGAACGTGCCCGTCAGGTAGCAGCTAAGGACGCCAGTTCCAGTATGAACACCGATAACCCCTAGGAAGAACCATGAACCGAGTAACAAGATTCTTTCATTATCCGCCAGAACCCCGCCCTGGGCCGCCGGATGTGCTTAGCATGATCCCGCCTTCGGAACGCTTGGAATACCGGGAACGGCCGCCTGCGGACGGAGTGGCCCGGTTCCTGATCTTGCTGGGTGCAACAACCCTCTACGTGGCCGGTGTAGTCTCTGCCGTCTGGCTGGTTGCCTTCGTTGCAGCCCATGCCGTCAAATTCGCCCTGGGATTTTAGCAATGAATCATCACGACTTCACTCGACTTCGAGATCTGCGATTAGAGGCCAAGCTAACGCAGGTCGGCCTGTCTCAGAAGAGCGGCGTTTCCCAACGGCTAATATCTGATCTGGAAACAGGAACCGGGCAGCGACCGGGCTACGATGTGGTTCGGGCGCTGGCCGATGCCTTGGGGATGTCGGCTGATGAATTAGCCGGGTGACTCCGGCTTCTTGAACTTCACGCCCTGGGCCTCAAAGAAGGCTTGGGCGGCAGTTTGCGCATCCCGAGCCAACTGCCGAAAGTGTTCAGGCTCGATCTCTTGATGCTCGTCTCGTGCGGCAATGTGAGCGATGGCTGCTGGCTTGTAGATGCTGAGCGAAAGCTGCTGGACGATTTGAGTGATTACGGCCTCATTCGTCGCCTGCTGCTGGCCGATCACTGGAATCCCGTTGGGGGGTCGAATGTTCATTTCTGTTCTTCCTGTTTGGTTGGTATACCGAACAACGGTTCCCCGGCGGCTGCGTGTCGGGCGTTGACCCACTGGAGAACTGATTCGAGGTCGCGACTGTCGTATTGGCCCCGTTGGGAGTAATCCTGAAC
>SDBS01001336.1_pt1 | contig 25013 bp, 17 predicted proteins | sample 2277091 | NCBI WGS metagenome assembly SDBS01 (sample SAMN10404972, study PRJNA504765) | marine sediment metagenome | isolation source: marine sediment core GS10_PC15, 163 cmbsf | place: Arctic Ocean: Southern Knipovich Ridge | collected 2010
CCTCCTTTTTTGGTGGATTCCCAAGTCCTACTGTAAGAAGTAGGGGGAGGCAAGTCACTTTCACCAAAACACTTGATAACAAAGAGTTTAGAACAAAATTACTAAAAAACTTTTGACATTACTCAGCTTCAACAAGGGAGGCAAAATATGATCTCCTGACAGGCTCTTACCTTAACCAGGAATATGCACGGGAAATGCAAATAGAATTAGAAGGAGCTGGCTACTTTACCTATCTGGCAAAAGTAAAAGCTGACGGCAGAGAATTCATCAGAGTAATTGTGGATGTGAGTGGCAGCTTACAAGAAGTGCAGAATGTCGGGACAGAGCTTGCAGAAAAAGGATTAACACAAGAACCCAGTCCGATTGCAGACGGAAAAGATGCCGATTTACTAGAGATATTAGGCATAAGACGTTATCTTCCCCGAAAAACTGCTGAGACCAATCCCAAAATAGAAGATGTTCTTTTGTTGTACAGCGAGGATTTTGAGAATGATAATCCTTTCACCACTCTGGAAAGGGCCAAATTGTTCAGAGATTTGATTGATTCTCACTGGAACCTCAGTATCCATATGAAGTTGGCGTCAGAGTATGAGGAAGGGGACATCAACAATTTTGATGTTTTGATGTACATTGGTGAGAACTTTGAGGCGAAGATTCCAAAATCCCTGATAGATGATATTAACAATACAGACAGAGAAATCCTCTGGATTAACTACTATCCCTGGGAACTGGATACTCGAAAACTCGGCTTTGAGGTTTCTGGTATTCATTCTTTTGATTTTGATAGAATCAGCTACCGAGGCTATGATTTCAAGCTAAATCCTACGGATACTTCGCTCATCGAGGTCATAGATTCGGAGAAGGCCAAAGTACTAGCATGGTTGATTGATGATGAAAGTGAAAAGAGGATCCCGGCAATCATAAATGCAAATAATAATTTCCTGTATGTTTCCTACTTACCCCTTGCGATTCCTTACCTGGATGAGCCAATTCCCTTCTTCAACGCCTTACATGAAACCTTTGGTCACCATGGAAAAGTCTCAAAAGCACTTCTCAGGCTAGAAGACATACATCCCGAATCAGATTTTGACGACCTGGCAATAGTTAATGGATTTTTAAAAGAAAAAAAGGTCCTACCTCACCTTGCAGTAATTCCTGTTTATGTTAACCCAGAAAAAAATATAAATATAAGTATTCTAGATAGACCTCAATCAATAAATGTTCTCAAAGATATTCTATCAGATAACGGCACATTGGTCTTGCACGGATATACCCATCAGTATGATGGGGTGACTGGGATTGATTTTGAATTCTGGGATGAATCCAAGAATAAGCCTGTGAAAGAAGATAGCGAAGAATTTGCTCAAGAGAGAGTAATGAGTGCTTTGAATATTTTGAGAAATGCAGGACTTAGCACAGACATATGGGAGACTCCGCATTATACAGCAAGTGACCTGGATTACAGAGTCTTTGAAAGAATCTTTCCAATTATATACGATTCGAGAAACGGTATCGATGTGCCCTTCGTCTTTAAGAGGGGTAATACTATTTTTAGTCCTATTGATTTGGGCTACCTGTTTTCCACCCAATCTATAGACAGAATAATAGCTGACGCTAGAAAGATTCATGATTGCTTTGAAGATCCCTCAGTTTCTTTTTTTTGGCATCCTTATCTAACCAGAAATGAGGAACTGGGAATAGCAGCCCTGGAGAAAATCATTGATTCTTTAACGGAAATTGGCTATCAATTTCATTCTATTTATGATTTGCTTCAGAAAGAAAGGTCGTTCCAGGAAAAAATAGTCTTGGCCAAAACGAGTTTCCAAAAGGGAGTGACCTTACCTTCATATTCAAGAGATAAGTATTTCTCCCCCCAGATAAACGAGGAGCTTGATCATTTGGCAGATATCGGGGTAGAATGGGTGAGAATCCAAACTTTTCTTTACCAGAACAACATTCACTCTTCGTCAATACTTTCAGATAGTGAAAAAACCGCTTCTGATGAGTCTTTAGAATATATCATCCATAAGCTACACCAAAATAATTTTAGGGTTCTTTTGGAGCCGGTAGTAAGTCTTGAGCACACAAAAGGCGGTGAATGGATGGGGACAATCGCACCGGATAATTGGGATAGTTGGTTTGAGAGCTATAATAATCTTATCGAGCATTACGCAAAACTAGCTCAAAAGAATGAAGTGGAACAGTTTGTGGTTGGTGTGGAACTAAATTCCACTCACCGATTCAAGGAGAAATGGGAACAAATCATCAGTAATGTTAGAAAACATTACCAGGGGTTGACTATTTTTGTTGCTAATTTTGATGCTTATGAGACGGTCTCTTTCTGGGATAAATTGGATGCCATCGGCATGAATTTCTACTTTCCCATAAATCGAAGAGATGATTTGTATCTGCCGTGGTCTGAAGTCAAAGATGAGTATAATGACCCTTCCTATGAAGACCTGCTGGAAGGATGGCAAGTGTGGGTTAATGCCCTGGATAGATGGCAAAAAAAGATAAACAAACCCATCGTGGTGACCGAAGTGGGCTACGCCAGTCAGAGGGGTTGTACGTATCAGCCCTGGTCCTGGTACCTGGGAGAGGCTGATTATGAGGAGCAATACCTTGCCTATAAAGCGTTGTTTGAAGTTTGGGGTAAGAAGCAGGTCATAGATGGTAAGTTTGATGGCGGAAACTACATCCAGGGTGTCTATTTCTTCGGTTGGGATAGTGAAAAGCCGGAGAATGATAGGAGCTACATCCCTTCTGAAGCAGCAAAATCAATCATCAGAGAATGGTTCAAGCCAGGCGATACTAGTTGAGAAAGATGACAATAGCCACGAATCCCTATTTTACCTTCCAATCTTTCACCTCCAATTAATTCTATTTTTCAAGAAATTTAGGCTGGTTTAAGGTAGATACTCAAGGTAAGATTTTTCAAGATGCCTATCTCTCTAATATAGAATTATACAGGGCTAGAGAGATTTTACAAGTAGAGAGTTCACAAATATAGACTCTTCCCAATTCTTATAAGCAAAGAAATACTGAGATTCAATCTTGACAAGCCTGAGGAGTATATTTATCTAAGCTATCTCTTAAGGGGGCCAGTTAATCTCTCAAAATATGGCACAAAGATTGCTTACTTTATTTTAAATGGGAAAGATCGAACTAAAGTTCCGGTGGAAATAAGGACATTTCCAGTAAAGATCAAAAGGAGGTACTAAAAATGGCTAAGTTAACCAGACTAAGTCTTAGCGACGTTTTGTTTAAGAAGGGGTTGTTAACTGAGAAAGATGCAAAAAAAGCTAAGGAGCACTGTAGGAGCAATGGGCATAACTTTGCCCAGACTCTTGTCAAAATGGGACTGGTCACCGAAGAAGAGGTAGCTCAGGGATTGGCAGAACAACGGGGGATTCGCTATATAAAACTGGCTAACTATCAATTGGACCCAAAGGTGATAGAAATTGTTCCCGAGAAGTTAGTGACAAAATATAAGGTAGTTCCTTTGTCTCTCTCGCGGAACATCCTCACCCTTGCCACCACTGATCCTTTGAACGTTCTGGCTCTTGACGATGTAAAGTTTGCCACTGGGTACCGAATCCGAACTACCGTTTCTACCCCTTTGGAGATCGAGGAGACTATTAACAATTTCTACTTGGCCAAAGCCGCTAAAAACTAGAGGCTTTAGCCGGGCAAACCCAACAACAGAAAGAACCAGGTAATGTGAGAGAACTGAAAAAAGTCATCACCATAGGTTCATAGTCACGCATCTTGCAAAATAAGGACCAATCTTAAAAACCCCGCTATTACATGTTCACTTCTGTGGATGGGTAGGTATTCTAATGGTGAAAGTCGTTCCCTTGCCCTCTTCACTTTTTACTTCTATAGTTCCTTTGTATTTCTTGATAATTCCGTAACAGACACTCAATCCCAAACCATTAACCTGGGGACCTTTGGTAGTGAAAAAAGGATCAAAGATTCTTTTTTTTGTCGGGGGAGACATTCCCACTCCCGTATCGGTGACCGCAAAATAGGCCTGGTTTTTTTCCCGGCCGGTAGCCAGAATAATTTTTCCTCCCTCAGGCAGAGCTTCAACAGCATTAAATATCATCTCGGTCAATACTCTCCTCAGATCATAGTCATTGAGCACCAGAGGAGGTGGGTTACCCAGATCTAATTCCGTGTCTATCCGGATTCCCATAACTTGTGCTTGGTCTTTCCAACGAAACTGAGCCGTGGCTACCACATCTTTCAGCGTCTCGTTCAGATCTACTTGCACACATTCTGCCTCTTTTCTCGCTCTAACAAACTCTCTTAGTTTGCTCACCACTTTGGCTCCCTCAGAGGCCGATTTTTCAACCAACTCAAGCTGTTTCTTGATTTTTTCTAGCCCTGGTTCCTCTGTTTCCTCAAGTAACAACTGAATATAGCCTAAAATGATGGTCAAAATATTATTGAATCTGTGAGCTACACCCACGGTCAACTCTTCCAGAGCTTCCAGTCTTTCCTCCTGTATTAACTTGCCTAATGTCCTCTTATCCTGGCTGATGTTATGACCTATTATTATGGTCCCGGCGGCCTTTCCTTCTCTGTCTTTAAAGGGAGATGCGTTAATAAGATAGAAATCGAAAATGCCATCCTTGCCTTTTATCTGACAGGAAAAACCAACAATCTTCTTTTGGGTTTGCAGCTCTTTTCTGAGAGATTTGCAATCTTCTGGGCGTATTAGCTCCTCTATTGATTTCCCTAGCAGTTCTCTCTTTTCGTATCCCAAAAGGTCTTTTATATAATCACTTACAAAAATAACCTTTTCTTGATTACCAATAACTATAAAGAGAACAGGAGCATTATCCAGGAGGAGATGATATTGTTTGGCTGATTTCTGTAAATCTATTAGCGCCTTTTTCTTTTCGGTGATGTCCTGAGAGATTTCAGCCACAGCCACTATCTGTTTTTTTCTTCCATAGAGGGGAAACAGAGTCAGGTCCACCAAAATTTCTGACCTATTCATACGTAACTTTCTGGTGGAGTAATCGACAATAATCTTTTCCTTTCCAATCTTTTTCAAAATAGCCAATGATTCCTCTGCCAGGCGAGGTGGAACGGTAGGTAGATACCTGAAAACAATGTCCTCCTTTTTCCAACCATACAGCTGGCCAAAGAAAGAGTTGACCTCCAGGATAAACCCATTCAGGTCAATGATTGCTGCCGGGTAAGGCAAAGTCTGAATGAAGAATCCTATTTCTCGTTTAGCACTCAGCAATTTTCGTTCTAACTTTTTCTTTTCTTTAGTAAAGGAGAGTGTATCAGGAGGGATTACCCCAGTCTTACTAATCACTGCTTTCACCTTGCTTTTAGCTTTTCTTTTTTAAGTAAGAGAGATAGTGCCTCAGGGGATATTGTCTCCCAGGATTCTTTTGACCGTAGCTTTCAGTTCCTTAAGGGAGAATGGCTTGTCAAGGTAATCAGCTGCGCCTTTTTCTATGGCCTCACCAGCTATTTCGGGAGAGCCGTACGCGGTATAAATAACAACTGCCACCTCCGGCCTTCTCCTTCTTATATTTTCTAAAACTTCGATTCCATTCATACCCGCCATAGCTACATCGACCAGGGCGAGATCAAAGTGGTGCTTTTCTAGAGCTTCGATACCTTGATAGCCATTCTTTACCGCGGTTACCAGATAACCTTCTTTGTTTAGGAACCGAGAATATAGAGTGCGCACACTGAAATCATCATCCACTAACAAAATACACTTTTGCTCTCCTCTCTGTTTTTGCTCCATTGTTTGCCAATCCTTTGCTATAAAAGAAGATTTAGACTTTCGTAGAACCCCGTGGGAGTCGTAAACTCTGCATCATACTTTCCTCGCAGCTGATTTAAAGCGTTGACTAATTGATCAATATATCTTTCTGCTTCTCTTTCTCCCAATTTTAAAAATAAGGCGCCGCTATTAATGGTAAGAACCAGAGGGTCGGTTTCTGATTTTCCGATGATTTTTTCTAGAGAGGAGATTATCTCTTTCACCGGTCTAATTCTCACCCGGGTCCAGTCATTGACTAAATTTCCCTCTTCATCCGGCTTTATTTCGATAATGCCGTCCTCCAAGAGGGTAAAACCCTGATCATCCTTCTGAAACTCACCTGCGATAATGATTTTTAATCCTACCAATTTCGCGGCCTGGAAGGTTTCCTCATTATAGTGCCAGTAGGGAGGCACCAGAGTGATAGGGAAAATTTTATTTTTGTCAGATTCTTTATTAAATGCCTGAGCAAAGATAGCCTGAGCCTGAGAAAGAATCCGAACTTGCTCTTCTAAGGATGTATCTAATTCGTACCTTTGGTCCTTGAGACCCTGCAGGGCAAACTCTAGTTGATCTGGATACTTCAGATACAATTTCTTAAGCTCGGTCACTAGATTGCTGGAACTTCTCAGTGGTACATTTTCATTATAGGGAATAATCTCTAAAGTTACAGCGATATTATTTTCTAAGAGCTTTCTAGCTAGATAAATAGAGGTTTCTTCTGCCCAATCTTCTACAACTCCTTCTATGGTTACGATGAATAATGGGTTCAGCTTGAAGATTTCACTTTTCTCACGGTTAGAAAGATATGGGGGTTCCCCTTGATCACCAATCTCGCATTGTCCAGACGGAATAGTATCAGCAATCGGCATTTCGCTAGCTTCCGAAGAAGCTACTTTATTTTTCCCTTTTTCTGGTTCGTTATTCTTATACTGAGGAGTTTTATCAGAGAGCTGAGGGGAAGCTAGGAAAGTTTCCTGGAAAGGGACAGGTGAATTCGACATTTTTTTTTTTACTACTTCGGTTACTATTTTGGTATTTAGGGCCGAAGATGCGACGATTGACTTATTGCTGACAGGACTATTAGCGGGATTATCGGTCGACTTATTCAATGCAGCCGGCTTAAGAGCAGCAGTAATTGCTCCTGTGGTTACGGTTTTGGTTCCGGAATCAGTAGCTCCACTCTCATCGGTGACCGTGAGAGTCACTGAATAATCACCACTGGTAGGGAAGGAATATTTGACAATTTTTCCTGTAGCATCTATCTTACCATCCTCATCAAAGTCCCACTCGTATTTTGCTATCTTGCCGCTAAAAGCAGAGGAAGCGGAGGCATCGAAGGTTACCGTCTGGCCAGATTTGGGATCTGATGGGTTAAAGGAGAAGTTAGTGTAAGGGGCCTGGAAGGTCACAATTATCTCTCGAGGTTTGTACCATGCCCCGAAACTGACCGAGGTTCTTTCTCGAATTGCTAGAGTTATAGAATACTCTCCCTCGGTGGTAAGCGCGTACCTTTTAGGAAGAGAAGATCGGTCTATTCTTATCTCATGGCTCCCCGGTGGAACAGTGAAAAAAAATCTTCCATTGGGGTTGGTGAAGGTTTTTTGAGGAGCTCCTTCGCTGGCAAAGGTTATTCTTACATTGGGGATTCCTATTTCTCCTTTATCCCTTACCCCATTCTTATTTTCGTCATTAAATACTATCCCCATAACGCTACTTACTTCAATAAGGGGAATGTTCACCTCTACAATTTCTCCCGCGGTCAGGCTGACTCTACAAGGTAAAGCTATACCAGACTCTAGGCCTGCCGGGATATCCTCTAAGTTCAGCCCATAATGTCCCGGTTCTAAAGGAGGAAACCTAAATTCTCCCTCCTCACCGGTAATGGCTTGCATTCCGTTTACCGTCAAGATTAGTTCCTTAATACCTTCTTCATCCTCATCCAGGGAGCCGTTCTCATTCCTATCGATAAAAACAAGACCCTCTATTCTTCCCTTGGTTTTAATCCAGGGTATGGGAAGACCAAATGATCTATCAAGGCTAAAACTTACTGTCCAATCTACCTCGCTGAGCTTAGATTCTTCCCTTTCCACTCCTAAAGAAAGATAGGTGTTAAGACTGAGTCTGAAATTTGTCCCCAGAGATATGGTTTCACTGATTTCTTCTTCCCGCTCCTTAGTCCAGCCTGCAAAAATTGAAAATTTTCGGGGCATAATCTCATAGTTGAGTCCAACCTCTTGAGTTATAGGTTCTTCCTTAGTCCCCTTTGTTACTTCCTGCTCTATATCTTTACTGTACTGAACCCAACTAGACAATCTTCCCAAGTAGATGCTTAGTCTTCCCTTATATCCAGTCAGATCAAATTCAGTTCCCTCTATGTAGTCATTTTTCTTTCCCCACTCCTTGAAAAAGGAATAGGCAAATGGTCTTAAGTATCCACTGACCCCTGCAGAAAATATCACCTTCTGCTCATCCGTAAAGGGTGGAAGACCTTTGCTCTTTTTCTTGGTTGTATTATAGCCCAACCTTAAGGAGGGAAGTTTTTTCAAATAAAGGCTGGAACTCACACCGACTCCATCGGTAATTACGGTGGGTAGCGTGGGATCCTGATTTACATTGTTGCTGGAATGTCGAAGAGACAATCCCAATAGAAGAGGTTCAGAGGGGCGATATTCAGAGGATATTCCGGCTCCTTCCTCATCTTTTCTTGGTCCGAGATAGTTAGTTCCTGTTTTGATATATTCAGTATTTAAAATAAGATTCTCACCTTCAAATTTCGAGCTTATCCAGCTTGCGCTATCACTATTTTCCTTTCCTTCACTTAGGGCATATTCTCCTGAAATACTCCACTTTTTTGTCAAGTTATGATTCAACTGAAAACTGGTAATATTTCCCTTAGAAAAAGTGAAATAATTTAACCCCAGGCTAGTTCTTTCTCCAATATCTTTGCTAAGGTTTGCCCCATAGCGGTCTTTTTCCTCCTCTTTTGCCCAGATAAGGCTAAAGTCTGAGGACTGGCCTATCCGGGTGTGAAATCTTGCTCCACGCCCAGTTAGCTCTGTAAGCTCACTGAAATCAGCGAAGACATCTCCCAAAGTTAAGTCCCACCGTTCTCTAACCCCATAGTCCAGCGTAAGATGCGGTTTCTTTATTTTTTCCTCTTCATATGGAACACCGGCGTAAACATTGAACCAGCATCCTTTTCCTAAGTCTCCACCAGCGTTAAACCCTCCCCAACCACTATACTCTTCTCTAGTAATCGATCCAGAACCAGACAAGCTTATACTTGCTGGAACTTGCTTAAGGAGAGTTCCTCGTACTCTTTCGGGAGGTGGAGGAAGGACAGTAGTGGAGACATCTGCCTCGTCAGATACGGATTCATCTTTAAGCGAGGTAGCTTTTAATATAACATATTCCCTTCCTCCTCGAGCATCTTTAGGGACAAGGAGAATGACCAATACCTTTTTTTGCTCCCCGGGAGCGAGCTCAATGAGTTCTTCGGAGAGAATTATCTTCCATTTATGGACGGAATATGCCGAAATTCTGAACTTATCTACAGCATTGCCACGATTTATGATTAAGAAAGAATAGCTAACCTCCTCACCTCCTTTAACTTTTCCCCCTTCCGATAAAGCCCTTACTTTTACGCTGGCAAATTCTTTAACCTCAATTATAGCTATAGCTGAGTCTGATACAGTTAGATTATGAGCTTGGGAGATTGCCGTCAGTTCTATCTCATATTTTTGGGCTAAGGTAGTAAAAGAAACAGCCACCGTAACGAACACTTTTTCTTCTCTATCTGGGGACAAAGCGACAGGATTTAGTGCCCCTATGATGTTCCACTTTTCTGGAAGTTCGATTTTCAATTTATAGCTATCTTCTAAATTACCCTGGTTAGCTACGGTGAAGACACAGGTTACAAAATCACCCGGTAAGGCAGTTTTAGTGGAGGAAAGAGCAGTAACTTTTACCTTTAGTTCTTGAGCCAAGGTAAGGGAGGGATCAATACCTATAAATAACAAAATAACTGATAACACAACAGCTTTACGAAATCCGTCAAAACACATGTCTCTTCCCTCCATATTTTTAGAATTTCCTGAATTTTTGCCTAGTTTATCTCAAACTTTCTCTGCCCTGCCACCAGATAATCTCCTCTAAAATCAATAATGGCTAAGGCAACATATATTCCCGGGGATAACTTTTTCTCTTCATAAGGTAGCTCCAATATCCTCTTCGCCCCGGGAAGTATAGGGAAGCTTTCTATCTCAATCTGATCAACAGTCTCGCCCATCTCATTCCTGAATTCCAACCGACCTTTAGCTTCTAGATGAACATCACCCCTATTTTCAAATTCAAGCTTTACTTTAAGAGAACTATGTTCACCTGTTTTTACGATGTCCATATTAGTAATCCTTCCTTTTCTCGTTGCCGTGTTCGGGTCTGTCTGATAAATCTTGATCCCGAACCCGAATGAGGCTCTGACGGTGAACTCTCCCTTTTCACTTTTTTCCCTAAATAATTTCCGCTTACCTCTAAAAAGCAAGATTGCCCAGTGGGTTCCTTCTTCCCCTTCGGGAATTGTCACAGTATATTTGACTTCTTTTGTTTCACCTCCTTTAAGTTCAAAGCGGATAGGTGAAAACTCCATCCACCTGGCAAGAGATTGGGGTAAAGTTCCCGCCTTAAAGAAGTGAGTTACGCCATCAGCTGTCCTATTCCAATCCGTTACTTGAACCCCCACCTCTTCCAATTCTTCTCCTGGATTGCTTATGAGAAGGGAACCTGTATAGCTTTGGCCCGCAGGGACTTCAAGCTCAATCACTATCGGAGACACACTAATCATGGCAAAAACAGTACTAAAAGAAGTAGTACAAATAACCACAAAGCAAACTATTAAACGTAACGGATAAACGATTAGTCGATTCCTCATGACAAATTTACCTCGTCTTTCCTTGGCGGCCAGAGAGGAGGCAGAATATGAAGGAACCCGCCTCCTCTGCTGTGCCTCTGTTCTGTTTAGCTACAGGCTAGGGTACCATGTAGTAAAAGTCAACGTTGTACTCAGCTGTCCGGCCCGCATAGTTGTCGCTCAGCTCATTAAGATTCCATGCGTAGAGTATATTCCGAGGCGTGGTACCGCTCCCATTTCCTATTTGTACTGTGGTGTTCTCATCAGAGAAATCTCCCCACACGCCGCCGTGAATTTTGAAAGCCTCTGCAGCTGACTTATCGTCAGTATTGGGTGGAGTAGCAGCTACATTACCGAGGTGTGCCATAAGGGTCCAGTTACCTCCCCAAGGTATCTGAAGCTGTCCAACGAGATGCTGTTTATAGTTCGCTGTCCACTCCGCAAGTTGCACTGTAAAGTTAGCATCGAAGTTACTCAGTGGGATCGGGGCGTACAATTGGAAATAAATTGTTGGGGTAACAGAGTAGTTGGGACTCTGTGCTGGTGCTGCCCACGCTGCGCCCCCTACCGCTAATACCACAACAGCCACTAACGCCGCAATTAGAAGTTTCTTCATTTTTTTCACCACCTTTCAATTTTTGTTTTGTAGTTCTTCCTGAGGGGCCTCTGCCTAGGATTTACGGACCGAGGGCATTACCCCTTTTAGCAATCCTTAATTTAATCTCCATTTAATTCTTACTTTGACTCACTGAAAGAAGACAATTAGCTAAAATAGCTTCTACGTTGTCAGCGATACTGCTGTGGTCAAGGTTGCCTCTAACAAAACATTCCGCTCAAATTGTGTTTAAACTATCTATCCCCGAGTGATGTTGACTTTTAATCACTTATGTGAATATATAGCAATTATTATGCCTATTTTTCCGCATTCATTGTAGCTATCATCTAGCCTGAATTTAAGCAATATTCAGGCTATCAAAGACGGTACCAAAATCAAAATTTTACTTCTTACGAATGCACTTTTTGCACTACATGCACCATAGGTCATGTACGAAACTATCTGTTCCTTTAAAGTCCATAAGGAGGACAGGCTCATCTGGCCCCTTAGTGCACCTTTTGCACCACATGCACCATAGGCCGTATACGAAACTATCTGTTCCTTTAAAGTTCATAAGGAGGATAGGCTCATCCGGCCCCAAGGATAGCCTTTCATTGGTTTTGCTTGGATGGGATAAGGCACGGGGAGATTAAAGGGGAGAATAAAGGGGTTAGCTCCAGGTGATACCCAATCTCTGGATCTTACGACGCAGGGTGTTCCTGTGAATTCCCAACTTCTTGGCCGTTCGGGATTGATTCCCGTCAGCGAGCTGAAGTGCTTGTATGATTATCTCTTTTTCACTTTTATCGGAGGCTGGAGAAGAGGAGGAGGAATTGTTTGGCCCAGGTTGGCGTAGGCGCAGGGGAAGATGCTCCGGCAAAATGACATTTTCCTTGCTCAGGATGACCGCTCTTTCGATGACATTTTCCAGTTCCCGCACATTGCCCGGCCAGTCATATTGGGTAAGCAGGTTGAGAACTTCACCAGAGACTCTCTTTAGGTTTTTGCTGTTTGATTGATTGAATTTCATCAAGAGGTGGCTTATTAAAAGGGGAATGTCTTCCTTTCTTTCCCGCAGGGGAGGAAGAAGAAAAGAGATTACATCCAGACGATAGTACAAATCTTCTCTAAATGACCCGTCGATTATGGATTTTTCCAGGTCTTTATTAGTAGCCGTAATAAGGCGGAAATCTGTCTTTATTGAATCTGTGCCCCCCAATCTCTCGAAACTGTGTTCCTGAATGACTCTCAGTATTTTAGCTTGCATAGCCAAACTCATATCGCCAATTTCGTCCAGAAGGACGGTACCTCCCTCTGCTAATTCAAACTTTCCCGGTTTGCAGGTAGTAGCTTCAGTAAAAGCTCCCTTCTCGTATCCGAATAACTCACTCTCCAAAAGGGTCTCTGGTAGGGCAGCAGAGTTTATCACTATGAACGGTCTCTCCCTTCTGGCACTATTATAGTGAATGGCCCGCGATACCAATTCCTTCCCCGTTCCACTTTCTCCTCGCAGAAGGACGGTACAATCGGTCGGAGCAATCCTTTCAATCATCTCAAAAAGCTGGCTCATCTTCTTGCTCTTACCTATCATCTGAGCAAAGCTATGTTTTCTTATGAACTTCTTAAGGCGCTGCTGATTCTTCTGCTCCAGGCTTTGGATGTAAAGAGCTCTATCGACAATAACTTTCATTTCCTCCAGGATCAGGGGTTTGGAAAAGTAGTCACAGGCACCGTTATTAATTGCCCTTAACGATGTTTCTTCTTCTTCGTCTCCGGTGATGACAATCACTCTGATTTCAGGATTGACGTTCTTGATTTCCTCCAGGGCCCTGATTCCTTCTTCGGGGGTGTTCTGACGGGGAGGAAGGTGAAGATCTAACAGCACCAGATCAACATGATTCTCTTGAAGAACGTAATGCATTTAAGTTCTATTGGCAGCCTGGGTAAGGCGATAACAACCCTTAAAGGCCCAATGAATCTGTTTTCTCAGGCCATCATCATCATCAACCACTAATACCGTTTTCATTCTTTAGACTTTCTCCCAGGTCTCTCTTATAGCTTTGAGCCTGCCATCCATAGTAAAAATGGGTAGTTTCACCATGAATGTTGTTCCTTGACCTACTTCACTTTTCACCTCTGTTTTTCCTCCGTGTAAGAAAATAATCTCTTGAGAAGAGAATAGACCCAAACCCAGACCTTTGGCTTTAGTCGTTTGGAATGGTTTGAATAACCCGTTGTTGATAAACTCTTGCGTCATGCCGTGCCCAGTATCGGTGATTTCAATAACAGCAGTCGGTGGCCCTCCCTCTTTCCGGGAAGCTATTCGGAGCTTTCCTCCCTTTGACATAGCCTCCAAAGCATTAACAATGAGGTTTTCAAATACTCTTTCCATATTCTTTTTATCAACCATTAGATCTGGTAATTCCTCATATTCTTCGGTTAACTCGATACCCTCAACTTCTCTCAAACCTAACTTGTCTATCACCCGCTCAATAATCAGCTTTATGGACTCAGATTTAAGCTCTAAGAGATGGGGGCGACTGGTTAATCTAGCTACCAAATCTTCTATCTTTTTTACAGTATCGGCGATGATAGCTGTTAAATCAGCCCTAAATTCGGGATTGTCATAATTTTGTTCCGTATTACTGAGTAAGAGTGATAAGCCACTGATGGAACCCTTTAAATCATGAATAACTACCGAAGTAATCCTGTTGAAAGAATCTAGTTCACGGGACTCAATCAGTTTATCCGCCAGCAGAGCATTTTCCAAGGCCAGGGCTACCTCATTGGAAAAGGTAGAAAACAGTTCTAGGTCACTGTTGACAAATCCTTCTTGGGAGGTTGAACGTTCAACACTGATGCTGCCTAGTGGACCATTCTTGGTTTTCAACGGCGCACACATAACAGCCCCAGCGTCGTTTTCCTCCAATAATCCTTTGAATTGTAAATCATTAGATTTTCCGTTCAGCAAGATCGGTTCATTATTTCTTGTGACCCACCGGGCAAGTTCCCGGTGAAGTTCTGGCCTAATGTTCTCTCCTTGCGTACACTTTATATCTAGTTTATTTTCTTGCCGATCAGTAAGAATAAAAACACTCTTCTGGGCATTGACTATAGAAATAGCCTTATCGACGATTAAGTTGTATTTTCTCTTCAAATCCAAAGTAGAATTTAGAGTTTTGGTAGCTCTATTGAGAGCTGATAACTCAGAAATTCTCTTTTCTAATTGTTCGGTGGAGGTGCTTAATTTTTTGGTGAGCTGTTCTAGCTCATTTTTGTCAGCATACACTGTCTCTATCATTTGATTGAAAGCATTTGCCAACTTACCTATCTCATCTTTACTCTTAGATTTGACTCTTTGAGTAATATCTCCCTGCAAGAAACTGCTAACCTGGTGTAGAAGCTGACTGATAGAACGGGCGATCCTTTTGCTGACCACAATAAAGGCTAATGTGCCTGTGGTCAAAAGGGCTGTTATTATGGCCCATTGCTCCAGACTCACTGTTCGACGTCCTAAAATGGTGAAGGGAAGGGCTACTAGAATCACCAGGATAATAAATAAAAATACGAATTTAGTTCCTAGCTTCATCTGTAATTATCACCTCTCGGATGGGGTCTCCTTACACTATGTCTGATGTCACAACACCTGGGAGACTGGCTCTACCCGATCGTGTTCTAGCAGGTTGATGTGAAATAGAGAAATCGAAAGTGTTAGGCCCTGGGCGGTAATCAACGGTAGAACCTGAGAGTTTGAGCTTAGAACTTGAGAATTGGAGCCCTGTTACTCGACTCTGGATCCTCTCCATAGTCTATATAATATATTATAGCAGAATTTGAATAAATGTCAAGTAGTTTAATATAAGTCAACAGAGCTGGTTGGTTAAGCATCCCTAAGCAAGGTTAGTTATCCTTGCTCCAGGAGTATATTTTGGCAGGCTGCTTTTGGCGTCGAGTAGAGCTTCGCGCTTCACTGAGGAGAAGATTGAAAAGGCTATACTTCAATATCTTCAAAAAAAATTCTCAAACTGATTTGCAGGGATTTTGTTACCTTATAAATAGTAAAAAGGGATGGCGAGCTTTTTCCCACCTCAATCTTGGAGAGTAAACTGGGAGACACTCCGGCCCGGGTTGCCAATTGCCTCAGGGTGAGTTTTTCCTCATTTCGCAGGAATCTCATTCTTTCGCCCACCCTGGACATCAATATTTCTTTGGGACGGGTAGTAATTCCTCGTTCCTTAATGACAGAGTTAATAGTCTCTAATAGACGAGACATTTTAAAGGGCTTCTCGATATAATCAAAGGCTTGCAATTTCAAGGATTCAATGGCCGATTTTACACTAGGATAAGCTGTGAGAATGATTACTGGGATATTCCAGCCGCTCTCTCTCATTTTCCTCAACATCTCTTCCCCTGACATCTTGGGCATTCTCAGATCCAAAAGGACAAGGTGATAGGCTCCCTTTTTGAGTTCTGTCAATGCCCTAGGAGCCTCGTCGTAAATCGTCACCTCAAAATTTTCCGAGGTGAGATAATTTTTGATAGACTCAGCAACTTCCACGTTGTCCTCTACGATCATTATTCTAATTCTTTGTTCTTCACCTACTAAGTTTTTGTTCATTGCCGATTCTTTCCCCTCACCCCATTCCTCTCCCCTGTTTTGTTCATTGTTCATAGTTCATTGTTCACTGACCTACTAGCCCGTTAGTTAATCAGTTAATTGGTTAAATGGTTAATTTTCCCCTCACTCCAGAAGAGAGAGCACTATTCACCAATTAACCACTCACCACTTACCATCTTATTGTTTTTTTATCGATGAACTATGAACCATTCAACTTTATTTCAGCACTGTGGGTAGAAAAATATCCACTCGGGTTCCTTTACCCAGAGCGCTTTTGATCTCTATGGTCCCTCCGTGCTGCTTGATAATTCGATGAACAATAGTTAATCCCAGTCCACTTCCATTTCGTCTAGTGGTAAAAAAAGGATCAAAGAGTTTTTTCATATTTTTCTTTGAGATACCGCAACCGGTATCCTTGAAGGTTACTTTCACATGCTTCATTTGGCTTATATTGCTGGTGATGACGGAAAGAATGCCTTTTTCTTTTAATGATTGCAAAGTATTTATTGCTAAATTGAGGAAAGCTTGTTGAAGCTGGTGAGAGTCAACTTTTATGGGAGGAAGATTCTTGGTGTATCGTTTAACAATCTTTTTATTCTCTAGCATAAATCTATTGGCAACTATAGCTAGAGCTTCATCGAGAACAGCATTGGCATCTTCGTTTTTGAATTGGAGTGGTCTTTTCCTGGAAAAATCGAGCAGCGTGCCCGCAATATCAGAAATCCTTTCGGTCATCCTCAATATTTTCGTATGGTCTTTGGCCAATCTTCTATTCTTCTTGTCTTTTAATAATCTTTCCAGATCAATGGAAATGGAAGCTAAGGGATTATTGATTTCATGAGCAATAGCGGCAGCCGTATTTCCTAGAGCAGAAACCCGGTCCATTTGCTCTAATTGTTTCTCTTTCTTTTTTCTTTCGGTAATATCCTGAATGCAGCATATTATTCCTTTGATTTCGTCTTTTGAATCAAGATCAGGGAAATACTCTATCAAGAACCATTTTTCTAGATGAGAAACATAAATCTCATCAGAGGTGGAGCGGCTGCCTTTTTCGATCCGGGAAAGAGGATAAAAAAGGAGCGGCTCTTTTTTGCCAGGCAAGATTTCGTCATATTTCTTTCCTATTAATTTACTGTGAGGCACCCCCAGCATGGTAGCGATCATTTCATTTGCCCACCAGATAGTATGTTCTGAATCAATTCTCAGCAAGCCATTTTTAACGACTTCTCTACAAATACGTTCCCATTCATTCATCTGTCTAACCTCGCTATTAACGAACTTTCCCGTTCTGGCTAGTGCCAATCTCTATCTCTCTTTTCTGCGGTTATTACTAACCTTAGAGAATTGATGGTGTTACTCTGTATCATATTATTACATTTATTGAATGTTTGTCAACCGCCACTGCCAGATGTGCCAAGAGATGGTTACCGAAATGATTTCTTGCCAGGTATAAAGCAATCTATTGAAATGGCCGGTATGGGGAAGCCAGAGAAATGTCTGCGCGAGGTAGAGAAGGAACACCGGGTATGGAGGTGTTCCACCAGGAAACGTATAAAGTAAAAAGAATTGAGGCACGGGAAAGGGTGATAGGGACCTGCAGGGAGGAATAGTTATTTGTATTGATCAAGATAGTCTGGTATAGTAGAAATCAGTTTAAGGGGCAATAAAAGTGGAGGAACTTTTTACGGTAAATGAAGCCGCAAAAATATTAAGACTTAACTATGAAACAGTGGCAAGATATATCCGGGAAGGCGAAATTCCGGCGGTTAAGTTGGACCGCATATATAGAATCGACATCTAGGATTTGAAAGCATGTATTCAGAAGAAAAAGCAGGAAGCTAAGAAGTGAGAGCAAAAGATAATGTTTTAACAATAAGAAAGACTATTCCTTCTATCCTCTCTCTTTTCGTTAAGAAACGATATCATATTGAATTTTTTTATGTTGATGAAATATATGATGCCAAAAAGTCGCAGCCAATGAAAAGATGGGTATTGCTCCTGCCCGGAGCTGGCTGTAGCTGGGCCAAGAAATCTGGCGGGTGCTCTATGTGTGGTTTTAATTGTAGGTTGAGTCAAATTAATCGAGGTAAGCGATTTTCCTCTACTAAACTCTTGAAGATATTTAAATTAGGAAAGATTTTAATAGAAGGCAAGAAACCATCTAACCTCACTATTTACAACGGAGGGAGCTTTCTTAATGATGGGGAGATACCCAGGGATGTTCAAGAAAAGATATGTAAAGAGGTGAGTGAGAGTCCTTATCTGGACAGCTTATTTGTTGAATCAAGACCTGAGTTTGTCAGCGAGGAGAAAATCAAATCTCTTAATTTTCTTCTAGGGGCCAAGTCACTAAAAGTAGGTATGGGTTTAGAATGTGTTACCGACTATTATCGAGATTATTATGTTCACAAGGGTTTTTCACGATATCGCTTCCGGGAAGCAGTGAATATTCTTAAACAGAATAATGTTACTGTTCTGGTATATGTCTTCCTTAAACCTATCCACCTAGGGGAAAGAGAGTCTATTAGTGAAGCCATAAGAACGGTTGAATACGCTTTCTCTATAGGAGCTGACGAGGTAGCTTTGGAGTCTGCTTTCATCCAGGAAGGTACGGTGATGAAAGAGCTTTACAGCCAGGGAGAGTTTGAGCCCCCCTGGCTCTGGAGTATTATTGAAGTGATCAAGCAAGTTCATCATCTTGGACCAGTCTATATCGGGGGTTTTGAGGATGAGCCTCCTCCAATTGATGTTCCCCATAACTGTCCCAAATGCTCTTCTAGAATAAGGAAGATCTTCCAGGAGTATAATAGAACTCTTAATGTCTCTTTGCTCAAGCGTAGATATTGTGAGTGCCTACCGATCTGGGAAAAAAAATTATTCTCAGAAGAATCTGTCTAGAGGTGAAGGAAAGCATGGAGAGAGTGAAGAAGGTAATGGTAGACACAAATCCCAAACTATGATATAATTTCGAATACGAAGGGTTTGCGGTTTTGCTCCGTTGTACCTAAAAGGTGGGCTTGGCGACTTCTTGGCAAATCCGTCGCTGGTCAGGCGGAATCTTTTTGCCATCTTTCAAAAAATATGAATGGGTAGCCTAAGATGAAAATACTTCTCGTTTCTCCAAAATGTCCGGAGACTTTCTGGAGTTTTAAATATGCATTAAAACTTACTCTTATTCAAAAGGCACCTAACCCACCCCTTGGGTTATTGACTGTAGCCTCGATGATTCCTAAAAAGTGGGAGAAGAAACTTGTAGATATGAATGTAATGTCTTTGAATGATAAAGATCTTAAATGGGCTGATTTTGTTTTTGTCAGTGCTATGTCTATCCAAAAAGAATCCGTAAAAGAAATTATGGTCAGAGCGCAAAAAATGGGTGTTAAAATCGTGGCCGGTGGCCCTCTTTTTACAAGTAGCTATGATGAGTTTGAAGAAGTAGACCATTTGGTGCTTAACGAGGCTGAAATTACGCTTCCATCTTTTTTGGAAGATTTGGGAGATGGTTGCCCTAAACATATTTACACTTCTAACCGATGGGCAGATATAAGAAAGACACCTATCCCGCTCTGGGAACTGGTCAGTATGAAAAAGTATACTTCAATGAGCATTCAGTATTCACGAGGCTGTCCCTTTGATTGCGAATTCTGTGATATCACTCTACTCTATGGACATAGACCCCGAACAAAAGATAAGGATCAAATAATAGCAGAGTTGGAAAGCTTATACTCACAAGGCTGGAAGTGGAAAGTATTCTTTGTTGATGATAATTTTATCGGGAATAAAGAGAAGTTAAAAAAAGAGGTTTTGCCTGCTATCGCTAAATGGATGGAGAAGAGAAGACGCCCTTTCTCATTTTTCACACAAGCATCTATAGATCTTTCTGACGATGAAGAACTTATGCGATTGATGGTTCAGGCAGGATTTTATAGTGTGTTTGTTGGTATCGAAACCCCGAATGAGAAGAGTCTATCCGAATGCAATAAGTCTTTGAACATGAATCGTGATTTAATAGCCTGCGTTAGAAAAATGCAGAAATTTGGTTTGGAGGTAGATGGAGGATTTATTGTTGGTTTTGATAGCGACCCACCTTCAATCTTTGAAAGGCAAATCAAGTTCATTCAAGAAAGTGAAATTGTCACTGCAATGGTTGGTCTATTAAATGCTCCCCGTGATACCAGGCTTTATCAGCGCCTGAAAAAAGAAAATCGACTGTTGAAAGATAGTCTGGGTGATATCGGCTCAGTTAACTTTATTCCTAAGATGTCTTATGAAATGCTTATCGATGGCTATGAAAAGATTGTTAAAACAATCTATTCTCCTCCCTATTATTATGAGCGGGTTAGGAGATTTCTAAAAAACTATAAGCTGCCACCAAAAGGAGGGCGATTTCGTTTCAGCGATCTTATAGGATTCTTTATGTCTATATTAGTTCTCGGTATAGTAGAAAAAGGAAGGTTTTATTATTGGAGACTTTTTTTTAAGATTATGTTCACACGTCCGCGACTTTTCCCGCTGGCAATTACCTATACGACTTATGGTTTCCATTTTCGAAAAATTTTTGAAAAATGCCGGCGAAATAGTCAAAAAGAAAAAGTTTCGCCTAACATATAACAAAGGCACTTATTAGCCTGTCAAAGAAAATGCCTAAAGAGCCTGTTATGAGCTTCTTTTTATTGTCCTCATCTGAAAAAATAACCAATTCCATAACTTTGGGAAGGGACGATTATAAAAGGGATTTTTCCAGACCAGCAGTACACCGTAATTGAGACTTTCAGGATCTTCTATATAATTGGGCAGGAGTTTCAGCACACTCGTACCGGCTTTTGTGTAATAAAAATTAATCTCAGGATCAAGCGGCTTTCCTTTGGGGGTAAATGTCTTAATATATTCTTCAGCGATCTCATCTTTTTGTTTTTCAGAAAGATGAGAGAGTCTATGCTGATGGCAATATTTTTCAAAATAGCGTTTAAAGCCGGGAATTCGTCCACCGAGAACTATTTGCTTAATGTTATTAATGATAGCCATCTTCTTTTTCGCCTCAAATAAAGCCGTGACTATTCCTCGGGGAGCAGCCGGAGAAACACTCAGGTTTACTCCGTATAAAGTATCTCCTCTGGGATTATGGGTTTTTTTAATTCGTCCTCCGTCGGTAATTTCATTCCAGGAACGCCCCTGATCTGCAACCTCAGAGGAGACCTTTTGAGTAACCACTACTCCTTCTATTTTTCTATCTGCCCCCGCTATCAGGAGTCCCTCAGGAAAGGTCTTCAAACGAGACTCGTATACCTGGCGGTTGGCTCTTAATTTTTCTGGCCAGGCTTTGTTTTCTACCTCAAGTATTTCTGGCAAATCTTCCCAACGAGCTTCTCGAACTCTAATTTTCTTTTTCATCTCACTTTTTACCTCTCTGGAACTATCTTCATCTATTCATACCTTATTCATAGATAAAAGGAGCTCTTCATCATCTACTATCAGTACTTTTAGTACTTTCATTTTTAATCTGCTCCTTTTAATTAGTTCATTGTTCGTCGTTCATTGTTCATCGATAAAAACTATACGCTAAACGCTATCTTGAGATACGGGAAATTTAATGGTAAAAGTGGTGCCTACACCTTTCTTACTCTTAACAGTAATATGTCCCTGATAGTTTTTGATAATGGAATGAACAAGAGATAGACCCAGGCCCACTCCTTCCCCCGGAGGTTTGGTGGTGAAAAAGGGATTAAAAATTTGATCAATATCCTCAGGAGAGATTCCTTCTCCTGTATCACTAACCATAATCTTCAAAACTTCTTTGCCAGCCATACTTGTTTCTATTTGAAGTTTCCCACCATTGGGCATAGCCTGCGTGGCATTGAGAATCAAGTTCAAAAACACCTGTTTCATTTTTTCTAGATTGGTTAAAATTGGCGGCACTTTGCTCAATTTTTTGATTAACAAAATATCCCTTGTTACCAAATCTTTGCCTACCAATGATAGGGTCATCTTCAGCAGTTCATTTATATCTATCCGTTGCGTGTCCCAATCAGACTTACGAGAAAACTCCAGAAGATTGGTAATTATAGCCTGGCAGCGATTTATCTCTGAGTCAAGAATTTGCAGATGCTTCCTTACCTCTTTTTGGTCCTTGGGCATAATTTCACCCAGGTAGTAGGCAGAAGTAGCTATAATGGCCAGTGGGTTTCTTATCTCATGGGCTATACCGGCTGCTAACTGGCCTATTCCGGCAAGTTTTTCTGTTTCTAGAAGACGCTCATGAATGCGCCGCACCTCTTGAGTTTTTTGTCTAACTCTTTCCTCGAGCTCCTCACTCCAGCGTTGCAAATTTAAGTGAGCCTGCTTTAACTGGTCAAGTAGCTGGTTTTTCTCAAGAGTTATAGCTAGCTGGTCGGCCAAAAGAGAAAGAATGTGTATATGTTCTTCTGGAAAGGAAACAGAGGATATCTTGCTTACTACAAGAGTCCCCAGTATCCGGTCGCGTCCTATCATAGGAATAGCTACAGTCATTGCCCAACTTTTCCCAAAATTTTGGGAAATAGTTGTTCTGGGTTTTCGGGTAGCATTTTTGGTGATGACTGGTCTTTTTTCTTGGATTGCTTTCCAGGAAAGGGCTTTACTGGAGATTCGATAAGGGAAGAATGGAATAGATTTATGCGCCACTTCCTTTAACGATTTGCTTTTCTCATCAAGTAAGAAAAGAACGCTTCTTTGACTTGAAGTTAAATCAACGGAGTTATTTACTGCTAATCGTAGAATCTGAGGAATATCGAAAATAGAGTTAATAGTGATAAAAATCCGGTGCAGTTTTCTCATTGTTGTCAGGGCCTCTCTTGTCTGCTCGTAGAGTTTTGCATTTTCCAGAGCTGTAGTAATTTGACCGGCTAACGTTTCCAGGAGTAGTAGGTCTTGCCTTGTATAAGCACGATTATCTATTTTCTCACCCAAGACAAGTATTCCTATTCTCTCTTTTTGTTTTCTTAGGGGAAGGCATAGTTCAACTCCAAATTTTTCCATTTTATCTCTGAGGAGAGATAGCCTAGTCTGCTCCTCTCCCCGAGGAAGATCTTTGAGGCGAAGATTGATTTCCCCGCAAGTTATTGGGCCAGCAAGATGTTGAATATCTTGTTCCAAAAACCCCCCATTTTTGAATAAAAAAGTGTGCTCGGGATTGAAGCCGACAAGTTCATAGGACTTGTAGGTGCCTTCCTCCTTAAGCAAAAGGCCGGCTTTTTCTATCTTAAAAATATCTCTCCCCATATTAATAATTAGTGAGGCAATATCTTTCACTTTCAATAAATTGGCAAGTTTTCCACTTATGGTTCGCAGGATCTCTTCAGACTCATAGAGTTCGGAAAAAAGGTAGCGATTAGCTAATTTTCCTCCCAGACGATAAAGGGGAAGAAATATAAATAAGCTGGGGGCTAGGATTACCATTAAAGAGACTAACGAGTTGGTAATATAGGGCTGGAGGAGTAACCATAGTCCAAGAGCAAGCGCAATTACTATAATCACAGAGAGAGAAAAAACGGTAGTTTTTCTCACTACCAGACGAATATCCATAAAGCGATACCTTAAAATACTATGTCCAGTGAAAATAATCAGAAATAATAGGCTATAGTTAGCGATTCGGAAAATATTTACTGGCATTATGTGTTGAAGGAAGAGATTGATTGGAATGGCCAGGGAAGCGTAAAGAATGAATCCAGCCAGAAAATAGAAAACCTGCAGCTTTTCCGTACCCTGAGAGAGACGATACTTAACGAATAAATCAAGAGATCCTCCTCCGAAGTATATGAATGAATAACCTACATAGAGAGAGTATAGATAACTTGTTTCAAAGTGAATGGATTCATCGAAACCAACTTGAGTAATGATTAAATCAGAAAAAGAGAGGACGGTGAGAAATAGAGCAGGCAGGAACAACAAGAATTCCCGAAGTCTGGTAGATACCAGGTGAGTTTTTTGAAAATTGAGGCAAAAGAGAAAAAATAGGTAAGCCATAATAGGGGCTGTAGCAAAGTCCATCCTTAAAAGCAGACTGTTGGCTGGCGCCAACCAGGCCTCATTTTGTAAGAAGTTGCAAGTTATCCAGAAGGAAAGAGAGAAGAGGAAGGCAGTAAATATCTTTACTACGCGCGATCTAGAACTTTTGAGATAGACGATCATCCCCAAGGCCAAGTTACATACGAGCACTATCAAAAATAAAATGAACATTTTTCTTCCCTCCACATTTTTGGCATCTGCTTAGTGGGCAGCTTGATAACGAAAGTAGTGCCTCTTTTGGGAGTAGAAAATACTTTTATTTGCCCAGCATGTTTTTTTAATATTCCATAAGCGAGCGTTGCTCCCAGTCCGCTCCTGGTAGGTTCTCTGGTGGTAAAGAAAGGCTCAAACATTTTTTTCTGAACCTCCTCAGACATTCCGCTTCCTGAGTCAGCAACAGAGATGGTGACAAAATCTTTTTTCATTACTGTTCTGACATCAAGCTTTCCATCCTTCCTGGAATTCTTTGGTGATGGTTTCTTCTCTTTTAAGATGGGTGATGTCCCGGGAAATTTCTCCAATAGCTATAGGTTCTCCTTTTTGGTTTATCAGAAGAAAAGCGTCGATATTGACCTCAATTTCAGATCGGTCCTTACGCAACCTGGTGGTTTCATAATCGGAGACTTTCTTACTCTGTCTGATTTTATTCAAGAAGGAAAAGAAGTCTGTAGTTAGCCGGGGAGGAAACAGAGGAATATACTTTCGTATGACTTCTCTTTTCTTCCAGCCATAAACTCTCTCGAAAGCAGGATTCACATCCAGGATATATCCATTGAAATCAATTATATTGAATGCATCTGGTATGTTCTGCACCAGAAAATCTATTTGTTGAGATTTGTCCTGCAAGTTTTTTTTGCCGCGCAGCAATTTTTTTGAAAAGCAGAATTATTCATTTTATCATCCTTTCTATAATAAGGCAAACGGCACCGTAAAAGCCTTTAAAGTAAGATTTTTTCTGAAATGTACACCCGTGAGCTGCCATTCCACTGTTCTATCCTCATAAGTCATGGAATTGGCCATGTTTATTGTGGCCGGAAGAGTAACTCTTATT
>SDBS01001339.1_pt1 | contig 24989 bp, 22 predicted proteins | sample 2277091 | NCBI WGS metagenome assembly SDBS01 (sample SAMN10404972, study PRJNA504765) | marine sediment metagenome | isolation source: marine sediment core GS10_PC15, 163 cmbsf | place: Arctic Ocean: Southern Knipovich Ridge | collected 2010
GCACCAGCACCAGCACAAGCACCAGCACCAGCACCAGCACCAGCACCAGCACCAGCACCAGCACCAGCACCGGCACCGGCACCAGCACCGGCACCAGCACCAGCACCGCCGGCGCTAGTGGCACTACCAGAAGGAGTGACGGGAGCAGTACCAGTGCCAGCAGTTGCCAAGGAGTACCTAGAAGGGCTAGGATATGGGGATGACGTCTACTTTGGGCCCGACGTGGTTTCCACGGAGCTGATACAAGATTTCAATAAGGTCATCGGCGGCGCGCCCGTACCACTTCAGGTGACGGTTCACAAGCGCTTCCGCGTAGCCGTAATCCTTCTCGGCCTTGACCTCTCAGATGCCTGGTATTGCGGAATTGTAGGGTTTGAGTCACGCTTACCGGAGCTCGGCATCGAAGCAGATATCACCTATATGGGAACATACGCCGGCGATCACATACAACAGGCTGCTCACATCGACACAGCCATAGCACAGAAATTCCATTATGTGATCATAGCTCCGACCGAGCTATTCGTCCAGAAGGCAGGTATCGAAAGGATGATCGAGGCGGGAATCAAGGTGATTGTCTGGAACTACACGGACCCGGTCAAGGACTGGGGGCTTGAGAGGTATCCTGACGGCATGCAGCCGCTTGCATACGTGGGGTTCAGCGACATTGTTGGCGGTGTAATGATGGGTGAGCACGCCAATTCTCGCCTAGAACCGGGCTCCAAAGTAGCGCTTATACAGGGTCTTCCCGGCTACCTGTCCCAATGTAGGGTCGGCATTCCCGGGGCTATTATGGCCCTGGGGGGCCATGAGATAATTTACGAGCACTTCTGCGACTATGACAAGACCAAGGCATACGAGACCACAAAATCCGTACTCGCTGCCTACCCAGATGTTGACCACATCTACTCTTGCAACACGGCGCAGACTTACGGGATTATCGCGGCGCTCACAGAGCAGGGAAAAGATCCTGGTGAAATCCTGGTGAACGGATGGGGCGGTGGCTGGGGCGAGCAAAAGCACATGTGGGAAGGCTATATGGGCTATTCCATTATGCGAATGCAGGATGACTGGGGAGTCGCCTTGGCAGAGGTCATGAAGTATGACATCGAGGGCCGAATGGACGAGGTTCCTCTCTGCGTCATAGGCGGGATAGTACTAATCCATGACGGAATGACCCAGGAAGAGGTCGCCGTGTTCTCGCAGTACGCGTACCGCTACAGCGGAGTGGTTGAATACTAGGACGGTTGGTTGGCGGGGGCGTGGGTGCATTTAAGTACACCCACGCCCCCGTGCGTTATCTGAAAAGGGGGGTATCGAATGGACAAAGCACGCCCGATAATTGAGATGAAGGGCATCGTCAAGAATTTCGGGGGACTCAGGGCGTTGGATCATGTGGACCTGGAACTGTGGCCGGGTGAGTGTCTGGCGCTCGTAGGAGAGAATGGCGCAGGAAAATCCACACTTATTAAGGTGCTGACCGGGATATTCGGGGCTGACGAGGGACGTATCCTGATGGAAGGCAACGAGGTTACCATAAAAAGTCGGATTGAGGCTAAGGCACTGGGGATCGAAGCGGTGTACCAGGAGCTTGCCCTCGTCGATACGCTCGATGCAGCTGGCAACGTCTTTCTGGGTAGCGAGATCAGCCACCCGGTCCTGGGCAGATTCTTCAACATACTCGACAACCGGAAAATGCAACGGGAGGCTCACGGCTTTCTGAAGGAACGTCTCGGAATCGACCTGGAGGAAAGAAAAGACCCGGTTTTTAACCTCTCCGGGGGCCAGAGGCAGTCGATAGCTATCGCCAGAGCTATCTACTGGAATGCCAAGGTGCTGATCTTGGATGAGCCTACATCCTCCCTTGGGGTAGGGGAAGAGGCGGCGACTTTCGCCGTTGTCAGAAAGGCGACGGCAGAAGGAGTTGCCGTGATATGGATAAGCCACAACCTGGAGCACGTCTTCAACGTCGCCGACAGGATACTTGTGCTTCGGGGCGGTAAGCGCGTCGGTGTACGACAGTGCGACCAGACCACAAAGACAGAGATCGTTGGACTGATTGTTGGCGAGAGTGTGGAGGCTGCCTAAAGCAGCGCACAACCTATCGGGACGGAAGGAGGAAGACATTTGTTTCACTGGTTTAGAACGATATTTCGTGGCACGGCCGGTCGGGAGATCGAGCTGTTAAAAATGCGGAGGCGCAGTCGCGTGCTCCAGTACATTGATAGACTCGGTCCCTGGGCGGGAATCATCGTGTTTGCTATCGTGATAGCTTCTCAGACCCCGACTTATATTACGACGATAAACGTTACCAATGTCCTGGTGGATGCCACTGCTTACGTCTTACTTGCTATCGGCATGACATTCGTCATGACTGGCGGTGGAATCGACCTCTCGGTTGGGTCAATACTGGGTTTGTGCGGCGCCATCCTGACGGTGCTGGTAAAGCACACTGCGATAAACCCGATACTGGCGATGGTCGTTTGTCTTGCCCTAGGTGCTTTACTTGGTCTCGTGAACGGGTTGATAATTACGAAGCTCAAAATACCGGACTTCATCGGCACCCTGGCCACGATGACAGCGTTAAGAGGCATCACTCTGGTTATCGTGGGCGGCCGTGTTCTGTTCGGCTTTCCCGAGACCCTAACCTGGCTCGGGCAGGCGAGGTTAGGGGGTATCATTCCTGTCGGCGTCATTGCGGCTATCGTGGTGGTGGTCGTGGCACACTTCCTGTATCAGCGTACCAAGTTTGGCAGGTACACCGTGGCAATCGGCGGGAATCGCGCGGCTGCGATATACGCCGGGGTACCTGTTACCAAGTACAAGATATACACCTACATCTTCTCAGGGTTTCTCAGTGCGTTAGCGGCGATTATGGTGATAGGGAGGCTCGACTCCTATCACGGCACCCTCGGTATGGGGATGGAGATGCACACGATAGCAGCGGTCATCATCGGCGGCACCGCCCTGTACGGTGGGATCGGACGGGTGTGGGGTTCCCTAGCAGGTGCGATATTGCTCGCCATGGTCATCAATGGGCTGGTGCACCTTGGAATTGAATACTTCTGGCAGCAAGTCGCGGTGGGCGTAGTGATAATCCTAGCGGTTATGCTCTACACCATGACCGGCCTCAGGCAGTCGCGAGGAGTAGGGGGTGTAGGGGGGTGAGCCGCAAGTGCGTCATCGGGGTTGATCTCGGAACGACAGGCACCAAGACAAGAATATTCAATTCAACAAGACGACTTATATCAGAGGCCTGCGAGGAATCAACCCTTTTCAGTTCTTTACCATGCTACCCAATTTTAGATATGGAGCCGTTCGGAATATCGACTCCTACCTACCAACCGTAGATTGAGTAGGACAAGAGCTGATTTATTAGAGGCATGGGGGAAAGGTGAGGAGTACTCCTCACCTTTCCCCCAGTGTAGAAAGATAAAATTCTTCGGAATCTAACAACTTTGGAGGTACATACACGTGGAAGCGGATATTGCAGCTTTAGGTGAACCTGACCACATAGGTATTTTGGTAAAAGATGTAGATAAGGCAGTTAAATTCCTTTCCTCTATTGGCTTCGGGCCATGGCAGTGGATAGACTTTGTACAAGAGGACGATGTCGTAATGGCAAACGGGCGGACCAGACAGAAGATTGCCTTCGCTAACATAGGCAATACAGTGATTGAGGTTATTGAGCCAATAGAGGGTGGAGGATACTGGCCCGATTTCATCGCAGCCACAAACGGGGGTGTAAACCATATAGCCTTTAACGTCCCCAATTGGGATGAAATGGTGTCAAAATTCCAAGAGGAGGGAGGCGAGATAGTAGCCGGTGGTATCTTTTTGGACAAGCGCTGGTGCTATTTGAAAGCTAATACCGAGAACGGTAATATGGTTATCGAGTTTATGGATAACTTCGGCTTGCGGTGACGCGTAAGACTCTTGTCCCAATTGTAAGTCGCCAGCTTCAATGGGCCACAATTGGTACAAGAGTTAATGGACACTCTGGGGCTTTAATTAGTCTCCATTAACACTTCGTTCCCACTGCCCGAAGGCGATTGGCTCCCCGAGTAGGACTCGAACCTACAACCTAGCGGTTATTGGCCAAAATCGATATTTACTGTTACTATTTTCTCCAACCATAATATGGGTTGATATTTTGTTACCGAAATATTAAAATCAGGGTGTCGGTTGACCTAGTGTTTTGACACCCTGATTCTTTCCAAAACTCTTCGGGAGGGTAGGTCTTCTAGCTTTGGTAGACCGTGCAGGATAAAAGGTAGAACCTTTTCCAGAACCTTTGCCCTCGTTTACTAAAGTTCGAGTCCCCTTAGGTGGGCCAACGTGTACAATAGACAGAACTTTCAGCCTCACAGGTTGATTCTAATGGTTTAGCGCTTACTAGAGGCTCTCTAAAAGACAAATGAATGCCCGATAGCCCCCCTTACCGTAGCTGGTAAGGGGGGCTTCTCTTTATCCATAGGGTACACCGCTTCGGACACATTACTACGAAAATATAGGTTCATTCTGATATTCAACAATCGTTCCTTTTGTGTCCCTTTATCGCTGACGGTCTACACATATTCATCGCTGGGCCCTCATAGCCACAGGGTGTCTATTGTTTATATTTCTTGGTTTGTGCTATAATATATCATCAAATTTTTTCGGGGAGCAAATGGTATCTGGAAGAACAAGAACAGCGGAGCAAGTATTAGAGGCAGAAGACGGGCAGTTACGTGACTACGAGTTGCTATTAATTATTAGTCCTGAGGTAGTGGATGAGGAGTTAGAGACTGAGGTTGATAAGATAAGCCAGATTATTACCGAAAGGGGTGGTGTTGTTTCCTCTGTAGAACAATGGGGCAAGCGAAAGCTAGCCTATCCTATAGAACACTTTACTGAGGGGAGTTATGTGTTGATTAAATTTAGATTTAGGCCGGCGTTGTGCCAACAGCTCGAGGCAGGCTTGCGAATTTCTGAAGAAATTCTGCGGCATCTGTTGGTAAAGTTGGGTGGTTAAGTTAGGCGGAGGTGATTATTCTTTAAGAGGTTAGAGAGTAAAGGGAGTCTTGAGACAATGGCAAGCGTAAATAAAGTGATAATTATTGGGAATGTGGGGAGTGATCCTGAGATGCGCTTTACCCCGAATGGTAATCCAGTAACTTCATTTCGCGTGGCTACTAACTGGAGGTATACTACCAGTCAGGGTGAGAGGAGAGAGGAGACAGAGTGGTTTAGCGTGGTCGCTTGGAATAGGCTGGCGGAACAATGCAATCAGTTTCTGACCAAGGGGCGGCTTGTCTATGTTGAGGGTAGACTACGCTCACGCACCTGGGAGGGCCAGGATGGAGAGAAGCGTTTTCGTAACGAAATAGTAGCCGATAAGGTAACATTCCTGGATAGGCAGACAGTAGCTCCTCTCCCTGAAGAGGGGGCTGAGGAAGCTGGGACTGAGGAAGCTGGGGCTGATGAATTGAGTCCGGAGGACATTCCTTTTAGTTAAGGCTAGGCTCTAGTGAGGAGTTTATAAATAGTGGCGGAAAGAAAATCAAGTAGTGGGGTTGGTTACAGGGCGAAGAGGCGGTGGGGGGGGGGGAGATACATACCTAGGCGTAAGGTTTGCGCATTCTGTGTCAGCAAGGCTAAAGTGATAGATTACAAGGATTCCTCAAAGCTACAACTCTATATCTCAGATAGAGGGAAGATTCAGCCGCGGCGCAGGACTGGCGTTTGTGCTAAGCATCAGCGGGTTTTGGCGGCAGCCATAAAGAGGGCAAGATACATAGCTTTATTGCCATATGTGCCCGACCATATCTATAAGCCGGCAAGTTTCGCGTAGGTAATTATCTGAGTAGTCAGGCTTGAACTTCACAGAAGGGTTGGCAGTACTTTGTGGTGCCTCTCTAATTTGTGGCTCTTTCAGGTTCTTGGCATCAGATTGACAGTTGTGAGGCAGGGTAAGTATAATATTTTAGCTTGTTTCAGGAGTTAAAGTGCCGAAGAGGACTTATCAGCCAAAGAGGATTCCCCGGAAGCGTGAGCATGGTTTCCGGGCGAGAATGAGCACGCGAGGCGGGCGGGCTGTCTTAGCCGCTAGACGACTTAAGGGGCGTAAGAGATTGACCGTAGTATGATATCGCAAGTATTGCCTCCACAAAGACCGTTTACTATCCCCTCTCTTCTTATGAACCTTGTCCTCATTACTCCTTGACTAAAAAAGGACATTTTGTTTAAGGGGTTTACAGTCTAAAAGCTCCGGTGTTTGCACTTTAGAGTTGGGGGGGGGAAGAAGTACCTGTTGCGGGAGAAGGTTTTTCAGCTTTCTCTTGATAAATACTCTCTTTCTTGGTAAATTGGTTAGGAGTAGGGGGATGTGGGGCAAACAGTGGCTTAGAAAGTCGAGGCAGTATGCCTTAGTTTATAATGGGGGGAGGTCGTGGGCGAATAGGTTAGTGGTAATGAAGGCTTTGCCTAACGGCCTTGCATTCTCGCGGTGCGGCTTTTCGATTAGCCGGCGCGTGGGTAATGCAGTAGTAAGAAATAGGGTAAAGCGCCTGTTTCGTGAAATTTTACGCCTAACGCCGCTTGAGACAGGGTGGGACATTATTTTTATGGCTCGCCCGGCGGCTAATACCGATTATGTTAATCTTAAGAAATCAGTGGTGGGTTTGTTGGGGCAGGCTGGTTTACTGAAGACAGCCGAAGAGGAACACTCTTCAACAAGGGTTGGTGCTGAAGATAGTGGGGGCTGAGTTTCTTAGACTGGGGAGTATGAAGAAGTTAGCTTTGGGATGGATCAGACTCTATCAGGGAACGGTGTCACAGGTGAGGCCCCCCTCCTGTCGTTATTACCCAACCTGTTCTCAATATACCTATGAGGCTATTGAAAAGTTTGGAGTCTTCAGGGGGGTATGGCTGGGAATGAAGAGAATAGCCCGTTGCCATCCCCTATGTGAGGGCGGTTATGACCCGGTACCAAATAGATGACATTTTTAGGGAGTAGGTAAGTAGTGCCAATTAGACGTGATGGAATATTGCGGGGCAAGGTATTGCTTCTGCTGGTTATCATCCTGGTCGGCGGGATGGTCTTTTCCGGGTGTTACGGTAGAAGTCAACCTAAAGGCTGGTCAGGAGCCGCGGTAGCTGGTGACAGTATTTTTGTGGGTTCTCTGGATGGTCGGCTGGTGGGTCTTAATAAAGCAAACGGTAGCTATCTGTGGGATGAGGAGGCCGGTGTTCTGGGGACCCCGGAATCAAAGGTAGCCATTTATGGCACTCCGGCTGTGGCGGGAGAACTAGTTTATGTCGGCGGCTATAGCGGTAAAGTCTATGCCTTTACTTCTAACCTAGGTAGTTTGCGATGGGTGTATCCCCGCGAGGGCACTCTTGAGCCTGTAGTTGGCGGCGTCGTGGTATCTCAGGGTAGGGTCTATTTCGGCGGTTCCGATGGTAAGGTCTATGCCCTTGATGCGACTACCGGTGATAGACTGTGGTCGTCGTTTGAGACCGGGAACAAGATTTGGTCGACCCCGGCGATTGACGGAAATACGATATATATTGCTTCCTTTGATAAAAAACTCTATGCCCTGAATACTAGCGATGGGAGTAAAAAGTGGGAGTTTGAAACCGGGGGGGTTATAGTAGCTACACCCCTAGTCTATGACAACACGGTTTATTTTGGTTCCTTTGATAGGCATCTTTACGCTGTAGATGCTACCAATGGTAGCCTGAAGTGGCAGTCAGAGGTTGAAGACGGTAAGTGGTTTTGGGCAGGAGCGGTAGCCTATAATAACATCATCTATGCCCCGAACCTTGACGGTAAGGTCTATATGTTTGATGCTAAAAGTGGCCGCGAGGTCGCCAGTGCGGTTGACCTGGGGAGTCCGATTAGCTCAGTGCCGGTAGTGGTTGGCGACAAAGTTGTCATTGCTACTGAAGAAGGCAACGTTTATTCACTGGATACCACTAGCCATCAAAAGGGTCTGCCCATAATCGATGTCAGGGAAGAGATCGGAAAAGTCCCCAAAAACACCAGCAGAGAGATAAAAGCTCCACTAAGTGCTGATAATGGGGTTGTCTATATCAAGGCTCAGACGTCAAGTGAGGATGCACTCTATGCGGTAGATGTAGAGACGCAGGCGACGTTGTGGGGTCAGTCTTTAGTAATAAGTGAGGGGGATTAATTCGTGGAGTGGTGGAACTTAGGCCCGGTAGCGCTGATGATAAACAGTCTCGTGGCGCTGTCCAGCTACCTATTCGGTAGTTTTGGGCTGACGATTATTGTCTTGACGATTATTATTCGCGTCGTTATGTATCCTCTTACCGCCAAGCAGCTTCACTCCAGTCGAGCCATGCAGGCGCTCCAGCCCAGGGTTGCTGAGCTTCAGAAGAAGTATGCCAAGGATAAGCAAAAGCTGGCTGCCGAGCAGATGAAGCTGTATAAGGAGTCTGGAGTAAGCCCGGCTGGCTGTGCGGTGCCGATGCTAATCCAGATGCCCATCTGGATAGCTCTCTACCAGTCAATTATTAGGGTTTTAGGGGTAACCCCTGAGGATTTGTTGGGTCTATCTCGGCTTCTTTGGTCCTGGCCAGTAGTCTACCCTATTTTGCCTTTGGATAATCATTTCCTTTGGCTTAACCTAAATAATCCTGACATACCTATTGCCATTTTGGTTGGGGTTACCATGTGGCTTTCGCAGAAGATGGTAACACCTAGCGCTACCGACCCCCAGCAGCGCGCTCAGAGTCAGATGATGCTGTGGATGATGCCACTAATGTTTGGCTTTCTAGCTATGAGCTTTCCCAGTGGCTTGGCTCTCTATTGGGTAGCATCAAATATTATCAGTATTGTTATGCAATACTTTGTTATTGGGGGGTTGGGTGGCTTGTCCCGGTCAGGAGGCGGGCGGCAGGCCAGTGGCCGGGAACTGAGGCGACGCATTGATCAAGCAGAGACATCATCGACCAGGACTACGGCTACCGATGCCGATGCCGATATTGTTGATACGAGTTCTATTCAGGGAGAAGGATTAGATGAAGGAGAGTCTGGAGTTAAGCGCCAACTCCGTGGAGGAGGCCCTCAAGCAAGCCTTAGATCAGTTAGGCGTCACTCGGGAAGAGGTAAAGGTCACCGTTCTAAGTGAAGGTAAACGCGGGGTCTTGGGTATGGGTGGTGAGCCAGCCAGGGTTAGAGTAGAGCCATTAGAGCCGATAACTAAGGGGGGTGACGCTATAGCTGAGGTAGCTAAGGGTGTCTTGGAGACATTACTTACCAAGATGGGGGTGGAGGCTTCGGTTGAGCTGCAGGTTCAGCCGGTCGGTGGTGAGGGAGAGGCTACCGCTCCGACTGCCTTTGATATTGAGGGTGATGACCTGGGTATTTTGATTGGGCGGCGGGGGCAGACCCTGGCTTGCCTGCAATTTATCCTTAGACTTATTGTTGGTCATCAAACGAATACCTGGGTACCGATTAATATCGATGTTGAGGGCTATAAGCAGCGCCGCTGTGAGAGGTTGGAGGCTTTAGCCGCCCGCTTGGCGGAGCAGGTGAAGATGAGGCGGGTGCCATTTACCTTAGAGCCGATGTTGGCCTATGAGAGACGTATTATTCATCTGGCTCTGGCTGACCATCCTGATGTTACTACGGAGAGTATCGGTGAGGGGGAGGCTCGTAAGGTGGTTATTCGGCCAAAGTAGTAATCCCTAGAGGATTGATTTATACTCTGGGATGTGGTAATTTGTGAATTGTAGAGGCGTGGTTGTCGTTAGTGCTTGTCCCGTCCTAGAGGGCGGGATTATTTATATAGAAATAGAGGTAGGTTTTTATTATGTTCCGTCCGGTGGCTAGCAAGGTTAACTTCCCGCCGCTTGAAGAAAACATATTAGGCTTGTGGCAGAAAAAGGATATCTTCAAGCGGAGTGTGGACGCTCGCCGGGGAAGTCATCGTTTCGTATTCTACGAAGGGCCGCCGACGGCTAATGGTAGTCCGGGAATACATCATGTGCTGGCTAGGGTATTTAAGGATGTCATCCTCCGCTACCAGACGATGAAAGGTAATTATACTCCTCGTATTGCCGGCTGGGACACACACGGACTGCCGGTAGAGTTAGAGGTGGAGAGGAAACTGAGCTTTTCCGGTAAGACACAGATTGAGGAGTACGGCATTGACCGATTTAATGCCCTCTGCCGGGAGAGCGTCCTCGGTTACCTCAAGGAATGGGAGACGATGACCGAGCGCATTGGCTTCTGGGTTGACCTGGAGCACCCCTATATCACCATGGATAATAGCTATATTGATACCGGCTGGTGGGCAATAAAGCAGATGTGGGATAGGGGGCTCATCTATCAGGGTTATAAGGTTACGCCACACTGCCCCCGCTGCGGCACTTCCTTAAGCTCTCACGAGGTTGCCCTTGGCTACCGGGATGATGCTGAAGACCCCTCGGTATACATAAAGTTCAAAGTTGTGCCGTCACCGGTGTCGGAATCTACTAAACAAAAGAAGCTTTATGAGCTTTCGCGGGATAAGCCAACCTATTTGCTTGCTTGGACAACCACGCCGTGGACGCTGCCAGGTAATACCGCCTTGGCGGTAGATGCTGACGCTGAATATGCGGTAGTGGAGGTAAGTGACGAGTATTTGATATTAACTTCTGCTAGATTGGAGCCAGTGGGACTCGGTGATTGTGAAGTGCTGCTAAGATTAAAGGGCAGCGAATTAGCCACAATAACTGGAGTAAATTATGAGCCGCTCTATAATCCTCATCAGTTTGGTGTAGAACGGAAGCGTTTAGAGTTTATTAATGAAGCCGGCGTATCAGGAGCGCCGCGGTTAAAATTACAGAAGCCGAAAAAAAAGTTAACCTATAAAGTAATTGCCACCGATTTCGTTTCTATGGAAGAGGGAACCGGCATTGTCCACATCGCCCCCGCCTATGGGGAAGTCGACTACGATGCTGGCCAGGATAATGAGTTGGATTTTGTCCACCCGGTGGATTTACAAGGGATATTTACGGGCAGCTATCCTTTCTCGGGTAAGTTCGTGAAAGAAGCCGACCCCCTTATTCTCAAGGACCTGGAAGATAGGGGGCTGCTCTTCCGCAGCGAGAAGATTCGTCATACCTATCCCTTCTGCTGGCGCTGTGAGGCACCGTTACTCTATTACGCCAAGCAGACCTGGTATATCAGGACAACGGCGGTAAAAGAAACACTCATTAGTGGCAACCAGGAGATAAACTGGTATCCGGAGCATATCAAGTACGGGCGCTTTGGTGATTGGCTTCAAAATAACGTCGACTGGGCATTTTCCCGGGAGAGATACTGGGGAACGCCACTGCCTGTCTGGCGTTGTGAATCATGTGGTTATTATGAGTGCGTCGGCGGTGTTGCCGATTTAAAGAGCCGGGCGGGATTTTCAGGATTAAAAGAGCCCCTGGATTTGCATCGACCCTTTGTGGATGAAGTAACCTTTGATTGTCCTGGGTGTGGCGTAAAGATGAGGCGGGTGCCAGAGGTGATTGATTGCTGGTTTGATTCCGGAGCCATGCCGATAGCCCAATACCACTATCCCTTTGAGAATAAGGGCCTGCTTGAGGATGGACGGTTCCCCGCCGATTATATTTGTGAAGCCGTCGACCAGACCCGTGGCTGGTTCTACAGCCTGCATGCGATAGCTACCCTTTTGTTTGGTCGCCCCTGTTTTAAGAATGTTATCTGTCTCGGGCATATTCTTGATGACAAAGGGGAAAAGATGAGCAAGGCTAAGGGGAATGTGGTGGAGCCAATGGCGGTAATAGATAGGTATGGGGCCGATGCTTTGCGCTGGTACTGTCTTACATCTTCGCCGCCGGGCAATGTGCGCCGCTTCTCGGATAAATTAGTCTCCGAGATAACCCGCCGTTTCCTCTCGACGCTGTGGAATGTCTATTCTTTCTTTGTCACCTACGCCAATATTGACCTTTTCACTCCTACTTCAGAGGGAGCTTCACTAGCGCCATCGGAACTGGATAGGTGGATTATTTCGGAGCTTAATCAGCTTATCGCTGATGTCGATGAGGCTCTGGGGGCTTATAACCCCACCGAGGCAGGGCGGAGGATAGAAGGTTTCGTTGGCGAGCTATCTAACTGGTATGTGCGCCGTAGCCGGCGGCGGTTCTGGAAGAGCGAGAACGATGCCGATAAGCTCTCGGCATATACCACCCTTTACGAATGTCTGGTTACACTGTCCAGGCTACTGGCGCCATTTACTCCCTTTCTGGCTGAGGAGCTATACCAGAATCTGGTTGTCTCGGCATTTCCTGAGGCTCCGGATAGTGTGCACCTGGCCGATTTTCCGGTAGCTGATAAAACTAAGATTAATAAGCAGCTAGCAGATGATACCCAATTAGCCATGAAAATATCAAGTCTCGGCCGAGCCGCCCGGAGTAAAGCTGGAATCAAGGTGCGTCAACCTTTGGCTCATGTTGTGGTAAGCGTGGCCAATAGTAATGAGGAGAGCAGTCTGGAGCGAATAAAGCTTCAGATTATGGAGGAGTTGAACGTTAAAGAGGTCAAGATTGAAAAACCAGATTCCGAGGAAATTGTTAGAGGAACCTCACGAGATGTAATAATTCGTCCACCCACCGCTGAACTCTTTGTTTCTGGCAAAGCTCCCGTGATTGTCACAGAGGGCGACCACTCAGTAAATATCCCCACTGAGATCTCTCCTGAGCTTCTGGCTGAGGGGATGGCACGGGAGATTGTGCACCGGCTGCAGACAATGCGCCGCTCGGCGGGATTTGATATTGCCGACCACATCATCACCTATTATGAGGGCGACGAATACATAAGGCAGGTAATGGAAGGCTTCGCCGACTATATTAAGCAGGAAACATTGTCGCGAGAGCTTGCCTACGGAGTTCCCTCAGAAGACGTGTTTACGGAGAGCTATCGACTGAGTGGGCAGGAAATATTGCTAGGTGTGCAAAAGCTGGATTAGGATGGCGGCGGGCTTTCGATGAGGGTAGCGTGAGTAGTATTCTTAGTTTCGCCCCGCCAGTAGGCTATTTTTACTTCTTGTCCAATCTGGTGAGAATGAATTGTCTGCATTAAGTCTCGGGCAGTGGTTATCTCCTCATCATCCAGTTTGACAATAATATCTCCCTCTTCAAGCCCGGCCTCATCAGCGGGGCTACCCGGAGCTACAGTGGTGACAAAAACCCCCTTATCTACGGATAGGTTATTAAAGAAGGCTACTATTGGATTTACGGTAGAAAGCTCGATCCCTAAGTAGGGGCGAATCACGTAGCCTATCAGGATTAACTGGTCGATAACATCTTTAGCCGTAGTCATGCTTATGGCATAGCCCAAACCCTCGACGCCGACCTGGGAGATTTTGACGCTGGTAATACCGATTACTTCTCCCGCCATGTTAACCAGAGGCCCACCACTATTACCCGGATTTATGGCAGCATCGGTTTCAATAAGATTATCCAGTGTCTGCCCTGGAGATATCGGAATGGAAACCTCGAGACGGCTGATCCATCCCCCCGTCATCCTTATTCCCAGTCCTAATGCGTTACCGATAGCGGCTACCGGCTGACCGACCTTGAGTAGATTACAATTCCCTATTTCGGCGGCCGGAAGGTCTTCAGCATCAATGGTGACTACCGCCAGGTCAGTAAGCGGGTCGGTGCGGACCTCTTCGGCAGAGAATGTCCTTTCGTCATCTAGGGTTATGGCGATGGTCCGAGCCCCGGTAACCACATGATTATTGGTTACAATAATGCCATCCTCGCGTATAATCCATCCTGAACCGGCCCCCTGGTCGGTTTGGATAGCCACCACTGAGGGCTTGACCTTAGCCACTACGGCAACAAAATCGGGGAGGGGCTCTCGACCGTCGCTGGGCGGCGGTGATGCCTGGTAGGGGTCAATGGGAGTAGGGGTAGGGGTAATTGGGGCGGGAGGTAGGGGCTCCTCTACATCAGGTGGCGGAATAAACCACTCATCAGGGATAATGATGCACCCGCTACTTAGGACCAGTAATGAGACGAGAGCGAGGCATATTAATAGCGGTCTTAGATTTACCCTTTTCATCTCTGTGATTTATTGTATCACTTATATAACGTCAAAACAATAAATTAGTTAGCTGTTCTGTAAGCATGCTACAGACGTCTCTCAGGTTATTAATTCTAAGGAGTAAAGAGCAAAATATCAAAACCCCCTCTCCATACCAAAGAAAAGGGGGCAGTGGGGACAGGTGAAAAACAAGGAGTGGGGGATTAAGATGCCCCCACTCCTTGTCCGGTACACTTATGCTGCCGGTACCTCGGGTAAGTGAGCCAGTGCCTCCTTTACCTTTTCCTCGGGATATTCATAGTCCTCCAGCTTACCAGAGAGGTAGGCTTCGTAGGCGGCCATATCAAAGTGCCCGTGTCCACTATGGGCCAAGAGGATAGTCTTTGACTCACCAGACTCCTTGCACTTGAGGGCTTCGTCAATAACCACCTTGATAGCGTGGTTGGGTTCTGGAGCACTGACAATACCTTCGGTACGGGCGAAGGTTATCCCGGCTTTGAAGGTAGCCAGTTGGTGCTCAGCCCTAGCTTCAACAAGCCCCAGTTTATGGAGGTGGCAGATGATGGGTGCCATTCCGTGGTAGCGCAGTCCCCCGGCATGGACTGGTGGCGGCACAAAAGTATGACCTAGGGTATACATCTTGATTATAGGGGCCATTCCAGCTACATCCCCATAGTCCCAGGTATAAGGCCCCTTGGTCATCGTGGGGCAGCTTGCCGGCTCGACGTTAATGATGCGCAGGTCTGGTCTGGTGCCGTCAATCTTATCTTTGACAAAGGGCAGATACAGTCCAGCAAAGTTGGAGCCGCCGCCGATGCAGCCGACGATGATGTCAGGGTAGGCATCTGCCTGCTCCATCATTACTTTCCTTGCCTCCAGACCGATTACCGTTTGGTGCAGCAGGACATGATTAACCACGCTGCCTATAGAGTAATGGGTATCATCATGGGCGAAGGCATCCTCTAGGGCTTCGCTGATGGCGATACCCAGGCTGCCTGGAGAATCGGGGTCCTCGGCTAGGATACGGCGTCCTATCTCGGTGTCCTCACTGGGACTGGGGACACACTTGGCACCCCAGGTCTCCATCAGAATGCGGCGATAGGGCTTCTGGTTATAACTAATCCTCACCATATATACCTTGAGTTCCAGACCGAAGAACATGCAGCCCATAGATAGGGCGCTCCCCCACTGCCCAGCACCGGTCTCGGTGGTCATGCGCTTCATGCCCTCTTTCTTATTATAGTAAGCCTGGGCTACTGCGGTGTTAGGCTTATGGCTGCCCGCCTGGCTCGTCCCTTCATATTTATAGAAAATCTTGGCCGGGGTATCCAGGAACTTCTCCAGCCGATACGCTCGATGCAGAATTGTCGGTCTCCAGGTGCGGTAAATAGCCTGTACTTCTTCCGGGATTTCAATCCAGCGCTCCTTACTGAACTCCTGCTCGTTGAGAGCCTCGGCGAATAGGGGAGGGGGCAGGCGTGTTGGCTCCTTAGTCTGCGGATGGAGTAGTGGAGGCAGGGGCTCGGGCAAATCGGCTTGGATGTTATACCAGGAAGTTGGCATATCCTTTTCATCGAGAATAAACTTTGTTCTTTCCACTTTGTCCTCCTATTGTTTTTGGTCTGTGAGACAGTTTTTCCTCAACCCTTGCGGGCATCTTGGCAATATAACAATTATAATACCATAATCTGTTTCCGATTTCTCCTCCTTCACCTTAGAGACATTGATTCAGGGCCTCTCGCAGGCTTAAAGCTAGAGATTTAAGGGAAGAGAGGGTGGCATCCTCGTCAATGGATTGAATAAGACGGCTGCCGACAATGATACCGTCGGCTATCCTGGCTACTCGCCTGGCCTGCTCTGGATTGGACACGCCAAAGCCGACACAGAGAGGCTTTAGTGTCCTTTGTCGGACGCGTTTGACAAAGTCCTCTAGCCCGGCGGGTAAAGTTTGCCTGGCTCCGGTAACCCCGGTCAGGGAAACCAGGTAGATGAATCCGTGAGACCTTTCGGCGACCAGGGAGATGCGCTCCTCGGTGCTGGTGGGCGTCAGGAGATAGATGAGGTCGAGTTTATGCTTCTTGGTGCTTGCTTCCAGTTCCGCCCCTTCTTCCGGGGGTAAATCAGGGATTATTAGGCCGTCAATCCCGGCCTTAGCCGAAGCCCGGCAGAAAGCCTCCAGCCCGAAACTGAGTATCGGGTTATAGTAACTCATAAACACCAGGGGGGTGGTTATCTTCTGGCGTAGGTCGTGGGCTACCTCTAAACAAACCGGCGGTGTGATTCCCTGTTTGAGTGCCTGATAGCTTGCTTTTTGGATAGTGGCCCCGTCAGCCAGGGGGTCGGAGAAGGGTATGCCAAGCTCTATAAGGTCACAGCCGCTGCTAGCCAGGATAGTAGCGGCCTCACCGGTTGCTTCCCGGCTGGGGTAGCCTACGGTGAGGTAGGCAATTAGTGCTTTATGTCCTGGTCTAAAGATAGACGCAATGCGACTCATAATTCCATACCAACTCTTTTGGCAACGATGTCCAAGTCCTTATCCCCCCGGCCAGAGAGATTTATCACTATAAGACGGTCGTGGGGTAGCTCAGCGGCTAGTTTAGCCGCATAGTAGACGGCATGGGCTGATTCCAGCGCTGGGATTATGCCCTCGGTGTTACACAGGAGTTGAAAGCCCTCCAGTGCCTGGGCGTCAGTAACCGCCACATAGGTAGCCCGTCCCGTATCTTTATAGTAGCTGTGCTCCGGTCCTACCCCCGGGTAGTCCAGCCCGGGGGCAATACTGTGGGTTTCTAATATCTGGCCATCTCTGTCCTGCAGCAGCCGTGACTTGGTACCGTGAAGCACACCCGTCCTGCCAGTAGCTAATGAGGCAGAGTGGTGTCCCGTCGCTAAACCCTGTCCGGCGGCTTCAACCCCGATGAATTTGACCTCCGTGTCGGCGAAGAAGGGGTGGAACAGACCGATGGCATTACTACCGCCGCCAACACAGGCAACCAGGTAGTCGGGCAGGCGGTGATAGAGGCTCATGACCTGCTCTTTTGTTTCCCGGCCAATTATCGACTGAAAGTCACGGACAATCATAGGGTAGGGGTGGGGCCCCACCACTGAGCCCAGGAGATAGTAGGTATTAGTGACATTGGTTACCCAATCCCGGATAGCTTCGTTAATAGCGTCTTTTAGAGTGCGGCTGCCCGAGCCTACGGGACGTACCTCAGCCCCCAAAAGTTTCATGCGGAAGACATTAGGTGATTGGCGTTTGATGTCTTCTTCGCCCATATAGACAATGCAGTTTAGGTTCAGCATGGCACCGGCGGTCGCGGCGGCAACGCCGTGCTGCCCGGCACCGGTCTCGGCGATGACTCGTGTTTTGCCCATCCGTGTTGCCAGCAGTCCCTGGCCCAGGGCATTGTTAATCTTGTGCGCCCCGGTGTGGGCCAGGTCTTCCCGCTTCAGCAGGATGGTAGCCCCGCCTATTTTTGCCGAGAGCTGCTCGGCGGGGTACAGAGGGGTAGGCCGTCCGATATAATCCCGACACAACTGCTTGAACTGCTGCTTGAACTTCGGGTCGGCTTGAGCCTCGAGGTAAGCCTGCTCCAGCTCAGAAAGGGCGGGCATTAGCGTCTCGGGGACAAATTTCCCCCCGAACTGTCCGAAATATCCCTGTTCGTTGGGTAACTGTTTATCCTTGATTGGCATCAGCTCTCCTTACGGCGCTAGTAAAAGCCCTAATCTTGGCGATACTCTTGACTCCACCCAGTTCCACACCGGAGGAAACATCTACCCCCCATGGGGCTACCGTCTTTATTGCCTGAGCCACATTCTCAGTGGTAAGACCGCCGGCTAAAATTACGGGAAATTGTCTGGCTAGCTTGCGAGCTAAATCCCAGTCAAGGGTTATTCCCGTGCCTCCATAGCTGCCTTTGACCTGAGAGTCAAGGAGATAGAGATACTTCTGGCCGGATAGAATTTCGGTACCGTTAGCCAGGTAGTTATTGATTTCCTCAGTGCTCTCTCCTTCTTTTATGCGAACTGCCTTAATCAGTGGCAGAGTAATCTGCTGGCAATATGCCCAGGACTCATCACCACTTAGCTGAACCCAATCCAGGTTACAGGTGCGGGCAATCCGGTTTACGGCCGGGGTGGGCATATTAACAAAAACGCCCACCGTCTCGGTCACCTTACTGCGTTCTTTGATGGCACTGACTATCTCCTGCGCCTGAGCTACCGTCACCTGCCTTGGGCTGGGAGCCAGGACCAGACCAATAAAGTCAGCTCCAGCGCTACTGGCTCCCAGGGCATGGGATTTTTCTTTAATACCACAAATCTTAATCAGGGTCATTTTTTCGTCCTGACTTCTTATAGTATTATAATACTAGCTCTCGTATCTTGGCGGGGATGTCATCAGCGGTGACCAGGGCCTCACCGATGAGCACTGCGTTAATTCCCCACCCTTTCAGCTTTTTCACGTCTTGTTGGCTCCGGATACCGCTTTCACTAACCACGATTTGCTCTCTTGGTAGCAGTGGCCGCAATCGGCGGGTGGTGTTAATGTCGACATTAAAGGTCCTCAGGTCCCGGTTATTAATGCCGATAATCTTAGCGCCGCTGAGGAGTGCCCGGTCGGCCTCGGCTTCGTTATGAACCTCAACCAGACACTCTAGGCCAAGACTGTGGCTCAGGGCAAGGAGTTCTGCGAGTTGTTTTTGGCTCAGGATAGACACGATTAACAGCAGGGCATCAGCGCCATAAGCGGCCGTTTCGTATACCTGGTAGGGGTCGAAGATAAAGTCTTTTCGCAGGATAGGGAGACTGACTGCCTCCTTGATGGCTGCCAGGTGATCAAGACTACCGCCAAAGTAGTTTACTTCAGTAAGTACCGAGATAGCCGCCGCCCCACCCTGAGCAAATTTCTTAGCCAGCGCAACCGGATTAAAATCAGGACAGAGGATTCCTCGCGATGGTGATGCCCGCTTCACCTCAGCAATCAGCCTGATTTGGTCACCCTTGAGAGCCGCCGCCAGGTCAAGCGGTGTCTCCCGCTGAGCGATGCGTTCCTTCAGGGCGGATAGAGGCTGGCTCTGCTTCCTCTGTTTAACCTCGTCCCTTTTCTGAGCGATAATTTTATTTAACATTCGTCTACCATATTTGAGCGATAATTTTGTTTAAGCATCTATCCGCCCTAATCAACCGTTTAACATAGGTTTTGAGAAAGTCTTACCAGAGTGTCTAGTTTTTCCAGGGCTTTACCGCTGTCAATTACCTCTTCGGCAAGACGATCTCCCTCTAATAAATCTCGGGCTTTGCCACCGACGACCAGGACAGCGGCTGCATTCATGACTACTATGTCCCGTTTTGGTCCTCGCTCTCCGCTAAGGAGGCGACGCAGTATCTGGGCATTATCTTCCGGTGTCCCCCCCCTGATTTCAGCCAGGCTCGCTTCCTTAAAGCCAAATTCCCGTGGAGAAACTTCATACGGAGGTAATACTCCACTCTCCCTGACCTCCCATACTAAGGACTTTCCGGTGATTGAAATCTCATCCAAACCGTCGGCACCGTGCACCACCAGGGCGTGTTTGGTGCCCAGGCGGTGGAGGACAAGAGCCGTTTTTTCTCCTAGCTCCATAGTGGGCACACCGATAACCTGAAACTCAGCCCGGGCCGGGTTGGTCAGGGGTCCCAGGATATTAAACACGGTGCGGATACCAATCTCCCGGCGGGGGGCAGTAGCAAACTTCATCGCCGGGTGGAAGACGGGCGCCAGCATAAAGCCAATGCCTATTTTCTCTATACACTCGGCTACCGCTTCTGCGCCGAGGCTGGTCTTAACCCCCAGCGCTTCCAGGACATCGGCGCTACCGCAGCGGCTGCTCATGGCCCGGTTACCGTGTTTGGCTACCTTGAGCCCGGCACTGGCCGCTACCAGGGCCGCCACCGTGGAGATATTAAAGGTGAAAGAGTTATCACCGCCCGTGCCGCAGGTATCAACTACCGGTGGGGTTACCTTTACCGGAATCGCCTTAGCCCGCATGACGCTGGCCAGCCCGCTAATCTCATCTACGGTCTCCCCTTTGAGCCGCAGTGCCGTAACAAAGGCGGCAATCTGAGCCGGCGTCGCCTCCCCGCTCATTATCTCATCCATTACCTCTTCCGCCTGCTCAAAGCTAAGCGAGCTTCCGTTAACAATAGCTTCAATGGCTTCTCTAATCATGCTGAGTTATTTCCTCTCCTAACCGCCTACCATTAACTGTAAAATAAAGTTCTGCTAAGAACGCCTTTTTAATATTATTCTGTTCTTCAATACGAAATTTTTGAACAGTTGTTATTTTCCTCTCATAGATATCTTGATATTCGGCTTCGAGTCGTGGTTGGTATCGTTCTGGTTTCTCAAACCGCTGTTCATCCCATCCACCAAAATCCGTTTCTTTTCGTCCTCCGCTTTCCAATGCTTGAGACTCACGCGGTGGGAAGAAAGGCACTTTTCCACTAGGCAGAGGTGCGCCCCAGAGGGAGAATCTTGAATTGATGGCCACACCTTTGCCCAGATTGTGCCACACAATTTTTATTCCTATCCCGGCCTGTAAAGACTCATAGGGGACTTCATTGGGGTCAAGGTTTTGGCTTCTAGGCGGTGGGGTTATGACTGGAGCTATATCAGGTGTTGCAAGATGCCCTAAAGTGGGCACTAGTAAGGGCAGGGATTCAGAATACCTTTGCTCCCTCATCTCCTCAGCCATTTGGGCAGTTCTCTTAGCATAAACGACCGTAACCAACACGAGGGTGAAAAGTATTATTATATTTATCACCTCGCCGATACCGATTTTGCTACTTAATTGTAAATAGCTATTCCAATTAAGAATAAAGAATAGCAACAGAGTAATAACTGCGATACTTATGCCAGCTATTTCCCTTTTATTCATTTGTTACCATCCCTCTTCCCATATTCAGGAAGTTCCTGAGTAAGTCCTTTCCTACCTCGGTCATAATTGATTCGGGGTGAAACTGGACGCCCTCCACCGGAAACTCTCTGTGCCTCAGCCCCATAATTATACCATTTTCCGTTCTGGCGCTGACTTCAAGGCAGCCGGGCAGGCCGTCACCCATTACCGCCAGGGAGTGATAGCGGATGGCGGGGAAGGGACTCACGAGCCCCTTGAAAAGCCCTTTGCCATCATGGTGGATAAGTGAAGACTTACCGTGCATAATCTCACCGGCGCGGCTCACCCTGGCCCCATAGCTATAGCCCACACACTGGTGTCCCAGGCAGACACCAAGAATGGGCAGTTTGGCCCCGAAGTGACGGATAACATCGTTGGAGATGCCGGCATGCTCCGGGGTGCCCGGTCCGGGTGAGATGACGATGCGCTGGGGTAATCTCGCCTCAATCTCCTTGAGACTCACCTGGTCGTTACGGGCTACCCATACCTCCTCTCCCAGCTCACTTAAATACTGGAAGAGGTTATAGGTAAAGCTATCGTAATTATCTATTAGTAGGAGCATGACTTCCTGCCTCCGCTTGTTCTATGGCTGTGAGTAGTGCCTGGGCTTTACTCAGGCTTTCCTGGTATTCGCGCTCCGGAATACTATCGGCGACAATGCCGGCTCCCGCCTGGGTATAGGCAACGCCGTCCTTGATGATGCTGGTGCGGATGGTGATGGCGGTATCCATATTCCCTGAGAAGCCGAAATAGCCCACCGCCCCGGCATAGGGGCCTCTCTTATCGGGTTCCAGCTCGGCGATAATCTCCATCGCCCGAATCTTGGGTGCTCCCGAGACGGTGCCGGCCGGGAAGCAGGCGCGCAGGGCGTCAAATTGGGAGAGCCCCGTCTTAAGCCTGCCCTGAACGTGGGATACCAGGTGCATCACATGAGAATAGCGTTCTATATCCATGAGTTGGGTTACCTTGACCGTGCCCGGCTCACTGACCCGCCCGATGTCATTACGCCCCAGGTCAACCAGCATAATGTGTTCCGCACTCTCTTTCTCGTCGTGCTTGAGTTCTTCTTCCAGAGCCATATCTTGGGTATCACTCTTACCCCGGGGGCGGGTGCCGGCGATGGGGTGAGTGGATACTAACCCGTCTTCCACTCTTACCAGTAGCTCAGGGGAGGCCCCTACAATGTGGAAGTCTCCCAGGTGGAGATAGTACATATAAGGGGATGGGTTGAGGGAGCGTAGTGCCCGATACAGGGCAAACGGGCTGGCCTTTATCGGCTTGGCAAGGCGCTGTGATAGGACAACCTGGATTATATCGCCAGCGTAGATATGCTCCTTAGCCTGAGATACGCTGGCTTCAAACTCAGCTCGGGATAGGTTTGATGAGGCGGGAGATTTCGGAGACGAAGCTGGTGGGGAGAGCTGGTGGGGGATAGGTTGTCGCAGCCTGTCTACCAGGCTGTCAATTCTACGGGTTGCCTCGTGATATGCAGCCTCAATATTACCATCGATGTGGGCATGGGAGACCACCTTTATCTTGTGGGTAATGTGGTCAAAGACCAGTAGACTATCCGCCAGCATAAATATGGATTCAGGAAGACCTAATGGGTCAGGGTCGGGAGAGGGTAGTCTCTCAAAGTAACGGGCGGCTTCATAACCCAGGTAGCCAACCATGCCACCATGAAAGCGGGGTAAGCCACTGGTGGGTACCAGTTGGAAGCGGCTAAGCTCTTTTTCTATCGGGAGTAGGGGGTCAATCGGCTTCTCTTTCCCTGTCTTGAGGACGAGGGAAGGCTCAGTGCCGAGAAAGCTATAGCGGGCCAGCTGTTCTCCACCCTCGACACTCTCAAGGAGGAAGGAGTAGTTACCACGGGCTATCTTGAGATAGGCAGACACCGGTGTTTCCAGGTCGGCCATAATCTCGTGGTAGACCGGTACCAGATTGCCCTGTCTTGATAGTTTTTTAACCTCATCTAGAGTGGGATGATACATCTCATCTCCTTAGCCGATAAACAAAAACTCCCGTCCCCTAAAGGGGCGAGAGCTTTACTTCGCGGTGCCACCCTTCTTAGCCGGTTCCTTCACTGAAGTTGCCGACTATCTCAATCAGGTACAGAGAAGACAAACACTACTTCTCGATACCCTGGGATCTGATAACGCTTCCCCGGCGGCAAAACCTACTTGTTGGCTAGTTAGCCAACTTTCAACCTGCGGCTCCCAAGCCCATTCACCTTCTGCGCCAGCATCGGCTCACACCTTACCCGACTCTCTGTGCCTCGCTGGAAGGCTACTAGTCTTGTTCATAGCCTTTACAATATTCTATTAGAGAATACGTTAACATAATATCCGCTATTTGTCAATAGAGTACCTCTTTGGGTAGTGTATCAGTTTGAAATCGGAGAATTATCCCAAGCGGGAGGTTTTGAGAATTGCCCATTAGAATCGGTGAGGGTGGGCGGGAATTGGCAACTACTATATACACTCATGTTTATTGTTGAAAGATGCGAAGTGGCTACTCCAATCAATTGACGACTGAGATATCTTCGCCGATTCGGATTAATTGTCATAACATATTTTCCGTATTGTTGCGTTACTAATCTTATTGGCATGGTTAGATCAGCGTCATTGGAAATAACTACAGCATCATTGAAAACATTGGAAAAGCAGTCAACAAGTAGCCGAGATGCTAAATTAACGTCCGAACCCTTTTCCTCCGTTTTCATTACTTGTACGGATTGCGGAGGCTTAGTTGGGTTAAGTTGTTGGTATGCGTAGGGGTATTGAGGAAGAAGGCGTTTACGGTCAACAAAATGCCCCTCATCGTGTATTTTAAGGTTTGGGATAGTTCGTAAAGCTCGGAGATATATCCCCTGTCTAACAGGGGCATTAGGGTCATGTGTTCTAGCCTTGACAATTGCTGTAAAGTAAAAGATTTTATTGATATTCTTGCCTGGGAGTAGTCTTGTACAAAGCGCTGATAGGTCTAACCATTTGTAGTTAGTTCGCTTTATAGCAAAGTACAGGTTAAATCCGTCGATATAAACATTCGTGCACAATTTATATACTAAAAATGCGTAGGCCACCTTTTCAGGTGGCCTCGCTCCTTACCACCGAAGCGATAAGGGTAATCTATCTGAACATGAGTATACTATATCTAATGTCAAATGTCAAGGCCAACTTTGGTCTACAACCTCCACAATATCCTCTATTGTCCAAATCCGGTTAGTAATTCCCGCTGCCACGGCTGGTATTACAACCAGCAAAACCCTAAATTGACTTCACTGCGGGGCACTGGTAACATTGAGGTGAAATGACGAGTAAGCTGTCTCTGTTTCCATTAACCGCCGACGTGAACGAGCGGAGCCATCTTGTAATTGGTGGCTGTGACAGCGTTGAACTGGCAACTGAATTCGGCACACCGCTATATGTCTTCGATGAGTTTAGCCTGCGTAGTAAGTGTGCTGAATTCAGAGCTGAGTTTAGCCGGCGCTATGCCGATACCGAGGTTATCTATGCCTGTAAAGCCTTTATAAATGGGGCTCTGGCTACTATCTTTAAGGAGGAGGGGTTGGGGCTGGATGCGGTCTCGGCGGGAGAGCTAAGCATCGCCCAGTCGGCTCACTTCCCCTTAGATAGGGTCTACCTTCACGGTAACAATAAATCAGCCGAGGAGCTAAGGCTGGCGCTTAAGTGGCAGGTTGGCCGTATCGTGGTGGATAGTCTACACGAGCTTAGGCTACTCGATGAAATAGCCGGGGAACAGGGGGTTAGAGCCGACATACTGCTGCGCCTGTCTCCCGGGGTGGACCCTCATACTCATAAGTATATTGCTACCGGTGCCATTGACACTAAGTTCGGTTTTCCCTTATTAAGCGGCGAAGAAGCCGTGGCTCAAGCCATAGGTGCGTCTAACCTTAACCTTATTGGTCTGCACTTTCATATTGGTTCTCTTATCTATGAGGTTGAGCCGTATGAGTTGGCGATTGAGCGGGTGCTTTGTTTTGC
>SDBS01001340.1_pt1 | contig 24983 bp, 15 predicted proteins | sample 2277091 | NCBI WGS metagenome assembly SDBS01 (sample SAMN10404972, study PRJNA504765) | marine sediment metagenome | isolation source: marine sediment core GS10_PC15, 163 cmbsf | place: Arctic Ocean: Southern Knipovich Ridge | collected 2010
GCCCACGCCGTCAGTCAAGACGGAAGAGTCGTAGAGGGCGGAAGCGAGAGAAATAAGTCTGAGGTTCTTGATACAAGTCTGCTCAAGAAATTCGTGGATCGACTCCTTTGCTGGCTGCCATAAGGACCGTTCCGTAAGCTTCTCCTGACGGTAGACAGATGAAAAGTAGAGCTTTCCGGCTTATCTTAAGGTCGGGAAATCCCGATGAAGCGGTCACGATTCGCAGAAAATCGGCTTCTTATGTTCTGCAACCGATGATGCCATAGCAATTCTCAACGCCCCATCGCCCACTCCCGCATAAATCTCCGTCGTCGTAATCTGCCGATGCCCCAGCGCCCGCTGGGCACACGAGATAACGTGTGATGCGATTGTTTGGAAATCACATGTGCCCACTATTAAGCACTTTTCTTGCGAAGGTTGATGCTCGTCGTGCCGCATTCGCATCGGACTGACTCTGGACTGTCCCTGTCCGGCGACACGCGGACGTACTCGCCGCAGTTCGGACAGGTAAATGCGTCGAGGAGGTTACGGTACGCATCCACCACGGGTGCGAAGTCCTCCTTGCCCAAGTTATCCCAAGAATTGTAGTGCACGGCGACGTTCACTTGCCATTGCTCGGCATTTGACGTTTGGGCCAGCACGGTAAACTTCGACGTTCGGTCGGCAATTTGTCTTACAATTTCCCTTTGATTCCAAGAATTCGCGGCTTCCTTCGCACGAGTGTAAAGATGTCGCATATGTATGATAGCTGCTGGCAGCAGTTCACCTAGCTGATACTGAGCGTCGCCACGAAATGCCACCGGCGCACGTAGTCGGTGGCACAGCTCCGCCGCCACATACTCGAGATAGTGTCTGAGAAGAGAGGCCGCTGCTCGCACGTTGCTTCTCTTCAGATCGTCGTCGATCTCCTTCCACACATCCCGCGCATCCCATATAGTCGGTCCGTGGTCGACGGTCCAGTTCCTGAACTGCACAGCAGACTGCCCCGCGATAAGTCCCTCCGTCCTCATGTGGCGAAGCCAAATCGGGTCATGCGTAGTCATGATGAACTGGGTGTTCGGGAACTCCGTCTTTAGAAGCGCACATACCGCGCGACGATGACCGGCGTCGATGGACATGAGAACGTCGTCGAGCACCGCGAGTGTGAACCCTGCACCTTGGAGGTGTCTCATAAGTGAGAGATACAAACACAAGCCCATGCTGTCTTGGTGGCCCTCGCTGTGATACGCCCCCGGCGGAAAGAAGCCGCGGCCATAAAAGTCGACGTCGAAACCGAGTTTCCCCATCGAGGGTACGAGTTGAGCATTGAATTTGTCTTCGTCGTCGCGGTTGGCAAATCGGTAGAGCGCCGCGAAGTGGTTCTCGACGTCCGTATAGATCCCCGTGAGGACTTTATCACTGGTGGCGGCGTAGATGTCAGATACGTGCCGCGCGCTTTGAGCCCGCACTTCGGCGGCTTTCTGTTTCCGCGTTGCTTCGCGCCAGACATCAAGCCGCTCATGCGCGACGGTAAGCCCCTCACGGGCCGCATCTTGTTTTGTCGGTTCAGGCAGGGCGACGACCGTCTTCTCAAACTCGTCAATTGCGTCAAGGACGGCCTGCGGGACGATCGGCACTTTCGAGAGAACCGTGATCGTGTCAGCCAGGGGCAGCAGCGCAGCCAGTGTGTCGCCAGCAATCTTGCAGGAGGCACTGTAGTCACTGGCTCCCTGCATGGCCAAAGGCGGCACCACAAGAGCGGCATAGCGAATCAAGGTGTCCGTCAAGCCTTGTACCTTCCGGAGGAGCACGATCAACGGAGCGATCTTTTTTTCCGCTGCCGTGCGCTTGCGCGACACCTCTTTCAAGTGGTCAAGCTTGGCCTGAACGTGCTTCTTGAGTTCGTCCGGATTCCAGGCCATGTCGCAGAATGGGCACGCTCCCGCCTCGACGATTTCCATCCCTGTCATATAAAAGGTTTCTCGTCTCACACTTACGGCAGCCGCCGGATCATCGGCGAGAGCAGTAAGATCAGTCTTCACTTCAGCAACACGCGTAATCGTGAGGGTGCCGGCAATCTCCGCTAGCGCGTCACGGGTGGCTTGGATGTCGGCCAAGGCTTGGGCCTTGGGAATGCGCTGGGGCTGAGCCAACACTGGCATTGCCATCCCGTCCTTGAGAGACGTCGTTTCTGCCAGATCCAAGAGTGCCGGAAGACCGAGGATCGCGCGCTGGGCGTTTGCGGCGGCGAGCACCTTTTCCGTGATCAGTTCGGGTATTTCTATCGCACGCAGGAGCTTGTGGCCGGCCTCCCCGACGGCTGTACCCAGAGGGACCAGCTGCCTGCCGCAACTGTTTGCGATTTTCTGCAGACCGACTCGGACCTGCTCCACCTGATCGAGATGTAGTAGCGCTTGGATCTCCTCTGCGCGCTTGCCGGGTGTCGCAAGAACGTAGCGAATCAATTCACGGCGCGAGAGCACGATCTCAGAATGCGCCTTCACTTGCCGGAGCACTTGGAGCACTGCAGAATCACTCGGCGTTACGGTGGCCGCCGCCGGCGTCTTCAGGCTCCGCTCAATGGTAACGGTCTTGCCCAGACTGGGGATCGTGACTATGAGCATTACATGCGCTCTGCCGGGATCATCCCGTCTGTCTACGTGGGGTCCGTGCTGTTTGAGGGAGACGTCCCCTCTTCCCTCTCCCGAGAGGCGGGAAACATTTCCCGTGAGGGCGAATTCCAGAGCATCGACTACGCCACTCTTTCCCGTGCCATTGGGTCCACAAACGGCGAAATTCCTCCCCTTGAAGTCCAGGGTCAGATCGCGAATTCCGCGAAACTCCTTGATCGTGATTGATTCGACGCGGATCATGGCAGCGGCTCACCGCCCAGAACGGCCGCTTTGAGCGCTCTCTCCGTGAAGACCTGCTCCTCCAGGAGGGTCTTGCGAAGCCGTGCGACCAACTCGGCAGAAACTGCCGTGTCCCCAAGGGCCTCGAGGAACTTCTCGAAGACCCGCACGGGAACGTCAGATGTTCCCTCTCGTGTGGGTGATGTTGTCATCGGTTTCCTCCCGGTCGATGTGATTTCGCTGCTACCGAATATTGACTATATTAGTGCGCATAAATAGATGAGACTCTGATTATCCGCCCGTAGGACACGCCCTTGACGTGGCGACTACTATTGCAACAATTCCTTCAAACACAACCTCTTGCGCCTCTTGATGCTTCTCACCACCGCGTATTGCGCGAATGGGCATGAACCGCTAGTTATCCCTTACGATAGCAATCACCGATTACCCAGCAAAGTATAACCCACCCACAAATGTCAAGCGAATTTTTAATCTCCCCAGTCTCGTTGACACTTAGTAAATGCGTCTGAATCGCGGTTTAACTCTCATACTAGCCGGACTATAGTAGTCGAGTGACGATCGCCAACATCGCGCCTCATGCCACGCATCCGCGGAAGGGGTTTTGCAGCAGTATGGGCGGCAGGCAGGAGAGTAGTCAGGCCATATTCATCGCCTGCCGCAGCGAGTTGTCGGAGAAGTGCGCATAAATCTCCGTCGTCGTGATCTGCCGGTGTCCCAGCGCCCGCTGGACGAGGTGCAAATCCCCGGTTTTCTCGTACAGCCGGGTGGCGAAGGTGTGGCGGAGGGAGTGGAGTGAAATCGAGCGGCCGATTCCGGCCTCACGAAACCACCGAGCGAACCGCAGCTGGATTTGCCTGGAACCCAACCGGTTACCCGATTGACCCCGAAAAAGCGGCGTGTCGGCCGCACACGTGCCCCGTGTGGCGTTTTCTTTGAGGAATTGGCGCATGAGTCGCCGAAGCCCCGGATTCAAAAACACGCGGCCTTCAGTGCCGCCTTTCAACCGGATGCTCAGCGTCCCGGTCTTGAGGTCCACATCTCCGCTGTTTAGGCCAACCAGCGAGCCCAGCCGAATGCCAGTGCCGAGGAGTAATTCGAAGATCAGCCGGTCACGGTCAACCAAACGCCCGCCGACCCCTGCCAAAACCTGACGGAGTTGCCGAATCTCTGAATCTTGCAAAACTGTGGGCTCTTTTGGGGCCGCTGGCGACGACCGAATCAGCCGGGCCGGATTCTCCTTAATCCATCCGGAATTCACACAGAAGCCGAAAAAAGACCCTAGGGCGTACTTGGTCCGGATAGCTGAGGTCGCTGCTCGTGGCTCCTCCGTCGGGGTGCACAGCACCACATCGCCGATCAACAAACGAACCAGGTGCTCCGGGGTTACGGTGGAAAGTGCAGCAGACATCCACCTCTTGAGTCTCCAACCTACGGCGTCACGAAATCCCACCAGGTCAAAGCAGCCGCATATGGGTTGGTCGAACGTTTACCCTGCAGTCGCAAAGCGGCTGGCAGGTTAGGCGCTGGTTAGCCAAATCACCCAAGTGCGCGATTACCTACCCGTTGCCCTGTGTAATGCCACAAGAAGGTAATGTCAATTCGGCCACGAGGATTCCCTCGCGGGTCGCAGGGATCTGATTATTCCCGGACATCGCTTGGCCCGAAGTCTTACCAGCCTCGTTGGCTTTCTGCACATCGCCAGCGACAACCGGCTCTGGGGGGGTGGATCTATCCACATATACGGCATCTAAGCATGCGACAACAAGAACCGCGGTCACAAGCCGTCCGACATTCGGACTCTGTGGAGACATGGCGCTAGTCCTCCTACAATCCTAGTTTACGTTTCTTCTCATCCGACATGTTCTTGAACTCTTCCGTGGCCTTCAGCTTCTCCAAAAACTCGCCAGCCTCACGTAACCTCTCGGTTTCGTTGCAGATAGTCCAGCAGTTGTAAATCGATACGAATATCGACTGCGTAGATTCAGCCCGCTTATAATAATGGTAGGCCTCTTCACGGAGAGTCGCCGCCCGTTCCACGGTTTCCGATCGCGCCTGTGCCACTAGCACTTCTCCCGTATTCCCCAGTGCTTGCTGAAGGAACTTGGGTTCTGCGCAATTGTTAATAACGTGAGAATACTCAAGAAGCACCTCATCGAAATCACCATTGAACTGGAAACACACACCCGCCTGGATCTTAGCAGGCCAATAATCGGGCTTATCCGCAAAGATCCCGAGGAATAGCTCGGAGGCTGTTCTGAAGTTACCTCGTCTTTGCTCCTGCAGAGCTTCGTCGTAACGCGAGGTTATAGATTGCGATGCGGGCGGACGTTCAGCCTTGTTCCGCTCGAAATAGTCGAAGCTCACCTCATTGACTTTGACGAGAAACTTAGCCTTACGAATTTGGTGGTTGGCGCGGGTGAGCAGATACAAGACGGCTCCGAGAAGGAGTGCTACAATACCGACAAGGCCCCGTAGGATACTCGATAGGTTGGGGGCTAGGAAGAAAACCGCGAATGCAAGGATGATGAACAGAAACGGAAAGTAGGGTCTGCCTACGGAACGCCGGGTATCCTTAGGTTGTTGCGGTGCTACCATGCGTACCTTCTTTCATCTGACGCGAAGGACGTGAGCGTCGCAGGCTAACAATGATTGGATTTGTCCGCATAAGACGCGAAACTTTGGCTTACTACCCGTATAACATGCCGCCGGATCATATACCCATTGCACGCTAATCCATGCAACTTCAATCAGTTGCGCCCCATTCAATGATTTAACATGGCGTTTCATATGGATCAGTATAAGAACCTCTGTGTTTGCACGTCGTCAAACAAAGTGCACATTTAACCACTGAAAGTTAAGAGACACATTTCATTTCCGCAAGGTGTTTTCGATAGGATTTGACCTTGGTTTTCCGGGTTATCAGCCCGACGGTCAAATCATCTTTATCGCCCTCCTCAACGCCCCGTCCCCCACCCTCGCATAAATCTCGGTAGTCGTAATCTGCCGGTGGCCAAGTGCCCGCTGGACTAGGTGCAGGTCCCCGGTCTTTTCGTAGAGCCGGGTGGCGAACGTGTGCCGGAGGGAGTGAAGTGAGACCGATCGGCCAATTTTGGCCTCCCGGAACCACTGGGCGAACCGCAGCTGGATTTGCCTGGCACCCAAACGCTGGCCCGATTGGCCGCGAAAAAGCGGCGTGTCGGCTGCACACGCGCCCCGTGTGGCGTTTTCTTTGAGGTAGTGGCGCCATGAGCCGCCGGAGCCCGGGATTCAAAAATACATGGCCTTCAGTGCCGCCTTTCAGATAAATGAGTAGGGTGCCGGTCCGGGGGTCCAAATCGCCGATGTTCAGATTAACCAGCGATCCCAGCCGAATACCGGTGCCGAGGAGCAATTCGAAAATCAGGCGGTCGCGGCCAGCCAAAGGCCCGCCAATCCCTGCCAAAACCTGACGGAGTCGCCGAATCTCTGAATTTTCCAAAATAGCCGGTTCCTTCGGGGCCGCCGGCGATGATCGAATTAGTCGGGCAGGATTTTCCTTAATCCATCCGGAATTCGCGCAGAAGGCGAAAAACGACCGCAGCGCCGACTTCGTGCGGTTGACGGTGATTGGTTTCCTCGGCTGGTTATCCGGACGCTTCAGGACCTCATCCGAGGTCAGAAACCGCGCCAGATTATCCGGCCTCACCTTGCTAACGCTTTGATTCCCAAGCCATTGTGTCAATTGCCATATATCTCGGTTGTACGCCGCCCGGGTATTCGTGCTCCGCCCATCCGCCGCCAACTGCCGGTCAAATCGCCTGATCGCCGTTTTCATCTTCATATTTTCCTCCCGCGTCATGTGGATTACGCGAAGTGGGGGGAGGTGATGGTGAAATGATCGCGCGATCAATATAAGCCGGCGGTCTCGCCAGAAATGTTTTGTGGAGCACAGAGCGTCTATTTACCTTTGGTGTTCGGATGTCCACTTTATCTGACGACTTATACTTGACATGTGGCAAGTTATACCCTATTAATATTGAGATTTTGTATTACTTTTCTATTGCCGGGGTTTTAAAATCCCGGCAACTCGGGGGCAAGTGGGTTCGGTCGGATGATTTTCTCGCCTGAGCGAAAATGGCCGCTACAATCAAGCCGTCAGTGCTGGAATATCTATTCCATAATACCCTGCTATAAATTTCGACGAAATCGAATTACTAACGGTCTATTCCACGGATCGCTTTTCGGTTTATTGGGCGTCCGCGGCCAAGGAGTAGTCTAATGAGTCGGGTTATCACGGATTGCATGATTGCTGCATTGGCGAGGGCGTCCCACTTCACGGGCAAACCTCCACAAAAACACAGCTGGCTTGATCATGTTGGGAGTACGCCAGTTCGGGCCGGTGCTTGGCTGACTTTTGTCTGTCTGATTGTGTTTTCGGGTAGTGTGGCCGCGCAAGGGCCTGGTTTATATAAGGACGGCCAAAAGATACTCGATTTTGAGGAACTGGTGGATTCTACCTTTTTCCGTAGTATGCAACCGACCTCAACTCCGGAAAATGCCGCACGGCAGGAGTTCCGCCGCCGGTTATTGGGTATGCCCAAACCGGAATGGTCCGGGGAGCAGAACTATTTTTTCGGCAACCTAATGCGCTGCCGTGACTTGGTGCAGGTACTGACTGTTGATGAGGGCTCAAATCCGTTTACTGCAAATGATCCTGAGCGATTATCAACCTTGCTGGGGGACCTCGCTGAAATCGGCGAATCCCTTGCTGTTGAATACGATAGACTGAAACTTACCCGTGGTGAGGGTTTGTCCGAGAGTCATCGTCGCCGCTATGAAAAATTGCTTAACTTGATGGCCGTCTACAGGGAATCATGGGGCAGTGGCGATGAGGCAGGACTGCAGCCGGTGTTGATTCTACTGAACGAATACTTCCTGGGAGGCAGGTCGGAACGCGAACTCCCTTCGGTGAATCAACAGCCGGTCCCGCTGCTCATGGAGCGGCGAGAACTGCTCCCGACAATTGAAGATGATTCATCGTCTGAAGATGATTCATCGTCCGTTTCCACTATTCCATACCCGGTGACCTCGGGGCTGCGGCGAGCTTTTGATCCAGCCGATCTGGAGGAAACGATTGACGTCCAATTTACCGACGAGATCGTGGCCCTCGCCGCCGAATTAAACCATTCGGCCCCTGAGATTTACGAGTTTGTCCGCAATAATTGCACCTTCGAGGGCTATCTCGGTTCCCGGAAAGGCTCCGGGCAAACCCTGGAACACCTGCGTGGCAACGACTATGATTTGGCTTCCCTTTTGATTGCCCTCCTTCGGGTTTCCGGGATTCCGGCCCGGTATGCCTCGGGCGAGGCAATCATGTCACTTGACCAGGCGACAAATTGGCTGGGATTTGAGGATATCCAAAGTGCTGTGGACATGATGTATACGGCCGGTTTTCAGATCAGCGTATACACTTATACTCAAGTCTCGTTCGGTCGAGTTTGGGTGGAGACGCATGTCCCGTTTATCAATTACCGCGGTGCGGTTAACGACAGCACGGGGTTCATGTGGGCACCATTGGACCCCGCTTACAAACAGTATGAGTACGATCCGGGCATTTATCTCTACGGCGAGATGAATTTTGATGTCGACGCCTTCCTTTGGGACTACTATTCGACCATGCATGCCGACCCGCCGATTGAGATGTTTAAGCAACTGATGCTCGACTCGTTGGCTGTATACCATCCAGGAACCACGCTTGAGGATGTTCCCCGATCGCGCACGGTGATCGCGGAAACCGACGGCATTTTGCCGGGGACCCTACCCTACTGGTTGTTATCCTACGACGGTTCGTTCGCGGAAATACCCGCGGACATGCGTTACGGAATCCAGTTTTCTGTTTCCGGCAATGGAGCCAGCCTCAGCTACCCCACCAGCCTGCCGGAGATTGTCTCGAAACAGCTAACCCTATCCTATGTAGGCGCAACCGCTTACGACCAGCAGGTAATCGATGATGCCGGCGGGATCTGGAACATTGGCGCACCGTATCTTATCAATTTAAAGCCCGTTCTGAAGATTGATGGGTGTGAGGTCGCCCGTGGTGGCTCGGTCCTGATGGGAATGTATCAGGACTCTTACATGATTTTCACGCCCCCCACCGGGGCCCCCGTCATGGGTACCACGGTCTCTAATGACATAGTTGCCGGTAATTACCAAGGGCTAGGCATTGACACCGAGGACATTTTTCCGGCCTTTTTCGATATCCCGGAGACCTACTGCGAAGAGGAGTTCATGGGGCTAACGATGCATCAGACGGCGATTACTTATCTGAACAATGTCGATGTCGCCGATGATGAGCTATGCGAGCTAATGCATATTGTGCTGAACAACGACGTTTCCGAGGCCATCGTGGAAAATACCCTGATCGTAAGCAACTTCAGTTGGACCGGCATGATTGTCGACGCCGACCGTAAGATTGTGAGCCCATGGTCGGTGTACGGTGATGACATCGGGTGTGTTTTTATGAAACTCAGCGGCGCCGACGGTTCGATCCAGGAGAATCGAATATTTGAGACGAAATTTGATGAGGAGGCCGTTTCGACGATTAAGATTTTGGAGTTGGCCAGCGATTCACTAATACCAATATGCCATATCACCACCAGCATCGCGGCCGATTGCCCGGGAATCAGCCAACCGACTTCGGTTATCAATGCAATTAATAACGCTCTGGCTCAGGGAAGGCATGTCACCATCCCCCAGCGCCAATTCACTTACTATGACTGGACGGGCACCGGCTGGATCAGCATGGACCCGACCGACTGCTCCGCGGGCTATATTATCTCCGGGGGGATCAGCGGGCAGATTTATGATGGTGGGTCGACGGTGGATGAGTGGGAGGTACCGTATGGCAATGTTCATTGCGCTGACCCGAGCAGCAACATCACTGCCTCATCGAATGGCTACACCGGCAACTATTTTTGCGCCACGAGCACTAAGCCGATCAAATTTACAGTACCGACTATTACGTACTACAGCAAGGATGAGACGGGCTGTCATGTCATAAACAATCTTAACCCCGGGCCGTTCTACTTCACGACTCACCACTCCATAAAGTACTTCGCTGACAACTACGGGCCGGGAGTGTACACTTTCCGTGTCGGAATTCCGGGCACATGTGGGGGCTGTGGCGAGGAGACTAAGGAAATCACCATATTTGAGTTGACAGGTACTCTTACTCCTGATGACCCCTTTGCCGGCAGAAGTCAAACCGATTATGGCCTTGAGGAGACAGTGGACTTGGCTTTCACCACTGTTCCGGCAGGTGTGACAGCGGCTCAGGCCGGTGGATTGGAGTGGACAAAGCACAGCGGAGTAGGTGCGGTCAGTAGTGCGGGAAATGACGGAACCGCGGACTACGATGCGGAGGAGACTGCAGGAGCTGTCACATTCCGTTTGACGATCAAGTCTGGACCTTCCAAGGATCTATTCGAATCGTACCCGAGAACGGTGGTTGCTCCTAGCGGAACGCGGATGACACGGACGACCACCAACGTTTGGCATACCCAATATACAGCCAGTGCTGGGATTGAGCTCTACTATTGGCTTGACCCAAAGGATGTATCTTTCAACAACCTCACTTTTGGAGAAGGCACCTGTCCTTCCACAAGTGTAGCGGGTTTCTACCTGACATGCTGGCCATGGAATAGCTACCCAACTGGCGGCCAGATGGGGCCACACGGCGAAAACACATTCGGCGCAATCTCAGGAGGCAATGCCGCGACGGGATGTAGGGTGAGTTCACCCGATGGGGCGACAACAGGGGTAGCATTGCCATACGCCGCAGGTAGCTTCACGTGGAGCATCCCCACACACTATATTGATGACACATCAACGCGACACGCATTTGGTGCCAATCAGAATCACGTTTCAACTTTCCAGGCTAGTGGAACTGCTACACAGGAAAAGGGCGGACAATCTGGAACGGCGGCCCTAAATGATCTGGATTCGGGGTGGTAAAAAGTGTCAAGTGTCTGGTGGGTCACACGAGCAATAATAGGCGATGGTATTTGAAAACAAGTCTTGGGAGTAGACATTCAGAAGAATGTAGGTGAGGAATGACAGTGAGGAAAGTAGCGACAATCGTTGCAGTGCTTGCGTGTCTCCTGTTGGGCCAAGGTGTCACGTTTGGTGGAGATCCCGTGGCCACACCAGAAGAAAGGCAAGAATATGAGCGTGACCACAATCGCGCGGTCTTCCTAAGAATCTCTTTATCACAGAGCAAAGTGAACGATCTGAAGGCTTATGAGAAGTTCGCGGATGAAATCGACAAGAAGTGGCGTGAAAAAAATACCGTGGATCATGCCCGATTGATGTTGGATGTCTGTAAGCCCCTGAGTTCCGGAAACTTCAAAGATAGTCGGCGATATCAACTTGCTAGGAAATATGCACTCTCCGCTCTTGAAAAAACAGATGATATGCCGCTTTCCTTGGAACTGGAGTTGATAGGACACGTGACAACGGTGAGAATCGGCCCTGGCGCTTCAAGAGGTGAGGACTTTTCCAAGCGAAGAAGGAAGGATGTTGCCGTACGGCTGCATGCCTGGAAGCGATTGATAGATGCCATTGATCCAAACTGGGATCCTGATGAGGTCATATGGGGTGGAAATGTTGCGCCGCCGGCAGCTACGGGTGTTCCTGCGGGAGTTGAGCCTGAAGCCATCAAGGATGCGGACCTGCGAGCGGAGTATGTGGCAGCAATACAACGCAATAGACAGAAGGCGGAAGAATACAGAAAGCAGTATGAGTTACACAAGTGGCTAAAGAGATTTCCGAAGCGTGCGGAAAGCGACATTGTTCAGGCATATTCTTATCCGCCTTTCGATATTGGGGAACTGCAAAAGATGCTGGATGACCATCTCCCCGATCAGGAAACGAAGGCACGAATAGTCGAAGCTGTAGGCAAAAACATGCGAGAGAAGCAGAAAGAGGGACATTAGGGTCAGCCCTTGACTATGGAGTTTACTAGTGTTGATATTAAAAGAACGGTATTGTTTTACTATCGAGGCTATAATACTGCTGGCCAGGCAATATAAGTATTGATTAGGAGGATATTTATTGTGATAGGAATACGAAAGACCGGTCGTGTGGCCTCATATGTCATCAGTCTATTATTCGTCCTCTTGCTAAGTTATCCATTGTCGGCTCAGGGGTCAGCTATCACCGATGGTGTGTCATGGCTGGAGACAAATCAGGAACCTTCCGGAATGTGGGGTGCTTTTCGAGATGCGACGGTAACCTTAGATGTATTATCTGGCGCCGGCGCGGAACTTGAGGTTCTCCAAAACGCCGGTGACGCGATATATGAATCATCGGTAAGTAGTTGTGACTATCTTGCCCGCAAAATAATTGCCATCGCCTCGTATGATGATGACTATTTGTCTGCCGAGTGGCTGGACAACCTGGCCAATATGCAGCATGACGATGGTGGCTGGGGATTTGCCCCAGATTATCCGATTGCCAGCAATTTGGAAACTGCCCTGGCGGTGCGGGCGTTGCATAGTGCGGATTACGATAACACTACGGCGATGATCCTTGGGATTGATTTCCTGGGCTATAATCGTAATGCCGATGACGCATGGGGGTTTGTGTATGGGGATTCAAGCCGGGTGTTTTACACTGCGCATGCCGTTATCGCCATAATCCCGCTGCTCGATGTCTATAGCATCGCCACAGAGTTGGTAGATGACGCGGTGACGTGGCTCAAGAGCCAGGCCAATGGCGACGGGGGCTTCGGCACCGGCGGCGTCAGCAATCCCTACGAAACGGGTTTGGCGCTGGCGGCAGTTTCGCAGGTCGATCCGGGAGCCCCGGAAGTGGCCGCTGCCCGGACATATCTGGAAACGACCCAATTGCCCAACGGCAGTTGGAACGATGACGCTTACTCCACCGCTTTGGCCTTGTTCGGGATGATCAGCCAGGATAATCTGCAAGCGCGCAGCCTGCCCCTATCGCCGGGCTTGACTCTTTTGGGTTTGCCCCTGGAGCCGCTCACGCCGCCGACCTCCACCGATTTATGTGCGCTGGTGACCTGCTGCGAAGATATAATGGGGTGGAATCGGTTGAGTCAAGGCTGGTTTGCCGGCGAGTTTGACGTCGCCGTCCAGGACGGCTTTTTCATGCAGACTTCCACCACGTGCGGATTACCAATCACCGGTATGCTGTTGGAGAAAGGCGAGTGTGATTCGCTGCGGCCGAATTTGAATGCAATCTCCATTCCCAATGAAAACGCCTGTTATTCCGCCGCCACCCTGATGGACGATATCGACGACTGTGAAGAGATCCACAAATGGGACCAGGCCAAACAGAAATGGATTTCGTTGGCCAAAACCGACGGTGATACGTTGCGTGGCAGCGATTTCAGTATCGACCCGGGCTGCGGATATTTTATCCGGCGCGATGATGGCGCGGGAGATGTGGAATGGTGCACGCAAGCCTGCGATACGACCACGCCACCGGAGACATTGCCGGATTTGCTGCTGACGTACTATGATGTGTATTTGAACCCCAATCCGGCTGCGGAGGGTGAGGTGGTATCGATCGCGGCGATGGTGCACAATATCGGGACCGATACCGCGCATAATCCGAGATTGAGTTTTTATCTCGGTGACCCGGACGCGGGGGGGGGCTTTATGGCTAATTATGATATACCGGAAGATATCCTTCCCGGGAGTTCCGCCTCACAGTATTATGGTTACGGATTCACTTTTACCGGCTGCGGCTACGGCGAGATATATGTTGTCGCCGATTATGCCGGCGTTATTGAGGAACTGTCCGAGGATAACAATAAAGCTCATCGAACATTGGTGATTACCTGCAGTTCGCCGAGCGAGCAAGGCCCGTTGACTGTGGCCGATGATCATCCGTCATATCCGGGCAAATCTTCCCGGCCGACGTTTAGCGCGGGAGTTGCCGGTAATTTGCAATTACTCGATTTCCAACCGACGAACAACCTTCGCGCAACGAACCTTAGTGCCAGTGCAGCCCCGGTAATTGTGGCGGTTGATGCTGGCAGTCCGACCAGTTCGTCGGCCGTTATTACTTTTCTGGTCTATGGGCTAGAACTAGGGTGTGTCAATTATGGCATTTCATCCGTCGACGAAAACTCGGCCTGCGAATACAACTGGTGGGGTGGATGGACACATCAGGTTGAGTTGGAAGGTCTGCTGGCGGGCACAACCTATCTATTCGAAGTCGTGGTTGGCGAGACGACTGACAATAATGGCGGCGCGTTTTACAACTTCACGACCACTTCTGCCGGCGCAGGAAAGCCGGCGGTCTTTTACGGCCAGGTTGTTCATGAAGATTTATTTCCCGCCGCCGGGGCCGTCGTTTCGGTCACGCTCGAACATCTGGGAGCCACATCGTATCCGCTTACTTGCATGACCGATTGGGACGGCTCCTGGCTGCTAAACCTGGGCAACGCAAAAGACGCATTAACCGATGATGTTCTTTCATACGATGCCGGCGATGCGCTGTTCATCACCGTCCGAGGCAGTGGCTACGGAACGGGAGGAGATACAGTCAGCGCTTCCACCGACATCCCCCAAAACATGGGTACGATCACCTTGAGTCCGTGCGATTGCGGGCTTCAGGGCGATATGAATGACGATGATTCCATGGATCCATTGGATGTTACCTACCTGCTTAACTACGTCTATAAAGGCTCAGACGAGTTGGAACATCCACCCAATTGCCCCTATCAGACCGGCGATGTGAATTGTGACGGCACGGTTGATCCGCTGGATGTGACTTTTCTGCTTAATGCAGTTTATAAGGGGAGTAACCTACTCTGCGACCAATGTAATCCTTAGCGAGCGATTAACACACGCGCAGAGAAATAAAAAGGCCGGGAACCACCTCTTCCGGTCTTTTTTGTGCGAATTCCTGCCCCATAGCAGCGACTTCACACCTGTACCTATACATTTGTTCACTTACCGCCCAAACCCGCCTGACGGCCGCGAAAAAGCGTTTTGGGGCGGAGTGCAGGATTGGCGGCGACCTTGGAGTTTCCTTAAAGAAAATTGCCTCGTTGGGCAAGACTAAACCAGAAACTCATTTCCTGTAAAGGACGGTTGATAGCACACCAAAAACACAATGGGGCTATAATTTATCGAAATCGATAAGCCACCAAGGTGTGATCTTCCGCACAAATCTCGGGCCCAGGCCGTAACGCTTGACATGGCAATAACATATGGCGATTATCCAGATTAGGCCGGTCGGTTCGAACAGGGTTTCACCCGGGGAGCTTCTCCGAACCCTCTTCGAACTTTTGTACTCGTGTAAGAACTCTTTTTTTGCAGCATTGCGTTACTGCGTCGGCCTAATGCCGTGTGCCAAGCGAGGTTAGCCGCTAGGCCGGGCCGTAGTTGTCGGTTAAGTCCACAAATGTTTAGTTAGACATTCCAATCAAAAAGGCCCCGGCCCTTCGAATCGCCGATTCTTTGCACAATTATCTGGAATTCGGTGACTGTAGAAAGGTTTTCCGCATTTGTACAGCGGTACATCAAAAAGGGGTGGCGAGTAAGCCGCCACCCCCGGTGTTGGAAGTTGATCGCTGCGCGTCACCTAAGCAGGATCATCTTTTTGGTTTCAGCCCAGTCGTTGGTTTTCAAGCGGTAGAAATAGATGCCGCTGCCGACCGCTTGCCCGTGCGTGTCCCGGCCGTCCCATTGGACAGCGTGTTGACCGGCGTCGAGGTTGCCGTCCACCAGGGTCGCCACTTTCTCACCCAATGTATTGTAGACCTCCAACCTGGCAGCAGATGGCTGGGGCAGGTTGAAGGTGATTTGGGTTTCCGGGTTGAATGGGTTCGGGTAGTTAGCCAAGCTGAATTCACTTGAAAATAGTGGTGCCGCTTCCGTGCCACTTTTAATGATGACACAATCAGTACCTTTGAAAGGCGTACCATCAGAGAGTTCACCGGTGATATTCAGTGCGATAACATCCCCATCATAAACCTCTCCCAGCGCCTGTATGATCAGGGACTTATTGAACTTCAAGGTGAGATCAGCAAAGCCGTCAGGGCCATAATCGTTGCACTCACATTCTTCTGCTCCCTCGCCAACTGGAGTCGCAACATCTTCAGTACTCCAACGAATGGCATGAACACCTTCGAGCGTGATCGTGGAAGGCACTATTTCAGCAACGTTAAAATCTGCTGTGCCGAGGATTGCCACTGGCAATACCGAGCGTAGCCTATATGGTGGTCGGTTTGGCCTGACCCTGGCAAGTTCGGCGTCGTGGCCGCCAATATCGGTTTCTGATGGGTTGTTAATCCAATGGCTCCGAGTGTTCAATGGATTTGGACAGGAACCGGGCTTGATATCCAGATCCACAAAAAGGATATCACAAGCATCGCCGATGCCATCTCCGTCGGAGTCTTCCTGCGTGGGATTCCAAGTCTCTGGGCAGTTGTCGCAGAGGTCACCGACACCGTCGCTATCTATGTCTTGTGAACTCTGGTTATGTAGAACCGAGACACTTCCAGAGAGATAATTCGCCACAGCCAAATCCAAGTCACAATCTCCATCGAAATCAGCTGTGCAAACCCGTGAGGGGGCATCCCCGACTGGATAACTGTCAGGTGGTGCGAAAATTCCGTTTCCATTGTTCAACAGGACGGAGATATTGTCAGAATTGAGGTTTGTGACGGCCAAATCATATGTCCCATTGCCGTCAAAATCAGCAGACGAAATGCCGTTTGGGCCATCCCCGGCTACATAATTCACCGGCGGCGAAAAACTCCCACCTCCTGTATTTAATAGGATTGAGACGTTGTCAGAGTTTTGATTGGGCACAGCTAGATCAATATCGCCGTCGGCATCAAAGTCTTGGGCCAGGATGTCGTGCGGACCGTTCCCAACCGTGTAATTGGCCGTTGGCCCGAATTCTCCCGCACCGCCATTCATAAGGACGGAAACATAAGTTGACTTCCTGTTGGTGACGGCTAGATCGGGATGCCCGTCGGAGTTAAAATCAACCGACACTACACGGCTTGGATATTCTCCTACGGGATAGAAAACAGGCGCTGCGAATACCCCGGTGCCACTGTTTATTATGACTGCAACGCTGTTGTTCAGACGAAGCGATACCGCTATATCTGGGTAACCGTCATCATTCAGATCGTTTGCGGCAATTCCGGCAGGCCCGCCTTCTATGGGTATCTCCAGTCCGTAAGAAAAGTCCCCATCGCCATTGTTTTCCAGGAAGACGATCTTGCCGGAACCATTTGTCCAGCAAGTATTTTCATCCCCAACCGCCAGATCAATGTCTCCGTCCCTGTCGAAATCACCAGAACATATTGCGTATGGACAATTCATAAGATATTTGTCCTCTTCCGCCGGCTCGATGAAACTGCCATCACCATTATTGATTAAGATGGCCACCGATCTATCGCTTAAACTCACAACAGAGTTGACTACAACCAGGTCGAGGTCATTGTCTCCGTCAACGTCTACTGAGATAACACGAAGCGGGCCGCGGCCCGGGTCGTAATCGACCCGGTTGTCAAAAAGTGGGTCAATAGAGAAAGCAGTCGCCGTTGATAGCGTTAGACACAATAATACAATTGGGATGATGAGGGACTTTTTCATTTTAAACCTCCCGCCATTTATTACAATTCTAAACCTTTCGTAAGGGTCATCACTAATGATATACCCATGATTAGTTGACGGCTTGGCCAGGCGTCTATTCTATTATAATAGATAGATACTGGAGATACGATTTGTAGATTATTTAATTATTTATTATTCCACAGCCTGAAGTTCTGCTTCGGTAACCCAACATGAATCCATCCAATACATTACGGAATCACGAAGCTGTCTGAGATAAGTGTCCCAATCTACGGTGGGCAGTCTTCCATCTTCCACCAATTCATTTCGCAGAAGAATAAACTCATCGCCAGCCCTCACCTCTTGAATGCGAAGGTTGTCGTCAAAGAAATAACTGAGGTCTGCTCTCAAGCTACTGTAGTCCTCGTAAACATCAGCCATGATGATGTTTTGTGAATCGATCACTATTCTTTTCGGAACATTGTAAAGTGAATGTGTTGCGTAATTAAGATCAGACCTTGGAAAGAGAATATAGCATATCTGATTTCCGCGTTTAATATGTTCGGATGCGCCTTCCGGGAAGTCATATGGTGGTGCTACCCCGTAACTCGAATCCGGGTCGAGAACAAACAATGATACACAGGCCATTGGATTATTATAACCGAGAAACAGAAATCTTGATTTACCATCACATGCGAAATTATGGCCATACGCACCCATATGCCCGGGATTTATAAACCAACCGAGCATTGCACCAGTGGAATCCCTAAATCTTAGATGAGAACGAGCGGGATGAGAGTGATACGCTTGAGTCATGATTATTGTTCTACCTTCGATTGTTTTTGTCTCAGCAGCCGAAATGTTGTAGGCATGGGAAGGAAGCGTATCGCCGGGATACTCACCAGGTATAGCACATTCCTTTTTGAAGAGTAAACTGCCTTTCTGATCGTAGGCATATAAATGCGCACTACTTTCACACAACTCATTGTCCAGTGCTTCTGGCACTAGTAACACTTCATTGTCACCATCATTGTTTAAGTCGCAGACCGAAAACCGTGACAAGGGATCGATGTTCCCACATTCATATGTTACGGACCACAAGTAAACGGAATCGGCATTTGATACGGTAAATCCAGTATTTGACGCCTGAACGTAAACCGGATTATGATCAAACCAGGGATTAAAAACCTTGGGGAACAATACAGCGAGGAGTGCCCAAAGAAGAGCGGCAAGTAACGGCACCTGGACCTTGGCACCTCGGCTGTATTTCGCCGCCTTGCGGGTGATAAATGCCCCCATGCATACTTTCTCGGAGCGGATTATATTGTGGTTCTCGATAACGTTGTTAAGGCGCTGGTGGCCAATAAGAATCAGATTGCGGCGGGGATATTGTCCCGACAGTTGTGCCAGATGCGGGCCGGCGTCGGGAAGGCACTCCTCCGCCAGGACCAAATATTTCAGTGGCGAGAAAAAGGCCCGCTCGATTTTCGGCGCCAGCGTGCCCTTGTTAATGGGGAGCAACCGGCCTTTCGTATCCAGCCCCCCGGTAAAGGCGACCTCAGAGGCAATGAATTTCTCTTGCCGCATAATCTCGGGTTTTAACAATTGGGCGTAGGTGATCAGGCCGGTGGCCAGACCGATCGAATCTCCGGTGAACGTTCCCTGGCTGTCAACCACGGTGAAAAAGCTGTGGTATGGCCCGACAGGCTTGCCCGCGAATCTGGTTGCCGGCAAGAAATTCCGCACGGCTTTAAGCGAATCGTAAGTCACACCGACGAACGGGTCGTCAGGCGTCCGAATTTGATTATCGAACGTGACTGTATCGGGGTCCTCGTCGCCTTTTTTTGTCGGGCGACGGATTTCGACCGTACCCTGCAACTGCCGCAACCGGCCCCGTGTTCCGCCGCCACCCTGATTTTTCTCGACAAACAGGCACCAAGCCCGGTCGTTATGCACGCAAGCCCGTTCGGCTTCCCAACGCTCGAAGATATCCTTTAGGACCTGCCCTACGTCCGGGTGGTCATTATTATATTTATCCGCGAGCACTCGCAGAGTATCGAAAGCATCCAACCCTTCCTCTTCTGCGGTATCAGGCGTAGCGAAATCCTTCTCTCCGCAAAGCTCGGCGCAAAGCGGAATGGCTTGCTCAATATCCCCCACATAAAAAAGGACCACAGCGAGCCGGAATGTCACCAACCGCAGTTTCCGATCAATTCGGCCGCGTCCCGCGTCGTCATTGGCTGATTTTGCCAGGATGTTGAGCGTATCCCGGATCTGGGCAAGATCCCCAATGGAAAGATCGAACAGGGCTTGTTCGGTAACCAGACGGCAAAAGAGTGGTATGTATTCATCGACATAGGTATGGTATCCCACATCGTCAACATGCGATTCGAGCTGCGGCCAGAATTCGATCAGCCGAAGCAGTTGTAAATCAGGTACCGACAGCCGGGATAAGTCGGACTTGAGCCGGGCGAACTCTTTGGCGAATTGTAATGGCGAGGTCTTCATTTAGTAGAATATCCGAATATCAATTGCATTGCCGGGTTCGGCGATTTCGAAAGTGATCGATTGGTCAGGCCGGGTGGCAAATGACTTGCGCGATTTTTCCTGGGAGACAACGACTTTGATACTGCCGAATTCTTTATTGCCGTCGAGTTCCAGTACACGAAGAGTTATTTGCTTGCCCTCGGTCTTCCCCGCAAAAGTTACCTGTATCTTGTCGCGGTTTTCCGTCTCGATTATTGTCTCTTCGGCATATTCAACACTATCCGGGTCGTAGGCGAGGGATTCAAGATCGAAGATTGCGCCCGACATCTTTACTTGCCACTTGAGCTTATCGTATTCTTCGGTAGAGATGTCATCGAGATCGGCATGCCCGCTCTTGTCGGTGATATATTCACGCCCCAATTCCGGAAGCTCGACCATCACCCCGGATACCAGATTCGTGTCCTCGCTGATAAGTTGCAGGTAATCCCCCCGAACAGGATCCCGCATGACTCGCAGGACTACTTCCGGATCGGTCGAGTGCTGGGTAGTCAGGTTTTGCGGGCCGGGAGTCTGTTCTTTTTCGCCATCGGCAGCCAGGAGAAGAATCGAATCGGCTTCTGCCGACAGCAGCGGGATTAGAGGAATAACACGTCCTCGGATGGCCTGTTGGTAAAGGCGATCGGCCAGAGCCCAACCTGAGGGTGGGACCTTCTCTTCCTTTGTCATATTTAAAGAATCCATCAATACGCGGTAGTTCTCGCAGAATTCCCGGCAGAGTTCGCATGCGGTGAGATGGCGGCTGATTTCTACCATCTTTGGTTGATCCAGCCGTTTTTCGACGAACCGCTTGAGTTGTTCTCTTTCCGGGTGCATAAATTGTCCCTCCATATATGCCTACATCTTCAAGATAGACACTATACTTGGCATTTATAGTTTTTTTCTCGCTCGCCTTTTGAAATCTTCCTCCGCTTTGGCGATGGTTGTTTCAAAAAGATATTTATAGTCCTGCAAATAGCGGTCATATTCACGTTCCGGCATGACTTCACGGAAATACACCGGCAACATGTCAACGTCCGGGGAGTAGGCCAAATCCAAGAGATACCGCTCGACGGCAACCGAGAACCTTTGAGCGGCATCTGACGTCAAGCGGCCTTTGGCAATAAACCTCTGCAAAATATTCTCATGCAACCAAACCAGAGTTTGTCGTATGGCGTCGTCTACGGTTTTTCCCATCATTAAATGCTCCGGTGACGGCGGCATATAGACCGAGAAGCCATCGACTTCGACATACTTGGTGTTGACCGTCACCACAGTTCTCAGTAGTTCATGTTTTTTAAGATAGTTCCGCACATGAGTCATTTTCTCAAGCGCTACGAAAATATTGCGACACCATTCAGTACGGTTTCTGCTTCGGTGGTATGCATCTTCGACTAATTCCAGTAACTCATGGTACGAGATTAGTGGTTGACCCTTACGCAGGTCAACCCCATCGCCAGCAAGGCGGACAAATTCCGTGATATTATCACTTGCCGAAAACGTGGTGTATTGTCCTTCTCTGAGAGTATCCTTGAATCGCCGTTTAAGATGGTCGAGTTGTGGATCGACATTTTTTCTGAGTCGTCGCAATTCTTGCCGGACAAATCCAAATAACAGAGATTTGAAGGAATCAAAAATTTCATTACGATCTGCGTGCTCGAAGTCGGTGATTCCTCGCTTCCGATAATAGTCGAAGATTACGGCAAAGGGTTGATTCCGGGTGCTCATCAGAAAGGGGCCGAGAACGTCAATTGCGAGATCAGATAATGGATTGCGGTCAGAAATCGGCTCAACCGGTAATTGGTGACCCCTGACCCTCAGGTAGCCCAAAAAACCGAGAGTCAGGCGATAGCATAGCTCATAAAAGGCGTCGAAACGATCCCGGGAACGGGGGTTCGCCAGAAAGCGCTGTACGATTTGTGGGCTGCTATCGGTTTCCATGATGGGTCACACGCTTCATACATCTGTCAATTCAGTCTGGCACACTGAGCCAAATATAGCAGATATTCGATCTATCTTCAAGGTCTATCTGAGTCGAGTTTGCTTGGTTGGTTAGAGATCCACCTTAGGAAATTCGATGGGTTTTGCTACGTGCCCGGCCGTTTGTACCGGCATCCGGCTGTTCCTTTACCAGCCCCTTGGTTTCGGGTATTGGAAGATAATCAGTACTTTTTCTGTTACGCCATCATACTTCACCCGCTCAATCAGCAGATTGACAATCCGCGTTTTCTCAGCGGGAAAAAGTTCATCCCACATAGGCCCGAACGACAACAGGGCTTCAGTGACGTCGTCTTTGTCGACGGTTTTGCGGTTGATGGAGGCCAGTTCGGTCTGGATTTCTGTCAGTCGTTGGTCGATTCGGGTGACTGCGGATTCCAACTTTTGCAGGCTCTCCGTGAATGATGCCACGGGCTCCAGCGATGCGCCAACCGCAGCTACCAGTTCTTTGATCCTCTCCTGTTTATGCTGCCGTTCCCGCTGGAGTCGTTTTTGCTCAGTTTTGAGCCGTGGGATCTTCGCCTGACGCTGTTTCTCAGCCTCGGTAAACACCTGTTCCACCATTTCGGGGTCAGCGGCCAGTTGCTGAATCTGCTCGACGATGAAATCCTCGATCTCCTGTGCGGGTAGCGATGGCGTCGGACAGGCGTCTCGACCCTGCTTCTGGGCGGTCGTACAAACGTAGTAGCGATACAAACGGTTCTTCTTCTTGGCATAGGTATGAGCCATGGCGGCCCCACAGGAGGCACAGTAGAGCAGTCCTTTCAGCAATGCACCGTGTTTGTTCCGGACATTCTTACCGCCATCGTGGCCATTATCTCTGATTATTTTCTGTACGCGGCTGAAGGTCTTGGAATCGATGATTGCCTCGTGTTCACCGGGATATTGTTGGCCCTTGTGCAAGATCTTCCCGGTGTAGGTGATGTTTGTGAGTATCCGCTGTAATTTTGCCTTGTCGAAGCGTCCTCCGCCCTTGTGGACGCCTTTTCGGGTCACATAGGACTTGGTACTCCACCCGCGACGGTTGGCCTCCTGAGCCGCCCTGAGCAGCGAATGATGTTGCAGGTACAGATCGAACAACTCCCGGACCATATCGGCCTCTTCGGGATTGACGACCAGCCGGTGTCGTTCCCGATCGACGTCATAGCCGAGGATCGGTGGACCGCCAAGCCATTTTCCCTTCCGCCGGGCGGCACACATCTTATCCGAGGTCCGCTCGCTGATGATTTCCCGCTCAAATTGGGCGAAAGACAACAGCACGTTAAGAACCAGCCGTCCCATCGATGATGCGGTATTGAATTGCTGGGTAACCGAAACAAAAGAAACGCCATGCTTATCGAAAACGTCCATCAGCCGAGCGAAATCGAGCAAGGACCGCGACAGCCGATCAACCTTGTAGACCACCACACAATCGACCCGGCCGCTTTCAATATCGGCCATCAGGCGGCTCATCGCCGGCCGATCCATGTTGCCGCCGGAAAAACCGCCGTCGTCGTACCGATCCGCCAGGGCAAGCCAACCCTCGGGGCGCTGGCTGAGAATATAGGCCTCACCGGACTCCCGTTGCGCATCAAGCGTGTTGAAATCGGAGTCTAGACCTTCGCTGGTCGACTTGCGGGTATAAATCGCACAGCGCACCGCGGGTACGGGGACGGGGAGTCGAACCCGCGCCCCGGTTTTACTTGCGCGTGTTTGCCGGGCAGTGCTCAAGCCTTCTTACTCCCGCGGGGGATCAACCCCCAAAATAAAAACCCGTTCCAGATCGAGCCGGTGATGTGCTTGGCCACTCCGGACAGCGACCGGAATACATGACCGTCGTACTCGAAGCCCTTTTCCAGTACCCGGACATTGAGCGTCTTGCCTTTGTATTTCTTGGTGATGGTCGTCCCGACCTTCGGCAACCGGGGATCACGCTGACCGATGGGCCGAGGTTTAGCTGTCTTCTTGGCGGCGGTTTTCTTTTTCCCGGCAGTCCTCGCCTTGGTTTTTCGTTTGAATTTCACGCGCAACGTTGGCTTAATAGGCTCGACAGCAGTCTTCTGTCCGCCCCGATCGGCCTGAATCTTCTTGGCGATCTGACTGAATAACTGCTTGCGGTTGCGGGACTTCGTCGGTTTCCCGAAGACCTTCTCGTACTCCTGCCGCAAATCTTTCAGCCCCATTTTCTGGAGCCTGCTGATCTGGGTCGTGGCACTGGCTTCCATTTGCTCAACTCCTTGTTAGAGTTAATGTTACTGTTCTTTGGCCAGTACACCTGATCGATCTATTCGCCGAGAAGTCAAGTCGATTAGAGCGGTTTTTTTCGAGAATCTTTGATCTTCTTTATTGTCCGTAACTCCAATCGTTCCCGCCAGTTAGGGCCGTGTTCGGCGAGAAGGCGGAGGTAGCTGGTGGCGAGAAATCCCGCGAACTCCCGGCGGTGGTCCACGGGCACGGCATCATATCCGACGAAGTCAGTTACGACTCGATTGTCAATGTTGGCACTGTGACTCATATCGATCCTGTCCTATACTTGAAAAGGGCAGGAAGGTACCCGGTCGGGGACAAAATAAATGCAGGGGAAAACCTGAGCCGTGTTCTCCGTCGATGGTCACGGTGTATTTTCGATCCTTTGCGTAAGACTCGAAATGCAAGATCAGGGAGTGTCGTTGTGGCTGCAAAAAAGAGACAGGCGGCGAGTACCCGACGGAAACGAGTACCAAAAGTATTCATAGAACCAACGCCAATCACGTCGACTCCTCGTGTTGAGCAAGGGCAAGAGCTTCTCAACCCAAAGTACAAGACAGAGGGATTCAATAAACTGCTCCATTATCTCGCCGCGGAAAGGAGAATGATCCACGACGATCCCGTCGAGCCGAAGGAAACCCTAGACGACAGTCTGTTCCCGGCACTTCCAGGCTTGTTCAAGGACAGATGGCGCGCGCATTCCCCGGAAGCTTCGTTGCGCGTCGAGCTTCTCCAGTTGCAAGCGAAAAACGCCAAAGCCCGGTTTCCAGATTTGCTTTCCCCCGAGGAGAGAAGAATA